>Ga0335074_10000654_pt1 | contig 48425 bp, 41 predicted proteins | sample Lox_Sample_23_FD_206715 | JGI IMG/M metagenome (GOLD analysis project Ga0335074, IMG submission 206715) | Soil microbial communities from Loxahatchee National Wildlife Refuge, Florida, United States - Lox_Sample_2.3 | ecosystem: Environmental > Terrestrial > Soil > Wetlands | place: USA...
GCCCAGCATGAAGATGATCGTGAGCGAGGCGAGCAGGATGTTCAGCGCCAACTCGTTCGGCGTCTTCTGCCGCTGCGCGCCTTCGACCAGCGCAATCATCCGGTCGATGAACGTCTCGCCTGGCTTGGAGGTGATCTGCACCACGATCCGGTCGGACAGCACCTTGGTGCCCCCGGTGACCGCGGACCGGTCGCCGCCGGACTCCCGGATCACCGGCGCGGACTCGCCGGTGATCGCCGACTCGTCGACCGAGGCAATGCCCTCGACCACGTCCCCGTCCCCGGGGATGATCTCCCCGGCTTCGACCACCACGTGGTCACCGAGCGTCAGGCCGGTGCCGGGCACCGGCTCCTCACGGGTCTCAGTCTGGCCCGGCTTCCAGTCGATCAGCCGCCGGGCCACGGTCTCCCGCTTGGTCCGGCGCAGCGTCTCGGCTTGGGCCTTGCCGCGACCCTCGGCCACGGCCTCGGCCAGGTTGGCGAAGACCACGGTCAGCCACAGGAAGACCACGACTGTCCAGTTGAAGGCCGGCTTCGTGTCGTTGAAGATCGCGGTGAACGTAGTCACCAGCGCCCCGACCTCGACCACGAACATGACCGGGTTCTTGACCTGAACTCGCGGATCGAGCTTCTTGAACGCGTCCGGGGTGGACTTCCAGAGCATCTTGGGGTCGAGCAGGCCCCCACCGATCTTGTCTTGCTGGGCGCGCGCCGCCTCCTTGCCCGAGCCCACGGGCGCCCCGGGTGTGGTTGTCACAGCCATCTCAGTGCAGTCCTTCGGCGAACGGGCCCAGCGCGAGGGCGGGGAAGTAGGTCAGCCCGACCAGGATCAGCACCACGCCGACGACCATGCCGACGAACAGCGGGGTCCTGGTGTCGAGGGTGCCCGCGCTCGCGGGCACCGGTTGCTGTCTGGCCAGCGAGCCGGCCAGGCCGAGCGCGAAGATCTCCGGCATGAACCGGCCGAACAGCATCACGAAGCCGCCGACGACCTGGTACCAGGGCGCGGCCGTGCCCAGGCCGGCGAACGCGGAGCCGTTGTTGTTGGCCTCCGAGGCGAACGCGTACACGATCTCGGTCAGGCCGTGTGGCCCTGGATTGAAGATCGCGTCCTGCCCGATATGTGTGCCGATCGACAGCCCGGCCGCGGTGAGGATGATCACCGGCAAGGTCAGGAAGTACAGCGCCGCGTACTTCATCTCGACCGGGCGGATCTTCTTGCCGATGTACTCCGGCGTGCGGCCGACCATCAGCCCGGCCACGAACACGGTCACCACGGCCAGGATCAGAATGCCGTACATGCCGGCCCCGATCCCGCCGGGCGCGATCTCCCCGAGCGCGATATCGAACAGCGCGATGCCGCCGCCGAACGGGGTTAGCGAATCGTGGAAGCAGTTCACCGCCCCGGTTGAGGTCACCGTGGTGGAGGCGGCGAACAACGAGCATGCGGGCGTGCCGAACCTCACCTCCGTGCCCTCCGCGGCGTGATGCGCCAGCACCGTGGCGGTGCCGCCGAGCCCCGTGTGGGCCTCGAAGAAGCTGATGCCGCCAACCGCGGCCGCCCAGATGGTCACCATGACCGCGACCAGCGCGTAGCCCTGCCGGTTGTCCTTGACCATCCTGCCGAACGCCCGCGGCGTGGCGAACGGGATCAACAGCAGCGCGAAGATCTCGAACCAGTTCGTCAACGGGTTCGGGTTCTCGAACGGGTGCGCGGAGTTCGTGTTGAACCAGCCGCCGCCGTTGTTCCCCATGTCTTTGATCCACTCCGAGGAGGCCACCGGGCCGCCCGGGATCGTCTGGTGCGCGCCGGACAAGGTGGTCACCGTCTGGTACGCGTGGAAGTTCTCGATCGCGCCGCCGGCCACGAGAATCAGCCCCCCGACGATCGACAGCGGGATCAGCAGCCGGATCACACAGCGGGTGACGTCCACCCAGAAGTTGCCCAGCTTGTCGGTACGGGACCGGGTGAAGCCGCGGATCATCGCGATCGCCACGCACAGGCCGACCGCGGCCGACATAAACTGCTGGACCACGAGGCCGCTCATCTGCGTGACGTAGCCCATGGTCGCCTCGCCGGCGTAGTTCTGCCAGTTCGTGTTGGTCACGAACGAAGCGGCGGTGTTCCAGGCCGTGTCCGGGGTGACGGGCGGCAGGCCCTGGGTAAACGGCAGGTACTGCTGCAGCCGCTCGATCCCGTACAGGAAGAGCACGCTGATGAAGGAGAACGCCAGGATGCTGCGCAGGTAGACGGACCACTTCTGGTCCGCCGTGCGGTCGATGCCGATCAGCTTGTAGAAGCCGCGCTCGACGGCCCAGTCCTTGTCGCTGGTGAAGATGCGTGCGATGTAGTTGCCCACCGGCACGTAGCACGCGGCCAGGGCGGCCACCAGCAGCGCGAACTGGAGCCAGCCAGCAGCGGTGCTACTCATCAGAACCTCTCAGGAAGGACGAGGGCGACGAACAGGTAGATCGTCACCAGTACGCCAGCGATCAGGCCGATCCAGTTGTCAGCGCTCAAAGTGCTCGACCCCCTTGACCAGAAGCCACAGCACGCCGAACGCGACGATCGTCAGGCCGATAAAGAGCAGGTCCTGCATGAACGCCTCCTAGATTCACCCGTAACCGTCCCAGTGAATCGCCCTGAGCAGGCAAAAGGCCGCGCCTAAGCGCGACCCATGCGGCGGCGAGATGATCCCTAACAAGATCCATGCGGGCCGCCGGAACTGGGCCCTGCGGCGGTACCGCCTCGGCACCGCCGCAGGGCCGCGGCGGTTAGTGCTCGTGTATCACGAGGGCGTTCCAGGTACGCGCCCCGACGACGCCGTCCGGGTGCAGGTGGAACCTCTTCTGGAACAGCTTGACGGCCCACTCCGTCTGCTGGCCGAACTTGCCGTCGACGACTACGAACTTGTACCCGTACACGAACCGCAGCTCAAACTGCACGGCCGACACGGCCGGGCCCCGCGAGCCCTTCCGCACGGTGACGATCAGCTTCTCCCAGGTCTTCGCACTGACGACGCCGCTGGGGAAGATGTGGTGCCGCTTCTGGAAGAGCTTGACTGCGATCTCGGTCCCGTGGCCGAACTTGCCATCGACCTTGACGTGAATGCGGTGCTGGTTCAGCAGGTACTGGATCTTGACGACCCGCGGGCCGCGGTCTCCCTTCTTGACGACCGGCCATATCAGCCCGGGATGATGCTGGGCGGCCGTGACCGTGCTGGGTGCCGCGACCGACGCGCTGGCGGCGGTCGTGGTTGCGCCCAGCGCCATTGTGGCGACCATTCCGCTGGCGAGCACGCCGAAGGCGATCCGGCGCAGGGTGTTTCGCATGCGTCCCCCTTTGTGTGATGAATCTTTTTGGTGATGGATGCGGCCTAGCTGTCGTTTGCGGGGAGGCCACGAAATAATCTGCGAGACGAGACGCTATTTGCGTTTACACTTCACGTCAAGCTCTTTCCGCGGGTAGCCGGGCAAAATTATTCGACGTTAAGCCAGCATAGCGCTCATTAAGAATGGTTAGTTGCTAAGGGCGCAAGGGCCCAAAATGCCTCGGGTCGCAGGCCGCACGGAATGTCGCGATGCCCACGTCCGCCCCTGAGCCGAGGCGCCTCGGCTCAGGGGCGCAGCTCGACGTCGGCGGCCATGCCACTCGGCGGGGAGTCCTGTGGCCGGCCCATGACGGTCACCACCGCCTGGTAGTCGATGCCCTGCGACGTCGCCACCGGCGCGGCCAGCAGTTCCTGGACCCGGCCGGGAATGCCGGTCAGGCCAAGGGCCGGGACATCGATGCTGACCATCTCGCCGGTCCTGACATCTGCGACCGAGCTCTCCGGAACCAGCACGCTTACCTGCCAGGCGGTCGAGGTGCGCAGCGCGATGACCGGCAGGGACTCCCCGGAATCCGATCCGTTGGACGCGACGGTGGACTGCGGCCCGTCGGGGAACAGGGAGAACAGCGGCTGCTGCGTGATCGCCGTGCCCTGCGGCTGGGATGAGTAGTCGCGGATTCCGTCCGCGTCAGCGATCTCGCCTAGCTGCCCGTTGACGGCGATCACGGTCCCGGCGGACGGTGCGACGATCCGTGTCCCCGCGGTGTCCGCACGGTCCACGGCCAGCTGGCCCTCGTCCCTGGCCAGCTGGGCCTGCGCGGCATCGATGGCCGCCGCGGTGCCTGCGGACTGTGCGGCAGCCAGTTCACTCTTGTCGGCAGTGATCGCTGCCCGGGCCGCGGCCAGGACGGCGGCCACCGCCGGGGCAGCCTCGGTCGCGAGCAGCTGCCCCTTTCTGACCTGCTGGCCGACGCGCACCGTCATCGAGGCGAGCTGGCCAGAGCTGGAGAAATTAAGGTAGACAATCCCGTCGCTGGTCACCGCGCCAGAGAGCGAGCTCCCGTCGGCGGCGGCGATTCGGGGTACGTACCAGGCCGCGCCGAAGATGCATGCGATGGCGATCAGCACCGCGCCGATCCGCTGTGGGCGGGTGATGTGGCGGCGGGTCCGCTCCTGGCCCTGCCGGTGGCCCGAACGCAGGCTGGTCGTATACCCATTCAACGGCCGGGATGCGTGGTCAGCCGATGCCTGATCATCGGCTCGAACCTGGGAAGGACTCAAGTCAGCCTGCTTTCGGCAGTCAACTACCTATTTAGGTGACACCAATGGCCAGCCGGGAACGCCTCCTGGAGCCACGCATCGGCATGACAGTGACCCCCTGCGTCCACGGACCGGGCAATACCGGATAACGGGTGACACCCGCGCGGGTATGCGCGCTGGGTCATTCCATGTTGCCTGGCCAGTGTCCTTTCTACACGATGACTTCCGATGACACGATGCCGATGCGCAATCTGCAATAAGATTTATCCGCACAATCCCGATTATCCTGGTGATCCCGCTGACCCGCGGATCATCCCAAATCAATTCTGGTAGGTTCTCCGCTGCATCACTGAAGGCGGTCCTATGACGGGATCGGTGATAGCGGGTTAAAACGGATAGCGGGATGAAGGCACGGTGATGAGCTAATGGATATGTCGTTGCTAGCGGCGACGATCGGCCTGCTCGCGGTGCTGGTTTGCGCCTGTGTCCTGCCGGTCTGCGCCGACAGCACCGATGATCTCGGTGACGGCCTGTCGACTGTGGTCATCCCGCGGCACGTGCCAACCTCCCGATTCCGCCCGCGCACTTTGGCATTCCTGAGCATCGCCGCCGTGTGTGGCCTGATGTTCGTGGGCTGGCAGCGGCCGTCGATTCCTGAGGTGTACATCGCCGCGGTGCGTGAAGTGGCAGTGGCGATCACGCGAAACCCGGCCACGGTCAACGGATATGTCGCGCGTCTCCACCCGGCCACCCTGTACCTGGCCGTCTCCTACATCGTTGGCATCGCCCTGGTGGTGCGGGCGCGCGCGGGGCGGCGCCTGGTGATGCTGGTCCACGCTCCGCTCTATGTGGCGCTTTCGCTGCTCGCCCAGGCGCTCATGATCGCCATCGGGGTCACGACCAGGTGGCTGGTCGCGCCGTTCGGCATCGAGGCGACCCTGGTCAACCTGTTCATCGGCGGACTGGTCGTGATGCGGCTGACGTTCACGAGCTTCGCCCTGCCACGGGCCACCGTGCTGCCGGTCAGCCGCAGGCGCTGGCCGTGGGACAACATCGTCGCCTGGTGCGCGCTGGCGTCCGCGCTGGCGGTGCTGATTGCGGCCTACGCGTTCCTGTCCGAGCCGTCCAACCTCACGACGGCGTGGCAGGTGTTCGTGCCGATGTACGCGGTCTGCCTGCTACTGGTGATCATGCTGATTCCGCTCTGGCTGCTGTGGTGGGCCAGGCGGAGGCTGCCACGGCCTGGCGGCTACCGTCCGGCCATCGACGTCCTCATCCCCGCTTACAACGAGGAGGAGAATCTCGCCCGGCTGCTGCGCTCGGTCGACGTCGCAGCCGAGCGCTACGGCGGGCCGGTGCTGATCGTCGTCTCGAACGACGGCTCGGTCGACCGCACCGAGCAGATCGCGAGGGAGGAGATCGCGCACCTTCGCTTCGCCCGGGGCCGGATCCTGAACGCGCCGAACGGCGGCCAGTCCGCTGCGCTGAACCGCGCGCTGTCGGTTACCAACGCGGACATCTGCGTCCGCATCGACGCGGACTCCGTGATGGGCCCGGACGCGCTGCTCTACTCGGTCCCGTGGTTCCGCGATCGGGAGATCGGCATGGTCGGTGCCATGCAGGAGCCCAGGACGGACACGGTGACGTGGTTCCATCGGCTGCGCACGCTCGAGGCGCTGTTCCAGTTCCGGTTTGCCCGGGTAGGACAAAGCGTGGTCGACGGCGTCGTCGTGATTCCCGGCCCGTTCACGGTCTTCCGGCGGGCCCCGGCCGCCATATTCGGCGGGTTCCCGGTGCGGATGAACGGCGAGGACACCGACCTCACCATGCAGTTCGGCCGGCTCGGCTACCGCGCCGTCGTCGATCCGCGGATCCGGTGCTACGAGGATGTGCCACGTGGCGCCGGTGAATTTCTTGAGCAGCGGACCCGCTGGGCGCGGGCGGGCTTTCACGTTTATGCCCGGCACGTCCCGCTGCGAAGCGGCTCGGCGGGCCCGCGGGTGTGGTTCTGGACGATGCGGCGGGGGTTCTCCTGGTTCTCCCTGCAGGCCGGCCTGGTGGCCCCGATCTTCATGCTGGAGCTGGCCCTGACCCATCCCAGCTACCGGCAGAACATCGCCACCGTCACGCTGGTGTACATCGCGGCGGGCGCGGTACCCGTCCTGATCAGCGTGCCGTTCGCGGTAAAGCAGCGGCAGTGGCGCAGCCTGTGCTGGATCCCCACCTGGTTCGCCTACGCGTTCCTGCGCCGGCTGGCCACCTTAGAAGCGGCCATCACGCTCCCGGTGCGGCCATTCCCCGCGCCCGTGCCGGTGACATCGGCGCAGCGCGCCCGGGTTGGCGCCGCCCGCCTGCCACGCCGCGCGACGCGGTCGCGGCGGATAGGAACCGCCGAGACCCTGGCCGCTCGCGACACCGACTAACCCGCGCCTGCCCGCGGCCCAGCCAGCCGTTCCCGCGCGACGCTGGAGGCCGGAGGCCGGCGATACCGTGGGTTAACAGCGCTGGCTCGGTTTCCCTCGCGCGGGTGGCTGCTGGCTGTGCCGCGGCTGGCCTGGGTGGCCCCCGACGGGGCATGGAAGAGGGGTGCCGGGAAGCCCTGGAGCGCAGGGAAGGGTTCCCCCTGGTTCCTCCCGCGGGCGGTGCTTTTGCTTTCGCTTTTGCGGCCGGGCCGCGCGGCCGGAAGGGCCGCCCGGGTCCGGGTGGTATTGCTTACTGTATCGAGTGCTAAAGTAAACATAAGGTAAAGTTCCGCTGCCGAGTCTGGTAGGTGGGGATGGAGACAGAGGCGGCGGGCTTAGCTGCTGCGGGTGAGAGCTGGGGGGCTGTGCTCCTGGCGGCCATCGTGGAGTCGTCGCACGATGCGATCATCGGCGAGTCGCTGGACGGGGTCATCAGGAGCTGGAACGCCGGTGCGTCGGCCATGTATGGCTACCCACCGGAGGAGATGCTCGGGCACAGCATCTCGGAGCTGATCCCCGCGGACCGGGCCGGTGAGCTGATGCCCCTCCTGGACGGGCTGCGGCGGGGGGAGCGGGTTGAGCCTTTCGATACCCGGCGGGTCGGCAAGGACGGGACTGTGCTGGATGTTTCGGTCTCGGTTTCCCCGGTCCCGGACGCGGCTGGGAACGTGGTGGGGGCGGCGTCGGTGCACCGCGACATCTCCGAGCGGGTCCGGGCGGAGGCTGAGCGACTGGGCCTGGAGGCGCGGCTGCGCCAGGCTGAGCGGCTGGAGACGCTGGGTCAGCTGGCGGGCGGGATCGCGCATGATTTCAACAATCTGCTGAGCGTGATCGTGGGCTACGCGGGGATGCTGGCCGACGAGGTTGGCGACAACCCGGGGCTGCGGACTGACGTGAAACAGATCGACAGCGCGGCGCAGCGGGCAGCGCGGCTGACCCGGCAGCTGCTGATCTTCAGTCGGCGCGACACGCCTCAGCCGGACGAGGCGGACCTGAACGCCGTGGTCGCCGACGTGCAGGAGCTGCTGAAGGCCAGCTTGGGCGGCGGGATTGATCTGCAGTTCGAGTTGGCGGTGGGGCTCCCGGCGATCCAGGTGGACCGCGGCTATGTGGATCAGGTGCTGCTGAACCTGGTGGTAAACGCGCGGGATGCGATGCCGGCGGGCGGCACGCTGACGATCGGGACGGCTGTGGCGGTCCTGGACGAGGCGTATTCCGCCAGGCACCCGGGCATCAGAGTGGGGCCTTATGTGGAGCTTTGGGTCCGCGATAACGGGACGGGCATGAGCCCGGAGGTCATGGCGCGGGTCTTCGAGCCGCTTTTCACCACCAAGGCAGCGGGCCGGGGCACCGGGCTGGGACTGGCGACGGTGTACGGCATCGCCACCCGGGCCGGTGGCAGTGTGAGCGTGGAGTCCGAGGAGGGCGCGGGCACGGTGTTCCGGGTCTACTTCCCGTCAGCCAACGTTCCGGCGCCGGCCGTGCCGCCCGGAGCGGGGGGCGTCCCGCGACGGATCCTGGTGGTCGATGACGAGCCGGCCGTGCTGGCGCTGGCGGCGCGAGTCTTGCGCAAGAGCGGCTATGAGGTTGTCGAGGCGAGTACTGGTGAGGAGGCGCTGGGGCTGGCCTCCTTGCCGGATGTCGGAGTCGATCTGCTACTGACGGACTCGGTGCTGCCGCATATGTCGGGGGCCGGGCTGGCGGAGCGGTTCGCGCAGTTGCAGCCAGGGGTGCGGGTGCTGCACATGTCGGGTTACAGCGCCGGGAGCCTGAGCGCAGAGGCGATCGGGCGCCGTGACGTGGCGTTTATCGAGAAGCCGTTTAACCCGCAGGCACTGCTGGACAAAGTGCGGTCGGTGCTGGCGGCCCCTCCTGCGACGTGACCGGCGCGGGCCGCGAACATTCCGGTAGCCCACCCCAGAAGGCAGCCAGCCGAAGAGCGCGGGTCAGCCAGCCACCAGGCTCCCGGTCGGGCTGAGCCTGGCAGCGGCATGGCGACGGACGGCTTCGCCCCCGGCGTGCGCCGTGGCCAGCGGCGGGCGGCCCTGGGCACTGTGGGCGCAGCCGGTGATCGTGCCTGCGGGTTCGCAGTTGTCGGGCTTGTTGTACTGCACGGGCGAGTTGGTTAGCGTGACCGTGTCGGGCCCGGCACCGTCGTAGATGCCGCCGCCGGCGCCGGCCGTGTTGTGCTCGACCGGGGAACTAGTGGCGTCCACGGTTCCCTGCGTATTGTAAATCCCGCCGCCGTCGGCGCCTGCGTTGTTGCTGGAGACCGTGCTGCTGGTCAGGTTGAGGTTGCCGTAGGCGGGAACCTCGCCGTCGTTGTAGATCCCGCCGCCGTCGGCGGTGGCGGTGTTGCCGCTGACCGTGCTGCTGTTCAGGTTCGTGACGGCATCATAGGCGTAGACGCCGGCGCCGTCCTGCGCGGTGTTTCTGTGCACGCCGCTGCCGGTCAGGGTGAGCCCGTCCGGGTACCCCGCCAGAAGATACTGATAAAGGCCTCCGCCGTCGCTGCCGGCGTGATTGGCGGAAATCTGGCTGGCCGTCACGAACAGGGCGCAGGCCCAGGTGACCACGCCGCCGCCGTCCTGGGTGGCGGTATTGTGGTGGATGGCGACATCCGTAAGGCTGTCACCGTTGAATGCGTTGTTGAAGATGGCGCCGCCGTCTTCCGCGTGATTCGCATCGAACGTCGAGCCAGACACTGTCATGTCAAAGAAGTTGTAGATGGCGCCCCCCATGGTTCCGGCGGTGTTCTTGGTGAATGTGCTGCCGGTCACGGTCGTAATGGCGGCGGCCTCGTTGGTATAGATGGCGCCCCCGGCCTGGGCGGCGCTGTTGCGGACGAACGTTGCGCCAGTCACCGACAGACCGCCGGGGCCGGTGTTGGAGTAGATGGCGCCGCCGTTCGTCGCGTGGTTGCCGGTGAACGTGCCGCCTTGCACGGTGATGCTGCCGCTGGCCGTCCCGGCGATCGCGCCCGCGCCGTTGGTGAAGTTCAGGTCGGTGACGTTTAGAGTGCCGGCATCGACCGACAGGATGGTGAACGAGGGGGCGGCCGGGGCGTCGCTGCGGTTGAGGGTGGCGTGGTTGCCGAGAATTGTGAGGTCCTGGCCGACCGTGGGCAGGGCCGTGGTGAGCCGGTAGGTGCAGTACGCGGCCAGGCTTAACGTCTCGCCACTGGCGGCGCCGCCGATCGCGCTGCCCAGCGCGGCCGGATTGCACGGCACCGGGACGGTGTCGGCCGCGTCGGCCGGGGCAGCGTGCAGGCAGGCCGCTGCCAGCACCGCCGCGGCAGGACCCGCCATTCTTGCCGTAATTCTCTGCAGCATCTTGTGATGCCCCCATCTGTCAAGGCGATACGGCCAGCAAGGTGAGGTGGGCAGTCGGCCACGTCAATAGCATAGAAGGTCTCGTGTTCAACCGTGGCCGACCACGAATGCGCGTTGCAGATAACAAAGGAATGCCACGCTCAATGCGCTGCCCCACAAAGCAGGGCCACACCAATTAATTCCGGCAGATCTATAGCCGGGCTGGCGGCGTGGTTCGCGCAGTTGCAGCCGGGGGTGCGGGTGCTGCACATGCCGGGTTACAGCGGTCAGTGCTGGCAGACCTTCCCCAGCGAGCTGACTGCCCCCCGCCGAGAGTGAATCGTCCGCAGGCCGCCCGTCGTGGGGACGGATTGCTGCCTTTCTAGTCTGGCTGCGGGACGGGCACGAGGTCGCGAACGCCGAGCTCGTCAGCCCGGGCTAGCATGTCGGCGGGGTCGGCGTACACCCGGTAGGCGCCGGCCCGCTCCAGTTCCTCGCGGCCATATCCGCCCGACATCAGGCCGATGCCAAGCGCGCCGGCCCGGCGGGCGGCCAGCAGGTCCCACACGCTGTCCCCGACCACCCAGGCGTGCTGGGGGCTCACCCCCAGCAGGGCCGCAGCGGCCAGGAACAGGTCCGGGTCCGGCTTGGCTCGCCTGACCATGTCACGGGTGATCATCGGAGCGTCGTCGGGCAGGCCCAGCATGCCCAGGGCATGGAACGCGGTGGCCCGGTAACCGCTGGTCGCGATCGCCCACTGCACCCCCCTCCCGGTGAGCGCCGAGAGCAGGTCCGCCGCGCCGGGCAGTGGCCGAACCGAGTCGGACTGGGCCAGGTACTCCTCGCTGTGCGCCTGCTGCAGCATGGCGATGTCCTCGTCGGACAGCGTCCGCCCGGTCTCCCGCAGCAGTGCGGACACGAACAGTCCGCCGCTCATCCCGATCCGCCGGTGAATCCGCCACACCGACAGGTCGATGTCAAGCCGCGACAGCGCCGCCCGCCAGGCGATCACGTGCTGGTACACGCTGTCGATGAGGGTGCCGTCCAGGTCGAACAGGAAGGCCGGGGCCGATGGCTCGGGATAGCTCGCCGGTCCAGTCATGCCACGAACCTTAGTGCAGCGCCCCGCGATCGCCGGTTCCCGCGGTCCGCCTGCGGTCCGGTCGCGCCGCCGCCGCCGGCTGATCGGGCTCGCCGGTCATGCCCCCGCCGATGTCCGCCGCGAGCGCCTGGCTGACCCGGGCCAGCAGCGCAGCCCGAGAAAACGGCTTGGCAATGACATTTCTGGCGGGATGAGGCCAGCTTCCTGCCGCGGCGCCGCGGCGCTCGTACCCCGACATGAACAGTATGCGGATCCCGGGTCGCATGTCCCTGGCACGGGCCGCGAACGCCTCCCCCGTGATCCCGGGCATGACCACATCAGTCAGCACCAGGTCGGCGGGCTGTCCCGGGTCGCCGAGGAGGGCAATCGCCTCCTGGCCGCTGCCCGCCGTCAGCACGCGGTATCCGGCCGACGTCAGCACCCGGTGCGCGACGTCACGTATGGAAGCTTCGTCGTCGACCACCAGTATCGAACCGTGCTCTATTGTCCCGTCGGCCTGCTTGCCCGCTGACCCGGTTGCGGCGGAGCTGCCAGCGGCGGGCAGGATGATCGTTACGGTGGCTCCGTGGCCGGGCTCCGATCGCAGCCAGGCATCGCCGCCGGCCTGCGCGGCTATCCTGCGGACGGCGGGCAGGCCGAGTCCTGCCGCCTGATCGGCGGGCTTGGTGGTGAAAAACGGCTCGAAGGCTCGGTCCGCGGTCGTCGTGTCCATTCCGGCTCCGGTGTCGCTGACGCTTATTCCCACGTACTGGCCGGGAAGGAGCTCGGCAAGGTCATCGGGATTCGCCCAGGAGGACCCCGGGATGCGGCCGGGATTCGCCGTGTCGATGCTGGCCGTTTCGATGATGAGCTGGCCACCGCCGGGCATGGCGTCGCGGGCGTTCAGCGCGACATTGATGATCGCCTGCTCCAGCAACGCCGGATCGGCCGCTACCGGCCAAACGCCGGTGCCATGCCTGATGATCACGTCGATGTGCTCACCCAGCACCTCGCGCAGGAGCCCGGTGGCTTCGTTGATCAGCCCGCCAATGTCGAGTGCCGTGGCCGGGCCCTGCTCCCGCCTGACGAAGGCGAGCAAGTGTCTGATCAGTCTCTTCGCGCGATCTGCGGCGTCTTCGATCTGCTCAACGTCCCACCGGACCGGGCCCCACCTGGTCGCTCCCTCGCTCGTCTCGGCGATGATCAGCTCGTCGCGGACGAGGCTCGCGAAATTGGTGATCACCGTGAGCATGTTGTTGAAGTCATGCGCGATCCCATCGGCGAGCTGTCCCAGGCTGTCCAGGCGCCGGAGCCGCTGTAGCTCGTGCTCGAGGCTTTGGATCTCAGCCCGAGCCCTGGTCAGGGCAGCGAGATCATCGACGTAGGTCACCAGATAACGTTCCCCGGTCGGCGGGTTGATAGCCGATCCGGTCAGTTGCACCGGGATCGTCTCACCGTCCTTGCGGACGATGCGGGTATCTACCCGGATCTGGCTGTCGGCCCCGGATATCAGGCCTTCCGTCAGGGCCTCGATCGCTGGCTGCTTGTCCGGATGTATATCCTGCAGGAAATTCGCGCCGGTCAGCTGGCTCCGCGAGTAACCCGTCAACTGGCAGAATGTGTCATTAACGGCAAGATATAGATTCTGTTGATTTTTGTCCAGGCCCGTCACAATCATCCCATAGGGTGTCGGGCCGAAATCGAGCCGAAACCGGCGGTCGGTGGCCCGGGCCGCCTCCTGGATGATCTGGCCAGCGATCTTCTGATCTTCTGGCACTTCATTGCCGGTTCCCGTCACCGTAGCCCCCTCCTTCTCAGCCTGGCCCGCAGCACCGAAACGCTCATTGGGCAATTTCCTCGAATCTTGACCCGCCGGGAGTGGCTGAATACTATCCTTTCGTAAACACATTTTCTACCCTGAGAATTAGCAGGCGGACGCACCCGCTCAAACGTCGGTGCGAACCCTTGTCCTGACGACTATATGTCTAGAGGACGGTAGCGCGATAACAATACTTGAAATGGCCAGGCGGGGACGGGAATGGAAGATACGGCCGACCAGAGGTTTCTCGGGCTGCTGGAGGCGGCGCCGGATGCGATGGTGTGCGTGGAGCGTGATGGCCGGATCGTCCTGGTCAATGCGCAGGCGGAGCGGCTGTTCGGCTACGCCAAGGACGAGATGATCGGCCAGCCGGTGGAGATGCTAGTGCCGGATGCGGTGCGCCAGGTTCACCCCCAGCACCGGGCGGGGTATGCGTCCGATCTGCGGCCACGGCCGATGGGTGCCGGGATGGAGCTGGCCGGGCGTCGCCAGAACGGCAGCACGTTCCCGGCGGAGATCTCGCTGTCCGCCATCGACACCGGCCAGGGAATGCTCGTGACCGCCGCGGTCCGCGACGTAACCGAGCGAATCGCCACGGAAGCGGAACGGCAGCGGCTGAAGACCCAGGCCGACCGCAGCCGGCTCGAGCGCCAGCTCCAGCAGTCGCAGCGGCTGGAGAGCCTTGGCCAGCTCGCCGGGGGTGTGGCCCACGACTTCAACAACCTGCTCGGCGTCATCTCCAGCTATGCGGCGTTCGTGGCCGAGGAGATAGATAAACAGCCGCCATCTGAGGGCTGGCAAACCGTCCGGACCGACATCGAGCAGGTGCAGCGGGCCGCGCAGCGTGCCGCCGAGCTGACCCATCAGCTCCTGTCCTTTGCCCGGCGCGAGGTGGTACAGCCGCGCGTGCTGAACATCAACGACGTAGTCGTCAGCGTCAAGCAGCTGCTGCTGCGGACGCTCGGCGAGCATGTCGAGCTGGTCACCGGCCTGGCCGACAACCTGAACCTGGTCCTCGCTGATCCGGGCCAGCTCGAGCAGGTGCTCGTGAACCTGGCGGTCAATGCGCGCGACTCGATGCCCAACGGCGGAAAGCTCACGATCGAGACCTCGAACGTGCGGGTGGATGAGGAGTACGCGGCCAGCCGGGCCAACGTGGCCCAGGGCCAGTACGTCACCATGAAGGTCGGCGACACCGGCGCCGGCATGCCTCCGGAGGTCATCGAGCGCGCCTTCGACCCGTTCTACACGACCAAGCCCAAGGGCGAAGGCTCCGGTCTCGGCCTGGCCACCGTGTACGGGATCATCACCCAGGCCGGTGGCAACGTGCGGATCTACTCCGAGTCCGGGCTGGGCACCACCGTCACCGTGCTCCTGCCAGTCACCTACAAGTCCGCCGCCGCCGAGGCGCCGTCGGCGGACAGGCGCGTGGGTGGCGCGGGCGAGACGGTGCTCGTCGTCGAGGACGAAGCCGCCCTGCGCGAGGTGACCCGCCGCATCCTCGCTCGCAACGGCTACCACGTCATGGTCGCGGCTGGCGGACAGGAAGCGATCGACATCAGCGCCCGCGACGACCAGATTGACATGTTGCTGACCGATGTGGTGATGCCGCAGATTCAGGGCAAGGAAGTCGCCGAGCGCATTCGTGCCCGCCACCCCGGAATCCGAGTGCTCTTCATGTCCGGCTACACCCAAGGTCTCCTCGACGCTCAAGGAGTTCTCGAACCAGGTATACGACTTATCGAGAAGCCATTCTCCGAAGCAGCTTTGCTCACAAAGATACGCACAATTCTCAGCGCTCAGGAGTGAAGGAGCATTGGCAACGGGTATCTAGCGTAGGGGCCGACAGGCCGTGTCACCCGTTATGCGTATCGTACCGCGCAGGCGGATTCAGTATGCGGTGATTGAGCAGAACCGGCGCTGGTGCGGGGGGGGCGGCGAATCCGCTGGTCAGGGCGGTGCCACAGATTAGCCCCGCCCTGAGCGCAAGCCGACGAGCAAGAAGAGCACTGGCCTTATTGTCGCGATGCTGGATGTCGATCCAGAGCAGAAGAGGAGTTCACGCGCTGGTATAGTCAGTAGCATTTACGGGAGTGGACTGCTCGTCGCGGTTCCCGGCCAGGTCGCAGGCTTGTGACTGTCGAAGATGCCTGGCTGGCGAAGGTGCTCCAAAGATATCTCGTCATTACCAGCCTGGAAAGTCTTGAGGTACCATGGGTGCGAGGACTACGAGCGGACCTTGCCGCCAAGCGGCTGGGGAGAGCACGTTAGCCACTACTTCACCAAGGTCAAAACCAGGAACACCTACACCGACATCCCGCTTGGGTACCGAGTTTATGCCGTCCGTTAGGCTCTTATACGCCGCCAGGCTGGGCGTATTGTGCCGAATGGTGTATCGAGAAGGCCCACGGAGAAGCCGATGAGCCGGCCCGTGCACATCAGCATTCGTGACGACCTCAGAGCCAGACTCCTGGCCGGCGAATGGGCCGCCGGGGACCGGCTGCCGTCCGAGGCCGATCTCGCCGCGAATTACGGCGTCGCCCGCATGACGGTCCGGCAGGCAATCGGAGCCCTCGCTTTGGAGGGAGTAGTCGTCCGGCGGCAGGGCGTTGGTACTTTTGCCGTCGACCGGCGCTTAGTGGGCTGGCCAAGCAGAGTGTTCAGCTTCGCTGAGGAGATGCGCAAGCAGGGTCACCAGGTCAAGGTAAAGCTCTTAGGGGCAGCGGTCGAGCAGCCGCCACTGGCTGCCCGTGAGGCTCTGCAGCTCCATTCATCTGCGGCATCGGTGCTGGTACGGCGCGTGCGTTTGGTCGATGACTCCCCGGTCATCGTGGAAAGCTCGTGGCTGCCGAATGCACGTTTCGCCGGCCTCGCTGCAAATCCTTTGCTCGATGGCTCTCTGTACGCCATGCTGGAGAAGAACTACGGGGTTTCCGTTGCGCGGGTGACGCAGGTGCTTGCGGCCGGCCCGGCCGAGCAGCATGACGCGGCAATACTTGATCTGCGGGCCGGTGCACCGGTCCTGCTCAACACCCGGACCGCGTATGACAGCTCAAGCCGTCCCGTCGAATTCGCGCAGAGCGTTTGGCGCTCGGAATATCTCGTTGAGACATTCATGGAACGCTTGCCGCGCACCGGCCCACGAGAGCGGAACGCTCGTCCGCCAGCCACCCAATGACCCCCATTCCAAGTGCCGACCTGTTCTTCTCGCCGGATCATGTGGCTCAGGACAGACGCTGCTGCCGTTCGTCACGCCAGCGATCAGGCGGGCCTAGTGGGCCCTGGAGCCGTGCATGACCGCTGACCCGGTCTTCCAGAGAATCTGGAGGTCGAGGGCGAACGACCAGTTCTCCACGTAACGAACGTCGAGCCGGACCGCCTCTTCCCATGGCAGGTCGGAGCGCCCGTTGACCTGCCAGAGGCCGGTGACGCCCGGCTTGACGGCGAGCCTGCGCCGCATCTGGCCCCCGTACGTCGCGGCCTCCTCGGGCAATGCTGGCCTGGGCCCGACTAGGGACATGTCGCCGCGCACCACATTCAGCAGGTGTGGAAGCTCATCCAGTGACCAGCGACGAAGGAACGCGCCGATCCGCGTCACGCGCTGATCCCGGCGGATCTTGAACGGAACCCCGTCCGCCTGGTTACACGCCGCGAGCAACGGCTTTTGCTGTTCCGCGTTCACCACCATGGTCCGGAACTTGTAGAGCGTGAAGACACGCCCGTCCTTGCCTATCCGCGTCTGCCGGAAGAGCGCAGGGCCGTGATCGGTGCACCTGACAACCAGTGCTATGACCGCGAAGAGGGGCGCGAGGAGTAACAGCGCCAGCGCGGCCGATGCCTGGTCGAACAGGCCCTTCATGGCCCGCTTGCCGCCTCCCAGTTCCGGGTGGTCTACATGCAGCAAGGGCAGTCCGGCGACCGGCCGGATAGTTGTCCGCGGACCGGCGACATCAAGCAGGGCTGGGGCGACGCACAGGTCCGTGCCGGTCTTCTCGAGATTCCGGGCTAGCTCGGCGCAGCCGGATGCTGTCGATCTCGGGGCAGGTGAGCACGGCAACGGTGTCGGCACCGAACCGCCGTAACGCAGTCCGCGATGGCGGCGTGGCGAAGGTAAGCGCTCATCCAATGCGGAGTAGCCGTCGCGATCGGGCGCGCCGTAGTCTCGGTTCGCTCGGTGACGACGGTGTGGCCAGTCACGCTCATCTCCTGCCTGCTCCAGCCAGCAGCCATCAGCCGCTCCGTCGCCAGCGCGGAAAGGGGTGCGCGTCGTCAGATGGCTGGCTGCTGCGTTAATGGGATGTCCGTTTTAAGCCTGGATAGGAAGAAAGCTCTCAGCGCACTCGGCTATCACCTTGAGGCAACGGTCTCACAGGAATTATTGGCGGGCTACAAATAGACTAAACTTGCCTTGTCCGGCGTCCCTTAATCATCTAGACGTCCATTACTATCATCCGGCCTTGCGGATCCAGAGCGAGCCTGGCTCCTCCTGGGCCAGCGATTTCGGGACCAGTTTCCCGTGGCAGTGCCAGAACCAGGACGAGAAGAACATGATGTGCCAATGCGAGTTGCCGAGCAGGAAGGCGTGAGCCAAGTACGCCTCGGTCCAGTCACGGTGCTGCCGCAGCCATGTTTCCGGATACTCGAACGGCCAGAACACGTCGTGAATGTGGACGATCACCCCAGGGGCGAGCACGGGAAGGACATGGAGGAAGAGCCAGACAACGTCCGAGCCGGCCTTGACAACATGTGTCGAATCGATGAACAACACGTCGCGTGGCCCGAGCCGCTCATAGGTAGCCAGGGGCAGTTCCTGTACAGGCTGACGCAGCAAGGTTAGGCGGTCGCAGTCGGTGACCTTGAGCAGCTTGAGAAGTCGCTCCGGATAGGGCTCGACACAGGTGATCTCAAGGTCAGAAAGGTCGCTGTTGCGCTCGGTCTCGTCGAGAGCGAGGGCCGTGGAATAGCCGGACCCGACCTCGATCAGGCGGACGGGCCGCAGCTGCGCGAGCATCGCCCGGAATACCGCGGCGTCGCCAGGCCCGTACATGTCGTTGGCGGCTTTATATCGGGGACCAGGCGGTGGCTCGGCTAGTAGTGGGCCCAGCCGTGATGCCATGGCCAGCTGTTCCTCCTCGCGCATGTCTACACCGGGCGCTCCAGCCCAGTTCAACGGGCGGCTGATGTCGTCGTTCGTGGTGAGTGGTGAGTAGAAGTCACCGGGTGTGGCATAGGGCGGGTGGGCAACTACTGCCCTAACCGCACGAGCGGTACTGACTGTCCGGCGGATGAGCGAGCCTGGCACCTTCGCCTCCTGACGCTGGAGAATCCACATGCCTAATAGGCCCCAGACCCGTGCGTGACCGCTGACCGTGTCTTCCACAGGATCTGGAGATCGAGGACGAGCGACCAGTTGTCGACGTAACGGACGTCCAGCCTGACCGCCTCCTCCCAGGCCAGGTCGGACCGCCCGTTGACCTGCCAGAGGCCGGTGATGCCCGGCTTCACCACGAGCCTGCGCCGCATGTGATCGCCATGGCGCGCCGCTTCTTCCGGCAAGGCCGGCCTGGGCCCGACCAGGGACATGTCACCCCGGAGCACATTGAACAGCTGCGGAAGCTCGTCCAGCGACCAGCGGCGCAGCCACAATCCGGTCCGGGTGACCCGGGGATCCTTGCGGATCTTGAACAGTGCGCCATCCGCTTCGTTTTGCCCTGTGAGCAGGGCTTTCTGCTGCTCCGCGTCGACAACCATGGTCCGGAACTTATAAAGGGTGAAGGTCCGCCCGTCCTTGCCAACCCTGGTCTGCCGGAAGAGAGCGGGCCCCCGGTCTGCACGCCTGACGGCCACGGCTATGGCCGCGAGGAGGGGCGCGAGGAGGATCAGGGCCAGCAGCGCCGATACCTTGTCGAACAGACTCTTGGCGATCTGCTTGCCCCCGGCTAGTTCCGGATGATCCAGGTGCAGCAGGGGCAGGCCGGCGACCGGCCTGATAGTGGTCCGCGGGCCTGCCACATCGAGCAGGGCCGGGGCGACGTACAGGCCAGTGCCCGTCTTCTCCAGTTCCCAGGCCAGTTCCCGCAGGCGGATGCTGTCGATCTCAGGACAGGTCAGCACGGCCACGGTATCCGCGCCCATCTGGCTCACCGCGCCCGTGACACTGTCCAGATTTCCGGCCACCGGGACACCCTCGATGCGGTCGGGCGGCGTTATGCCCGCCACGCAGGCTCCGACCACCGACAGGCCGTGGTAGAAGTCCCGGCGCAGCGTGGTGATCAGCTCGGCGACGGCGGCCGCATGGCCCACTGCGACGACCCGGTGGGTGCACGCACCCCGGCGGCGCCGCTGGTGCAGGTGCTTTCGGAGGACGTACCGCACGGTCAGATCGAGACCGGCCGTAGCCGGGAAAGCGAGCGCAATGTAGCCACGGGCGAGGTTCAGCTTCGCGGCGTAGGAGGCGACCGCGACGGCAGCGGTGAGGCTGACGGCCGCGTTCAGGATCCGACGGAACTCGTCCGAGCCGAGCCCGATGAAGCGGGGGTCGTAACCGCCGGCCAGCTTTACCGATATCCACCACAGCAGCGGCAGTGCACTCGTTAAGGCCAGGTAGGCGCCCGGCAGGCGCGGCTCACCCGCGAAGCGGACCTGGGACGCCAGCGTCCCGGCCAGCAGGGCACAAACGCAGTCGGCGACCGCGGCCCGGCGCAGGTAGCCGCTCACCCACACTGTGCTGCCAGGCACGATCGAACGGATCGGGATGTCGCCACGTTCAGTAATAACAGAGTTACTAGCCACCCGGTTCCCCCGCTAGATAGGCCGCACGCAATCCACGGTTGGCTTAGTGCTCACGCGGTAATGGCGCACGTCGTCAGCCGACTGGTTTTTAAACCAGCCGCGCAGCCAGTCCGTAGGATGTCCGGTTTATATGGATAGAAACAACGTATCTGCGGGCCCGGCAGTACGGCGTCCGATGGCAGGCGGGGTGCCTATCCGGCGCTGATTTACAGTAACAGTCCCGAGGAAGCCGAAGCGCTATTCTCGCACAACTAATTTCGCTGTTGGCCGTTTATCCTCTAGCCTATTAGTTATCTAGACGTCTTAATTACTAAGGGACCGTGCCTCGTGAAGCGAGTGGGTTATGGGTTTCTTAATCCTCTAGACATTCGCGGCCGAGCTCTGCCCCACTCAGCAAGCTCCTGAGGGCCGGGCCAGGGCGAGCCTTACCCGCCACTGTCGCTCGCATAGTTCGGAGTCCACATCGGCCCCTAGCGCAAAGGCCAGCCTGTTCAATGCGGTCTGAGTGGCATCAGGTCCGCTAATCGCTTCATCTTCGGCAGCAGGTGTTACGGTCAGCTCGATCCGGATCATAGATTCATCGGCCCGCGTGGTGACGTGGGCCAGCGCCTGCAGGCCAACCGGCACCAGCGCCAGCAGCACCAGCTCCACGACGTCGGCGATGAACAGAGTCTCGGGTCCGCCCAGGGCTGGCTGACTGGTGCCGACCGTGATCGGCGCGGCCAGAAGCCAGCCGGTCTGCCCGCGCAGGGCAGCGGCAAGCCCGGTTGCCGGCCGCGCTAGCGGCGAGTCCGTCTCTACCAGCCGGCGCAGCGACCCACTCGCCGCATCCAGCCGCTGCAGCGCCGAGTCCAGGGCTTGGCCTTGGCCGAAAGTCGCCGAGCGGCGCATCAGGTGCAGTTCCAGGATGGCCGCAGTGATTTCCTGTATCGGCTCGTCGTGCAAGAAGTCGGCTAACGCGTGGCGTTCCCGCCGGCGCAGGCTTCGGGTGATGCCCAGCAGCTCGCAGACCTCGGATCGGGCGGCGGCCAGCCGACTGTTGTCCGGCGGGCCCGGCGCCGGGGTGAAAACGGCAGGGTCAGCAGTGATGAGTCCCGCTGGCTGCTCATCAGCCCTGATGGCCGGCCCATGCAGCCCGCGCACGGCGCCCCGCAGCTGGTCTGGCTTAAATGGCTTAGCCAGGTACGCGACCCCTGGAGGGATCATGTCGCGTGTTCCACCGGTGACCATCAGGCACTTCCTGGCCGCCGCCGGGTCCTGCGCCTGCAATTCGGCCACCAGGTCGATGCCCCGCTCGGTGCCGATATGAGCGTCGACAATCACCGCGTCATAGCTGCCTGGGCTCATCGAGCGGGCCTCTGTCAGCGTGGCCGCCACATCTACCTCGTACCCGCCTGCCTCCAGCACCCGGCGGATTAGCACGCGCACCTCATGAGCGTCATCGACGACCAGAATCCGGTGAGTCACGTCAGTTACCGTTCAGAGGAAGGGTACTACGGACAGTAACATGAAATTGACAGCTCGCTGGTGATGATGCACGACGGCGGAGGACCGCGCATCCAGGTTCAGCGAGGGCATGGGCTGCCATTTGCGCTCTGCGCGGGCGACGGCCAGGTGACTCCAAGGGGGTCCGAGATGAGTGAGAGCGATGCCGAGGAAACCAGCGGCGCTCAACGGCGGATCAGCGTTTTCCTCCTGGACGACCACGAGATCGTCCGGCGCGGCCTGAAGAACCTGCTCACCCTTGAACCGGACATCGAGGTGGTAGGCGAAGCCGGGACGGCAGCCTCTGCGCTGGCCACTCTGCCGGCGCTGCACCCCGATGTGGCGGTGCTCGACGTACGGTTGCCCGACGGCGATGGCGTGTCGGTCTGCCGTGAGATTCGTTCCACCCTTCCCGAGACGGCCTGCCTGATCCTCACTTCATACGAGGACGACCGGGCCCTCCTCGGGGCGATCATGGCTGGAGCCGCCGGGTATGTGCTGAAGCAGGCGTGTGCCTCCGATCTGGTCGGCGCGGTACGCACGGTAGCCGCCGGCCAGTCGACGCTCGATGCGCACGCCACGCAGCGCGTCATGAAGCGACTGCGGGAGCAGATGGCTATTGTCGATCCCACATCAGCGCTATCCAAGCAGGAAAAGCGTGTTCTGGAGCTGATCGGGGAAGGGCTAACCAACCGGCAGATCGCCGAGCGTATGTTCCTGGCCGAGAAGACCGCCAAGAACTACGTGTCGTCCGTGCTCGCGAAGCTCGGCCTGGAGCGGCGTGCCCAGGCCGCGGCCTTCGTCACGAAGCTCACGGAGGAGCAGCGCGACTGAGCCGAGGCTCCTGAGGCTTCGCTTGCACGCTGCGGGTGACGGCATCGTAGATATCCGCGGCCCGGCGGGCCCAGCTGTGCCGGGCCGCGAACTCCTGGCGGCTGGCCAGGATCGCGGGCGTCCTGGGCTCGGCCAGCATGCGGTCGACCTGATCGGCGAAGGACTCCGGCCCAGCCGCCATGCTGATCAGGTCGGTCGCCAGCCAGCGCGTGGCCGGCAGGTCGGTGCTCACGACCGCCCGGCCCGCGGCCAGGTACTCGAGCGCCTTCAGCGGGAAGCTGGCGCGGTTGAACGGACTGTCCAGGTAAGGCACCAGGCCAACGTCTATCACCTGCAGATACCCCGGCAGCGCGCCGAAATCCTTCGGGCCGACCCAGCGGACATTGCGCCGCCGCTGCAGGGCAGCGAACCGGGCTGGCTCGAAGGCCCGATCCTTGGGCCCGACGAGGAGGAGTGACCGGCCCCGGTCCGCGACGGCCTCCAGCAGGCGCAGGTCCGTGCGGTCGTTCAGGCGGCCAACGAGGCCGGCCACCGGGCCAGGCAAATCCGCATCGGCGGGTCGGGCGGCACGCTCGATATCACGGTAGGCATCGATGTCGGCACCGAAGGGAATGAGCAGCGGCCTTCGGCCACGGTTGCGCCAGGCGGTGGCCACGACCGGGTTGGCGGCCACGACAAGGTCGGCGTCGGCAGCCACGCGGCGTTCCTGCCGATCCAGGAGCCCCACGTTCAAGCCGAGCAGGGCGGCACCTCCGACGAAGTCGTCTTGTGCCCAGTAAACGCTGACCCGTTCGCCGCAGCTGCCGAAGACCGGATACTGCGGCCAGGCAGAGATGACCGCCGTGACGCGGCCGCCCAGCCTGGCTGTTGCCCTGCGGAGGTAGCGGCGGATGAGGGCGCAGCTCATCCCGGTCAGGCCGGGCCGGGATGGGAAGGGCTGGACCACCGGCGTGAGCCGCGCGAGCCCGGGCTGCTGCAGCCGCAGCCGCCGGCCTCGCAGTGCCTGGGCTGTTTCGGGATGCTTCCTCGGCGTGAGATGCGACATCGGCGGATCCACGTAGAGCACCGGAGCCAGCCGGGAAAGATGCTCGGCCAGGTGCAAATCGGCGACCTTCATCCCGTCAAGGTTGTTCGCGGCGCAGAGCACGATGAGGTCATCCCACTGACCCGGCGCAATCGGGATCATGGGCACCCAGCCTGCTGTCCCCCGCCCGGGCTGCGGCCCGCGGCCGTGGTGCCCGTGGCGGTGCCGCGGCGGCTGCTCTCGTCTCGCAGCCACGTCGTGAAGTCGCCCCGCGCGACGGCCCGGCTGGCCCTCAGCCGGGCGAGTACGGCCACGGACAGGAAGAATGCCACCCGAGGCGCGACGCGCGGCTCGCTGCGGACGATCGTGACCAGGTCAGATACCCGCGTCCGGGCAGCACGGCCCGGTATCTGTGTCAGCCGCTGCATCTGGGCCCCGCCGACCGCGACACGGACGCGTCGGCGCAGCAGGTCGGGGAAGGTCCGCGGCACGTGAACGATGGCGCGGGCATCAGGCACGATGCACCGCTCGTGCGGAGCGAACGAGAGCGACGCCGCGAGGTCGTCCCCGAGCAGCGGCGGCAGACCGGCCACCCGCTCCTGGCCCTGCTGGGTCACGGCGATGACGCCCCGGCCGAAGAGCCCACGCCGAACCTCCGGGAGCCGCGCCCATACGTCGTAGTACCAGCGGACCGACCAGGGCGCCCCGGTCTGGTCCAGTACCAGTTCCGGAGCCGCGGCCAGGATCCCCGGCTGATGCAGCGCCGCTACCAGAGCCTGGACATCCTGCGCCCGCAGTTCGACGTCCGCGTCGACATAGATGCAGGGCGGCTCAGTCGCGGCCTGGCCGCCTGCCGCGAGCGCCGCGTGCTTGGAGGCGACAGAAATGGACAGCACCTGGACTCGCGGCCCGAACGAGGCCGCCACCTCGGCCGTGTTATCGGTGCAGCCGTTCGCGACGACAATGACCTTCTCGGTCGAAGCACCGGGTACGAGCTGCTGGAGCAGGCGGCCAATAACCGGCCCCTCGTTGTGCGCAGGAATGATGATGGTCGTCACACCGGAGCATTATGGCCGACGGCCTCCTGTGGCGGACCTGAATTTGGCATGAACGGATATCGTGTTGCCGACCATGTGGCGTCAATTGGGGAGGATTTGCGAACCTGGCTGCCGAAGAGGATGCTGTCGGCCGCGTCATAGTGTGGTCCCTGAAGAGCGGCTGGTGAGCAGGTGAGCGCAAATGGCATGTATCTGCTCGTGTGGCCCGTGAGTGACGATTAGAAGACCACGCCGCGCAGCGATTCTTATTGCATGGGCGCGACAGCCCGCACGAAGCGCGCTAATATCCTGGCCGTAGTGAATGGAATGCATCCCTAATCTGTGGTCCAGCGTAATCGAAGCCGAGGATACTGCCACGCCATAATGTTTGGATGTCTATACGACTGGCGCCTCAGGAAATCGCGGGAGGAGGCTGTTATCAGAAAGCGCACTAAACCGCCGCCCATTGGCCTGGCCGTGGTAGGTGCCGGCTACTGGGGACCGAATTTGGTCCGGACGGCCCTCGCCACCCCGGGTTTTCGGCTGAAATGGCTCTGCGACCTGAACCTGGAGCGGGCCCGCACGGTACTCGGCGAGCAGACGACCGCGCAGCCGACGTCCGCCTTTGACACCGTACTTGACGACCGGGAGGTGGCCGCGGTCGCGATTGCGACGCCAGCGGCCACGCACTTCGAGCTGGTGAGCGCGGCACTCTCGGCGGGCAAGCATGTGCTGGTCGAGAAGCCGCTGACCGCCTCCACAGCCGAGGCCGCCAAGCTGGTCGCGCTGGCGCACGAAGCGCAGCTCGTCCTGATGTGCGATCACACCTACTGCTACACCCCCGCTGTCCGCCGGGTCAGGGAGATCATCCGGGGGGGCGGGATCGGTGAAATCCAGTTCATCGACTCGGTCCGGATAAACCTCGGGCTCATCCAGCCGGATGTAGACGTGCTGTGGGACCTCGCGCCGCATGACCTGTCGGTCCTGGACTTCGTCCTGCCGGACCACGTCGTCCCGGTTGCGGTCTCCGCGCAGACCGCCGACCCCATCAAGGCCGGCCGGGCTTGCCTGGGCTACCTGTCGGTCTGGATGTCCAGCGGAGCGCTCGCCCATCTCCACGTGAACTGGCTGAGCCCGACCAAGATCCGGACCACGGTCTTCGGCGGCTCGAAGCAGACCATCGTCTGGGATGACATGAACCCCGCCGCGCGCCTGGCTCTGCACGACCGTGGCGTTGACCGTCTTCCGGCCGGGTCGCTCGGTACGGAGGAACGCAGGCAGGCGCTGATCTCCTACCGGATCGGTGATATACGGGTCCCCGCCCTGCCCGAGCGCGAGGCCCTGCTGTCGGTCATGGCGGAGTTCGCCGACTCGATCACGGCGCAGCGGCGTCCGCTCACCGACGGCACGAGCGGCCTGCGTGTTCTAGCACTGCTGGAAGCTGCGACGCAGAGTGCCGGACGCAATGGCGCGAGAGTCTTGCTGAGGACAGGAGACGACAAGTGATCAAGGGACAGCGCTGTCTGGTCACTGGCGGCGCAGGCACGATTGGCTCAGCCATCGTGGATCAGCTGGTAGCCGCCGGGGCAGCCGAAGTGACGGTGCTCGACAACCTCGTCCGGGGCCGCCGGGAGAACCTCGCCGCCGCGCTGACCTCCGGCAGAGCAACGCTCGTCGAGGGCGACATCCGTGACCGGCAGCTGGTAACCGCGCTTATGACCGGCACGGACCTGGTGTTCCACCAGGCCGCGATCAGGATCACACAGTGCGCCGCCGAGCCGAGGCTCGCCCTGCAGGTGCTGGTGGACGGCACCTACGAAGTCGTTGAGGCCGCTGCCGAGGCTGGTGTGCGCAAGCTGGTCGCCGCGTCGTCGGCATCTGTGTACGGCCTCGCCGCGAAGTTCCCCACACCGGAGAGCCACCACCCGTATGCGAACGACACCCTCTACGGCGCGGCCAAGGTGTTCAACGAGGGTCTGCTCTGCAGTTTTCACGCGATGCGGGGCCTCGACTACGTGGTGTTGCGCTACTTCAATGTGTACGGGCCGCGGATGGACACTCATGGCCTGTACACCGAGGTCCTGATCAGGTGGATGGAGCTGATAGCAGCCGGCCGGCCGCCGCTCATTCTGGGTGATGGCTCGCAGACCATGGACTTCGTCTTCACCGAGGACATCGCCCGGGCCAATCTGCTCGCCGCCGTCGCCGACGCTAGCGACGAGGTCTTCAACATCGGCAGCGGAACCGAGACCAGCCTGGCGGAACTCGCCCAGGCGCTGCTCCGGGTCATGGGCAGTGACCTGGAACCGGAATTCGGCCCGCCGCGCGGCGTGAACGCGGTGACCAGGCGGCTGGCCGACGTCGCTGCCGCCGCCACGGGCCTGGGGTGGAAGGCCGAGGTGGGCCTGGAGGAGGGCCTGGAGCGGCTGGTGTCGTGGTGGCGGGCGGAGCGCCAGATGGCGGCCCCATGACGATTCCCGTGATGCGGCCCTGGATTGGGGCAGAAGAGGCGGCAGCGGCGGCGGCGGCGATCACCTCCGGCTGGGTGGCGCAGGGCCCACGGGTCGCCGAGTTCGAGGAGGCCTTTGCCGCCGCGGTCGGCGCCAGGCATGCGGTCGCGCTATCCTCCTGCACGGCCGGACTGCATCTGGCGCTGGTAGCGGCGGGAATTGGGCCCGGTCACGAGGTCGTCGTTCCGTCACTGTCGTTCATCGCCACCGCCAACGCCGCCCGGTACGTTGGCGCGCAGCCGGTCTTCGCCGACGTCGATTGTGCGACGCAGAACCTGACCCCGGCGACGGTCCAGCCGCAGCTCACCAGCCGGACCAGGGCCGTCATCCTGGTTGACCAGGCGGGCCTCCCGGCCGACCTGGCCGGCCTGCAGGCGCTGTGTGAGCCGCGCGGCATCGCGGTCATCGAGGACGCCGCATGCGCGGCGGGCTCGACCTACCGCGGTCGGCCCGTCGGCGCCGGCGCCGAACTTGCGGCCTTCTCCTTCCATCCGCGCAAGCTCCTGACCACAGGCGAGGGAGGCATGGTCGTCACCGGCGACGGCGAGATGGCGGCCCGTCTCCGGCGGCTGCGCGAGCATGGCATGGACGTCAGCGCGACGCAGCGCCACGCCAGCCGCCAACCGGTGGTCGAGCGCTATCTCGAGACCGGGTTCAACTACCGGATGACCGATGTGCAGGCCGCGATCGGCCTGGTCCAGCTCGGCAAGCTGGCCCGCCTCGTGGCTCGGCGGCGGGAGCTGGCGCGGCGCTACCATGCGCTGCTGGCCGGTATCCCCGGCCTGATCACTGCCCGGGACCCGGATTACGGCACCACCAACTACCAGTCGTTCTGGGTGTTGCTGCCCGACGACTTCCCGGCAGGCCGGGATGAGCTGCTGTTCATGCTGGCCGCTAAGAGTGTTTCCGCCCGGCGCGGCATCATGGCCGCTCATACCGAGCCGGCCTACGCGAAGCACCCGTGCCCGCCGCTCCCGGTCACCGAACGGCTCTCTTCCTCATCGCTGATCCTGCCCCTGTTCCACGACATGACCGAATCGGAACAGGACCTCATCGTGTCTGTCATCCGCACCGCCAGCGGCGTCGGCCGCCAGGCTCCGGGGCGCGCAGCCAAGATCGCCAGATGAGCGGCGCATGAGGCGGTCGCTGGGTGAGGAGGGTTCCCTGGCGGGCCTGGCGTCCCGGGCACTTGGCTGGAGCTTCGCCAGCAATGCGGCCGCCCGGTTCGGTGTGCTGCCTATCGGGATCGTGCTCGCCCGGATCCTCGGCCCGCATGCGTTCGGCACTTACGCGGTCGCACTGGTCGCGCTGATGGCGGTGCTCAGCTTCAACGACCTCGACGTCGGCCTGGCCATCGTGCGCTGGGAAGGCGAGCCCACCCAGATCGCCCCGACCGTGGCCACGCTGTCGCTGTTGTCCAGCCTGCTCACGTACGCCGGCTGCTACCTGGGCGCGCCCGCCTTCGCATCGGCGATGGGTGCCCCGGCGGCGACCGGGGTGATCCGGGTTCTTGCCCTCAACGTGATCGTGGACGGCATCACCACGTCTCCGGCTGCCTTCATGGAGCGGTACTTCTGCCAGGAACGCAAGATGATCGCGGATCAGGTCAACTGCTGGCTTGGCGCGGCCGTATCCATCGGCCTAGCCTTGGGCGGCTACGGGGCGATGAGCCTTGCAATCGGCCGGATGGTCGGTGCCTTCGCTTCCGCCGTGCTGTTCTTGGTCTTGTCGCCGAAGCCGGTGCGCTTCGGCTTCGATCCGGCCAAGGCCCGTGCCCTGTGCCGGTTCGGGCTCCCGCTCGCCGCGGCGAGCATAGTTGTGTTCGCCGTCACCAACGTGGACCAGGTTGTCGTTGGGCACATGCTCGGAACGACGGCTCTCGGCTACTACGCCCTGGCCCTCAATCTGGCCGGCTGGCCGGTCACTATGTTCTCGCTGCCGGTCCGGAATGTCGCGCCCGCGGTGTTTTCGCGGCTGCAACAGGACCGGCCCGCCATGCGAGCCGGGTTCCTGTCCGTTGCCGGGTTACTTGGATCGGTGGCGCTGCCCGTCTGCCTGGTGATGGGCGGAGCGGCCGTGCCCCTGCTCGGATTCGTGTACGGCGCGGCCTGGGTCCCTGCGGCCCGGGCCCTGGTCTGGCTGGCGGTCCTAGGTGCGCTGCGCATCCTTTACGAACTCGTCTACGACTTCTTCGTCGTGCTGGCCAGGGCCCGCGTCGTGTTCACCGTCCAGATTGCGTGGCTTGGGGCGCTCGTCCCAGCACTGGTCGCTGGAGCGTGGGCCGATGGGATCTCAGGCGCTGGCATAGCGGAGGTCGCCGTGGCCGGGTGCGTGGTCTTGCCCTGGTACCTGTACGAGCTGAGCCGGGTCGGCATCCGGCGCCGGTCCCTGGCCGCCAGGCTCTGGCTCCCGCTCGTGGCCGCAGCCGGGGCGGGCGCGGCTGCAGCGGTGGCGGCCCGGGTCATCCGTGTTGACCTGGAGGCGATTTCTGTCAGCAGTGGTTTTGGCCTGTGCGCAATCGGCCTTCTCGGCTACTGGATGTGGCCCTCGCTGGCCGCGCTGCGGGCCGATCTCGGCCAGCGGCCCGCCGTCGAGCTCTCGGGAGCCGCCGCGGCCACCGGGCGCAGTGCTGCTGGCCGGGCCGCGGTGGCCGGCCTCTCACCCGGGCCCCGCGTACCGCGCCAGGAAAGCGAGCTTTCGCTGCCCTGGGATGCGCTCATCTCGCTGCCGACGTTCCACGACTTCACTGGGCCGCTGCCGGTGTACTGGGACACCGTCGCGTGGATGAGCTGGGATCCCGCGTTCGAGCCCCGGGGGCGCCATGCCATGGGCGGGCCGCCCTACCGGGAGGAGCGGCGCGCTCGCCAGCTGCAGCGGATCCGGCCGACAGAAGGGAGCCAGCCATGAAGGTGCTCGTCTATCCGCATGCGACGGAGATCGGCGGGTCCCAGCTCCACGCGATCAAGATTGCCGCGGCCACCAGGAATCGTGGCCATGAGATACTTGTGGTGAGCCGTCCGGGCCCGCTCGTCGAGATTGTGCACCGTCACGAACTTCCTCACGTGCTGCTGGACCCGCGTGCGGTGCGCCGTCCTTCCAGGCATGCCGCATCGCAGCTGACGCGGCTGGCCAGGCAGCACCAGATTGATGTGGTGCACGGCTACGAGTGGCCGCCTGCGGTGGAGTCATTCGCCGGTCCGCGGCTGCGGCTGGGCCTGCCCGCGGTATGCACCGTCATGTCCATGACGGTGGCCCCGTTCCTGCCGCGGACCATGCCGCTGGTCGTGTGCACGGATCAGATTAGGCTGCGTGCTGAAAACGCCGGGCATGGCCTGGTAACGGTCCTGGAAATGCCGGTCGACGTGCATGCTGACGCGCCCGGCTTCGATCCGGGCACGTTCCGGCCGGACCTTGGCTTCGAGGATTCGGTGCCGCTAGTAGTTGTGGTCAGTCGGCTGACGCCGGTCCTGAAGCTGGAAGGATTGCTGTCCGCCTGTGACGCCGTCGGCCAGCTGGCCAGTTCCGGCACGCCGGTGCGGCTGGCCGTGGTTGGCGACGGGCCATCTCGCCCGCTGGTCGAGCAGGCGGCTGCGGCCGCGAACGCCCGCGCCGGTTACCGGGTGGTGGCTCTCGCCGGGCAGCTGGACGACCCACGGCCGGCCTACGCAGCGGCCGACGTGGCGCTCGGCATGGGCGGCTCGGCCATTCGTGCTCTGGCGTTTGCCAAGCCGCTGGTGGTGCAAGGCGAGCAGGGGTTCTGGGAGCTGTTCACGCCGGACTCCGCGCCACAGCTCATGCGCCGGGGGTGGTACGGCCTCGGTGCCGAGGGGGACGAGCGGGCCGCGGGAGCAGCCCGGCTGGCGACCATCCTCAGTGGCCTGCTCGAAGCGCCCGACAGCTGGCCTCGCCTGGGCAAGTACGGCCGGGATCTGGTGGTGGATAGATTCAGCCTGGAGCGCGCCGCCGCCACGCAGGAGGAGGTCTATGTCGCGGCCGCGCGGGCGTCCGCGCGGGCGTCTGCGCCAAGCCTGGCCGCCGACATCGCGCGGACGGGGATCGGATTGTCCCGGCATAAGGCGGTCAGGAAATGGCAGCGGTGGCGGGGGAACATCATCGTCGATGATTTCAACATGGTGGCCGGAGCCCGGCCCGGAAGGGACGCCAGGTGACCGTGATTCCGCTCGTGGACCTGGCCGCACAGCATGCCGCCGTGGCCAGGGAAGTGGCCACGGGATGGCGGAACGTGCTGGCCCGGACCGCCTTCATCGGCGGCCCGGAGGTGGCGGCCTTCGAGGCCGAGTACGCCACGTTTACCACGTCGCGGCATTGTGTCGGCGTGGCCAACGGCACCGACGCAATTGAGATCGCTCTGCGTGCCCTCGGTGTGGGCCCGGGGGACGAGTGCATCCTGCCGGCCAATACCTTCATCGCCACCGCCGAGGCTGTGAGCCGGACCGGAGCCGTGCCGGTCCTGGTGGATTGCGTGGACGACGACACGTACCTGATCGACACCGATGCCGTCGAGGCCGCCGTGACGGCGCGCACCCGGGCCATCATCCCGGTGCACCTCTACGGTCAGGCTGCGCCGGTCGAGCGGCTGCTGCCGCTGGCCGACGGGATCGGTGCCTGGGTGGTGGAAGACGCGGCTCAGGCCCACGGCGCCCGGCGGGGTGACCTGGGCGCGGGCGCTGGCGGCCACGCCGCGGCCACCAGCTTCTACCCCGGCAAGAACCTGGGTGCCTACGGCGATGCCGGGGCGGTGCTGACCGGTTCCGACGACGTAGCGCGGCGGGCGCGGATGATCCGCGACCATGGCTCGGCGCGGAAGTACGAACATGACCTGCCCGGGCTCAACAGCCGGATGGACACATTGCAGGCCGTCGTGCTGTCGGCCAAGCTGCGCCGCCTGGCGGGCTGGAATGCGGCCCGGAGGGATGCGGCGGCCCGCTACGACGTCCTATTGTCCGGGGTTGATCGTGTCATCCGGCCGCGCACCCTGGACGGCAACGAGCATGTGTGGCATTTGTACGTGGTCCGGGTACCGGAGCGAGACCGGGTGCTCAAGGAACTCCGGGCCGCTGGCATCCTGGCCGGCATCCACTACCCGACGCCTATTCATCTCACTCCGGCGTTCGCTGGTCTCGCCCGGGTCGGCCTGGCCCGTATCGGCGGCGCCCTGACGGTTGCCGAGCGGACCGCTCCCGAGTTGCTGAGCCTGCCGCTGTTCGCAGAGATCACCGTCGGCCAGCAGGAGCAGGTCGTCGGGGCGGTTCAGATGGCGCTCGGATAACCGCCGGCCCGGTGGCCGTTACCATCCAGCACCGCCACACCCCTGATCACGATCTCCGGGGGCGCTACCCAAAAGGTCAGGATGAGGAGCGGCGTTCCGCAACCGGGACCCGCTGATCTCGACGGTCGCGTTCACGACCCGCCGCCAGAATCGTCAAGGACCACCTGCCCGGCCGCTTCCACCTGCTCGCCGGCAACCCAGTAGCCACCCACCTCATGCGGCCGGAACGCCTCAGCTGGCAGCCGGCAGGCATAAAGACGGCAGGCCTGCATGCGCCCCAGCCAGTCGGCCTCCATGACATGGACCCGGTTCGCTGCGCTTTGGCCGAAGAACAGTTCACGATCCGCAGGCGTAGTGGTCGACACCGGCCAGATGAATCCTCGCGGTCAGTCCCTCGGGAACCAGAACATCGGCGCATGGCTAGTATCAACCGCCCAAAACCAGCGGCCGCGTCCGCGGATTCGTGGGCGCATGCAGCCGGAACCGGCCAAGAGATCGACCGCCAGGACGACTACCTGCGGTTCACCGCGGACTGGCAGATCAGGGGCAGACGATAACGGCTCCGAACGCGACATCCGCATGGCCAAACTGAAACAGAAAGTGTCAGGCTGCCTGCGCACCTTCACTGGCGCCCGCCAGTTCTGTGCCATCCGGAGCTGCCTGCCGACCGCCGCCAAGCATCGCATGCGCTTCTTCAGCGTCCTCGTCATGCTCACCGAAGGTCAGCCCTGGATGCCGACAGCAGCGTAAACACACACGCGGTCGCTGATGACCAGTTACGGCTGGAGTAGCCGCAGCCGGGCCCCACATCACTGACGCCCAGCCTGGCGGGCATGTTCTCGCCAGGCCGGGCTATGTGCATGTCCTGCGGATTGTGCGTGTGATCGGCGGCTGTCGCCGTGGTGGGTCTTATGGCCTGGGTCTTCCGGCCCGGGCCTTTTTCCTTAGGCCTTTCTCCCGGGTTTTACTAGGGCCAGAATTACCGGGCCTTAAAGACCGGGAGAATGGCCCGGTCAGAACAGGGATATTGCCTCTGGGGCGGCGCTGCCAATTTTAAAAGACTGGTCATGGCATTAAGAACCAGCAATCGAAAAACGAAAGGACAATGCCATGACCGCCACACAGGTTACCAAGACCCCGTCCACCCGCCGCCGCGCCCGCACCCTGGCCGCCGCCACCGCCGCCACCGCGGCCACCCTCGCCGGGCTGGCCCTGGCCCTGGGCGCGCTCGCGCCCACCGCCGCCCTGGCCGCCACTAAGACCAACTGCGCGGCCACGCCCAGTGCATGCGGCTACCCCGACGCCACCAACACCGGGGTTCCGTCCACCATCAAGCTGCTGACCGTCCCGACCCAGGTCTCCAGCGGCCCGGGCTGGGCCTACAACGCCACCGACCAGTACGTCAACGTCACCGGCAACGGCGCCAACCTGACCGGCCTGTACATCCCCTACCAGCTCAACATCGCCGCATCCAACGTCACCGTTAACGACGACGAGATCGTGACCAACGGCGACTTCGGTGTCAGCCTGGGCAACAACGTCAGCGGCGTCACCATCGAGAACTCCACCATCGCCGGCCAGAACGCCACCACCGGCCGCGTCAGCTACGCCATCGACGACGTCTACGGCACCTCCACCGGGACCGACGTCCAGGGCAACAACATCTCCGACTTCCGCACCGCCGTGGCCCTGTCCACCGGCCAGATCACCGGCAACTACATCCACAACCCCGGATACATCTCCGGTGACCACACCAACGGGATCTTCGACGCCGGCTCGACCCAGCCTTTGACGATCAACGACAACACGATCTTCAACTCGCTCGGCCAGACCGACGCCATCTCGCTGGATGCCTCAGCCAGCGGCCAGACCGTGGCCAACAAGACCGTCACCAACAACTTCCTGGCCGGCGGCGGCTACACCATCTACGGCGGCGACAGCCTGAGCAACACCACCAGCAACATCGTGATCACCGGCAACCGGTTCGGCGGGCAGTACTACTCCACCTCCGGCCAGTACGGCCCGGACGCCTACTACAGCACCACCGGATCGGGGAACACCTGGTCAAACAACTTCTGGGACACCACCGGCGTGACCTTCACCCCATGACCACCCCGGGCCCCAGCAGCACCACCCAGCCGGCGCCACCAGCCCGCACCCGCGGACTGGCGGCGCCGGCCCCTTTCACCGCACGCTTATGGTAACTTCGCTGCTACGTAACGCAGTCAATGCCGTAGCCATTGGCCAGCGCCCGCCCGGAATCAGAAGGGCGTGCATGCCCGCCCGGCGGACGTCGGGCTTGCCGTCGGGCAGAAGCGAGGTTCTGGTGAACGCGCATCAACTCCTTCGCGGAGTCGTTCTTGTCTCCGCCGTGGCGATTGCGCCGGTCGTGTTATCGGGTTCCGGCCAGGATTACGCATCGGTCGGCGGATCCGTTCCTGCCTCCCTGGACTGTGTGACGGTCCCAGCATCCTGCGGCTTCCCGGACACGACGGATACAGGGGTGCCGCCAGGGACGGCCTTGAGGGCCGTGCCCAGCCAGGTTTCCAGCGGGCCGGGATGGTCCTACAACCCGCAGGGCTGGGTTGAGGTCAGCGGCAATGGCGCCAACCTGACCGGGCTCTTTATCCCGTGCAATCTCAACATCAGCGCCTCCAACGTCACCATCAATGCCGACGAGGTCGTCACCGGCGGCGACTTCGGCATCAGCCTCAGCCACACCGAAGGGGTGACGATCGAGAACTCCACCATCAGCGGCCAGGACGCTGGCGCAGGCCGGGTGGGCACCGCGATCAAGGATGTCTACGGGGACTCAACCGGGATGGTGATCAAAGATGACAATGTCTCGGACTTCAGGACCGGCATAGCGGTGTCGACCGGCCTGGTGGAAGGCAACTATATTCATAACCCTGGCTACGTTGGAGGCGATCATACGAATGGCATCTTCGACGATGGCTCGGAACAGCCCTTGATGATCAAAGACAATACGATCTTGAATTCGCTCGGCCAGACCGATGCCATCTCTCTCGACGCATCGGGCACGGGGGAGACGGTGGCGAATAAGACTATTGAGGATAACCTGCTGGCCGGCGGTGGCTACGTCATTTATGGCGGTGCCAGTCTCGGGAATTCTACCTCGAACATCGTCATCGAGGAGAACCAGTTCAGCCGACTTTACTTCCCGCAAAGCGGGCAGTACGGTCCGGCCGTCTACTTCGACCTAAACGGCCCAGGAAATGTCTGGTCATATAACATCTGGTCCGGTTACGTCGGCTTAGGTCAGATGCTGTCTGGCAACACTACCGGAAGCGACATGCTGTATGCTATAGCATCGCCGTGATTTCGTGCAAAGTCGCAAGAATAGCTGGTCGGCGCGGTGCGGTCGTGGGCTAGGCTGCAGATATGCAGCCAGATCTCGTTGTTGTTATCGTCACCTATAACAGCGCTCATGTTGTTGGCGAACTCTTCGACTCCCTGCCGGGTGCGCTAGACGGACTTGCAGCTGATGTGATCGTCGTTGATAACGGCTCGGTTGACGGCACGGCTGAATTCGTGGCGGCGCGGGAGGGATGCCGGGTCGTGCGTTCCGCTAATGTCGGATATGCCGCAGGTATTAACCGCGGTGTTCGCGAGGCTATGTCGGCTGATGCAATTCTCGTTCTGAACCCCGATGTCCGCCTGCAGCCGAACTCTATACCGCCGCTTCTCGAAGCCCTGAACGAGCCGAATGTGGGCATCGTGGCGCCGCAGGTGCGCTCCCTTCAGGGAGAACTTGAATCCTCGCTTCGGCGTGAGCCAACCCTGCCGCGCGCGCTGGGACTGACCCGGACCAGGCTGGCCATCTTCTCTGAATACGTCTCCAGGCGGTCGGAATATAGCCGCGCGTGCACGGTGGACTGGGCATTAGGGGCGGTGCTCGCGATGTCACGGAAGTGCTATGACGAGCTGGGTGGCTGGGATGAGACATTCTTCCTCTACTCCGAAGAGACGGATCTGGCGTTGCGGGCGCGGGACCTCGGCTGGCTGACGCGGTACGAGCCGCGGGCGGTCGCCGTGCACATCGGCGGGCAATCGGGCCGCAGCCCAGCCACGCATGCCATGCAAATCGTCAACCGCGTCCGGCTGTACCGTCGCAGGCACGGCGCGGTCGCGTCGTGGTGCTACTACTGGCTGGCTGTGGCCAGGGAACTGACCTGGCTGGTGCGGGGGCGCTCGGCATCACCGTCCGGCATGGCCGCCTTGCTCAGCCCGTCTCGGCGACCGCCGGAACTCGGATGCTGCGGGCGGAGGATGCCGAGCTAGCCGCAGGACAGACATGCCGATACACCCGATACTCAGCAGGGGGGATGAACAGTTGCCCAGGCATGCCCGCGGTTCGGCGGTCTTGCTGGATGAACCGGGCGCCGATGACGCCGCGCCGCCGCGCAAGAACTATGCCGTCACGTTGCTGACCTGTTATCTCATTCTGCTGATGGCCATCCCCTCCTCCCTGGTGATCGGACCGCTCGGCGCCGCGGGCCCGCCAGCGGATGTATTCGCCTTCTTCTTGTTGTGCTGGTACCTGCTGGCGCGCTTCCACCCCGCCGTTCCGCTGCAGACGGGGCGGCAGCCCGTCAGGCTGGCCGCGATCCTGTTTGCCTGCGCCACTGTGGCCACCTACATATCGGCCAACCGCGTGACGATGCCCGTTCAGGAACTCAGCGGCGCCGACCGGGGCCTGATCATGCTGTCCGGGTGGCTGGGGATTACGCTGTTGGCCGCCGACGGGATCGACCGCGCCGACCGGTTGGCGATTCTGCTTCGCCGGATCGTCGCCGGCGCTACGGCCATGGCGGCGCTTGGTGGCGTCGAGTTCGCCACCGGCCAGGACTTGGCCAAGTACATCGTGATTCCCGGTTTGTCAGTGCATGAGCAGGTCACTGACCTGATGAGCATCAACGGCCTGTCCCGGGTGACGGCGACGGCGGCGCAGCCGTTGGAACTCACCGCGGTGCTGCTGATCGCCCTGCCGCTGGCTCTCCATCAGGCCCGCTTCGCGCCACCTGCGCTACGCCTCCGCCGGTGGGCGCAGGTGGCGGTTGTCGCGGCGGCGCTGCCAATGACCGTGTCGCGTTCCGCCATCCTCGGGCTGCTGGTCATCGGGGCGGTGCTGCTGCCTACGTGGCTGAAACGCGACCGTGGCCGTGCCTATGGCCTGGTGCTCGCGGCCGCGGTCCTGGGCTGGCTGGCCGACCCGGGCGTGCTGAGTAGCTTCGGCGGGCTCCTCGGCAATGTGGGAACTGACAACAGCATCATTTCCCGGACGGCGGCGTACTCATCGGCGGTGCCGTTCGTGGCCCAGCATCCGTGGCTTGGCCAGGGGTTCCAGACCTTCTTCCCGCAAACCTACTTCTTCATCGACAACCAGTACCTGACCTCGCTCATCGAGACCGGGGTCGTCGGGCTGCTCGCCCTGCTCGCGTTGTTTCTCACCGGCTGGTTCGGAGCCCGAAGCGCCCGCCGGTCGGTCAGCGACGACAGTACCCGGGACCTGCTGCAATCCCTGGCCGCCTCGGTCGCGGCCGCCGCCGTGGCATTTTCCACATTCGACGTGCTGTCATTCGTGATTGCGCCAGGCTTGACCTTCCTCGTGCTCGGCTGCGTGGGAGCCGCGTGGCGGCTGGCCCGGTCGCGGCAGCCCGAAGGCTTGGGTCCGCAGCCTGCGTCGGAACCTGCCGTTTCCCGTACCAGGTCCAAGGATGCGCGCGGAGCGTACCGTTGATTGATCTCCGCATATGAGATGCATGGCACACCTGGTCGCCACCCTGCGTCAGCATGCCTTACTGGGCCGGGCCGCGTGAAAACCTGACACAAAACTTCAGAAGCTAGCGGCTAGGATCGCTGTGGACATCGCTGCGTGAGGCGTGGTGCGAGGCGGGCCGGTACACATCTGCGACCGGTTCGGTCGGTGGCGGTACCAACGCGGCTGTCACATCGGCGCGCTGGAGCCGCCGCCCGGCAATTTGAGCTTCCACGAGCCACGGCACGCCGAAAGATGCCACGAGCCCGACGCCGATCAGCACTGCGAGCAGCCGCGCCATCTGGCTGAGGCTGAGCGCGGGCTGGCTGCTCATGGAGAGCGTCACGGCCTGGATTCGGTCCGCCGGCGGACTGGCAGACTGCAACTTGGCCAGAATCGTGCTGATCTCGCCGGTCACACCGTGCAGCGTGAACTCGACGGCTGCCTTGTCCGTGCCGTCCACCGTGATCTGCAGCACCGAGCCCGTGGTGGCCGTGGTGTAGGTAGCGAGCTCAACGTTGTAGGAATCGGGGAATCCTTGGGCGGCCAGCTGCCCAGCAATAGCGGAGGACATGATCTCACGGCTGACAGCGTCGGCGGTGAGCGTGAGCGACGGGCTGAAGCTCAGGTAAGGATTGTCGCCGTTGGGTTTCGACGCCGCCGGTGATGCCAGCAATACGACCGAGGACTGCGACTGATAGGTCGGCGGCAGCTCCACTAGGGCGAGCAGCACGCCGACAAAGGTCAGCAGGAGTAGTGCGCCGGTCGCCGCCCAGCGTTTCCGCCCCGGGTGCGTCAAAGTTCTGTCCATTTAAGAGATATCCACCCATTCAGCCGTTACAGCTTACAGCGCTCTGCGTAATCATACGGCGGGAGAGGCCGCCGGGTGAGGAGTCTAATGATGAGACCGGCTTCGTCAGGCATAAGCGCAATTTTCGTCGATGTACCAGCAAAAACAGACAGAACTAATGTAGCTGTACTAAGGCCCAGCCAGGTTTGGTGAAGGGTATTGTTCCTTGCGTGCTCAACCGGGCAGGCCGGAGACGGGAATGGCGGGAGGACGCGATGAGGCGTGGCGTCACCTTTCGCGAGCTCGCGGGGCTTATGCGTCGGCATCTGCTGGCCGTAACGGTAGTGCTGATGATCGCCGCTGGTGTGGGGTACGGCCTCAGGCGCACCCCCCCGCTGTACTCGGAGAGCGCAGCCGTGATGTTCACTGTTAAGGGCTCGCTCGCAGACTCCCGCCCTAGCGCTTCTTATCTCTCTTCCCTCATCGCGACAGAGGTGATGATGGCAGAGACGCTTATGACTTCGCCGTGGCAAAGCAAGATTCGCGATGAGGGGGGGGAGGGGTCGTTCGATTTCACGCCGTTCAATTCTTACAGCTTGCAGTATCCAAATTATTACGAGCCAGGTGCCACGCTAACCGCAGTGTCACGGCGTCCAGCGGACGTCAAGCGTACATTCACTCTCGTGTTCCAGCTTCTAGGCCAGCGATTGAGCGCAATGCAGGCCAAGGCGCGCGTGCCTGCACGCGATCGTATTCAGGCCCTGCTTGTCGGGAATGACACTCCTGTCGCCCAGCCAGGTTCGCCGAAACGGGTGCTTGGCGGCCTGCTCATGCTGGCCGTGATAGCGGTTTTCACGGTGATGAACTTCCTCGACCGGCGTTCCGGCCGGCTCTTCCGGTCAACTCGCGGGCGACCAGCGCCATGAATGCGGCATTGGTTGTCAGGTACCTGCGGCCGAGGCGGGCTGGCTCCTGCCAGGTTCGGTACAGCCACTCCAGGCCAAGGCTCTGGAAGCAGGCCGGAGCCCGCCGCGTAATTCCGGCGAGGATATCGAATGACCCGCCCACCCCATGTATTACGTTGGCTCCGGTGCTGGCGCCCCACTGGCTCAGGAACAGCTCCTTCTTCGGTGATGACATGCCCAGGAACAGCAGGTCGGGATTTAGCCTGCGGATGGTTGCCGTGACAGCCGGGGCATCTGCCGCAGGGAAATATCCATCCTGGGCTCCCGCGATGACAAGGCTGGGATATCTGCGGCTCGCCTGGGCCAGCATGCGTGACAGGACCTCCGGCCGTGCTCCGAGGAAGTACGCGCGGTGGCCGCGGCCAGCCGCTTCCCGCAGCAGCTCATGGAACAGGTCGATACCTGCTACCCGTTCTGGCAGTGGTGCGCCGAGCAGTCTGCTGGCCCACACCACCGACTGGCCGTCAGCGAGCACCATGCTGCAGCCTGCCACCGCCTGGCGCAACTGCTCGTCCCGGTGCATCGCGACCATCTTGGCCGCATTCACCATGCCAACTGAGAGGTAACGCCCGTGTTCGACGGCATCGGTGCACCGGGCAACGGCTTGAGCCATGGTAAGCGCGTCAACGGCGATTCCGAGCACGTCCCTGCGCATCGGCGGGGTGCTGGCGTGATCCATCACAGTCCTGCGATCAGGCCAGCCAGGCCAGCTCGCGCGACGGCTTGGTGCCGCTCGATGCCCGCGTGCATGGCTCACCGCCCCCCGCGATTTATGACTTTAAGTAATTGAACGACTACTCTAAGTAATAGAGTATAGGAGCCTGTGGCAGGCTGTCCCCGGTTTGCGTCCGAGCAGATGTTCCCTGAACTGGTCGGGCGTATGAGCTGATAGTGGCGGGGCTAATCCTCCGCGCGGACAAGTCCGTGCATCTGGGCTACGCCGACAGCGGAGCCGGACCGCTGCTGTTCGAGGACCCGCCCGGCGGCACCCGGTTCGCGTGCGCGGTTAGCGACCGACCGCGCGGGCCAGCTGGGCCTTGGTCATCGACGAACGGCCCTTCACGCCGCGACGCCGCGCCTCGGCGTAGAGCTGCTCCCTGGTCGGGCCGCCGGCCCCGCTATGCGAGCGCAGTCCGCCACGCCGGGATGAGGACATGTCCTTGGTGGAGGTGCGGCTGGCAGTGCGCGCCTCTCCCGACCGGGCGCGCTCCTTGTTCACCGTGCGCGCCGCGATCTCCTCAGCCCGGCCGGTGCTTTCACCGCGCTGCTTGGCGCTCTGCTTGATGTGCTCGTACTGCCGCTCGCGCTTCGGACTGGAACCCCGAGGCATATCAGCCACCTCCGGTCAGAATTGGTCGACGCATGGCGTGGCCTCCTACCCACGCCGGCATGGTCCATGCGCGCCTCGGCCTGGTCTGTGCTCGCCCCCGGCCCAGCGGCGGTTACCCGAGGCCGGCCGGCGTGGGGCTCCATGGTCACCGCACCGGTGCGGACGCATGGGCGCTGGTGGGCGTGAGGAAACGCCCGCACGGGTAGGAAATGCTGGATGCTCGGAGGATCCGGAGGGAAGCAGGGCGGGTTCGCCCGGAGATCGGCGTGACTGGGGCGCTATTACCAGTGAGCCGGTGGTAGAGGATGTACGCCCTGAGACGGATCTCACAGTCGCTATAGCCTGTTCGCCCTATTCGTCGTTACGAAACTGTCAGTTTCCACAGGTAGACAGGGTGACGGCTGCGACGGCACGGATGGAACGCGCGGAACGGGCGAGGGTGCATCGCCTCACCCCCGATGGCCCTCCCGGTGCCTCCCAAGCGCGGACAGGAGCACCCGTGCCGCCGCAGCCCTCCATCAGCCTCTGGCTTCTACCGGTCACCGCCGCACAACAAGGCCCCAGCTTTATCCGGCAATCACCGGACAAGCTGGGGCAGAAGTAATGGCCTAGCCCGAGCCGGCCGTGCCTGCGAGTTCCGTTAGCCGGCGTTCGAGGAAGCGCCGTTCGGCGCCGTCGTCGGTGAGTTGTCTGGCCCGTTTGTAGGCGTCACGCGCCTCGTCGGTCCGCCCGAGACGCCGCAAGAGCTCGGCCCTGGTCGAATGCAGGTAGCGGAAGTCGTCGAGACCGAGCTGGTCGACGATGCGCAGGCCGGCCTCGGGGCCTTGGGTCTCGGCGATGGCGATGGCGCGGTTGAGCTCCACGACGGGCGAGCCGGTCACGCGGGTGAGCTCGCCGTACAGCGCCGCGATCTGCGTCCAGTCGCACGGCACCTCGGCGTGCAGCGAGGCGATGGCGGCCTGCAGGACATACGGCCCGCGGCCGTGCCGGGCGAGCGCGCGGTTAAGCTCGGCGCGTCCGGCCGCGATCTGCTCGGTGTTCCAGCGTGACCGGTCCTGATCGCCGAGCAGCACGAGCTCGCCGTCGCCGAACCGCGCCTCGCGACGGGAGTCGTGCAAGAGCATCATGGCCAGCAGCCCGTGAACCTCGGGCTCGTCGGGGAGCAGTTCGGCCAGCGCGCGCCCCAGCCAGATTGCCTCCGCCGCCAGCTCGTCGCGACCGCCGTAGCCCTCATTGAAAATCAGGTAAACGACGGCCAGAACGGCGTCGAGACGCTCGCGGAGCAGGTGAACCGGTGGCACCCGGAACGGGATCCCCGCCGCCTTGATCTTTCGCTTGGCCCGCACCAGCCGCTGCGCCATCGTGCGCTCCGGTACCAGGAAGGCACGGGCGATCTCGTCGGTGCTGAGCCCGCCGACAGTGCGCAGGGTGAGCGCAACCTGCGCCTCGACCGCGAGCGCTGGGTGACAGCAGGTGAAGATGAGCTCCAGGCGCTCGTCCGGAAACGGCGTGGTCTTCATCGGCGCCTCAGCAGGGTTGCCCGCGACGAGCAAGCCGAACTTGGCCGCGAGGGCCCGGTCGCGGCGGATGCGATCTGTCGCTCGGTTCCGAGCCGTCCGCATCAGCCAGGCGCGCGGGTTACTGGGGACGCCGTCACGTGGCCATCGGTCGGCGGCCATCGCGAACGCCTCCTGCGCGGCTTCCTCGGCGAGGTCAAAGTCGCCGAGGAAGCCGATCAGGGTGGCAAGGACGCGCCCCCACTCCTCGCGGAAGACCTGTTCGGGCGTTGCTACCAATACACCTCCGAGGGGCGGATCTCGATCGCGCCACCATAGCGTGCTGCCGGGACGCGGGCGGCCACCTCGATGGCCGCGTCGAGATCGTCGGCCTCGAGGATGAAAAACCCGCCGACGGCCTCCTTCATCCCGACGAACGGGCCGTCTGTGGTCAGGGTCTTGCCGCCTTCGACCCGCACGGTGGTCGCGTTCTCGGGCAGGCCCAGCGGCGGCCCGGAGGTGACTCCCGGCGTCTGATTGATCCCTTGGTAGCCGGCGTAGACCTGCTTCTGCTCCTCCTCGGGCAGCGCGGCCTGCCGCTCCAGCGCGTCGCCTTGATAGATCAGCATGACGTACTTCATCGCTTCCTCCTCGTCACTACCGGATGGTCACGCACTAAGACGAACAACGACCCAGGAAATCGACAGGTCGTCACCGGGAATCTTGACCTCCCCCGTCCTGAGCTTGTCCAGACCTCGGTCATGTGCCCAGGTCACGATGCTGGCCCGGGGCCACGATCCGGCGCTTGCCCGCAGTCGGCCGGATCGATCGGCCCGGCCGGCACGAATGGCGGTTGTGGTTGCCCGCGGCCTTGTAATAGCTCTACGCTCATGTTCACCTACTTAGAGTGACAATCTCAGCTGACCGCACCTGGGAGTCCGCAAGCTGTGCAGCGCGACCTGAACCTGTCGGGGTCGTCAAGATTGCCCAGGCCGCGCGGGCCGCGACGGTCTCCGTGGTCACGAGGCAGGCACGGCTCGGGCCGTCAGCCACCGGGACTCATGGTTCGGGTCACCGCGATCGGGGTGCTCGCCGGGGTCGCGCTCGTGCTGATCGTCTGGCAGTACCAGGTCCGCGGCCTCGAAGCCGATGCCACGGCGCACCTATACAACCTCGTCACGCCCACCGCCGCGGTGGCCAATTCGCCGGTCATCTGGTTCGGGCCCAAGACTCCCGATGGGTTCGGCCTGATGATCACACCCGACTGCAGCTCAGCGCTGCTGATCGCGCCGCTCTGCGGGTTAGGGATGGTCCTGATCCGCCCGCGCTACCCTCCGGTGCGCCGGGCCGCCAAGGCCATCACCGCCGCGGCCGCGGTGATGGTCGTCGGGAATCTGATCCGGATTGGGGTAATCGCGCTGGTCATCCGGGTCGATGGCATTGGGGCCGGCTACCAGGTCGGCCAGCTGGTCCTCGGCTCCCTGATAAGCGTGGTATGCATCGCGCTGAGCCTGGCGCTGCTCGTGCTTATCCTGCGCGCCGTCACTTAGCGTGGTCACGGCCCGGCGTGTCTACCGGCCCGACTCTGCCTGGCCACCGGCCCGACCGCTGCCCGACTACTTAAAGTAATTCGGTCCGGGTATAACTGTGACGCTCTGTAATCGAACAGAACGGACGTCATGCCGTGAACGGTTCGGCATCACCCGGTAAGTCGGCCCAGATCGCTCTCGGCGCCGTAGGCCTGGTTCTGCTCTTCGGTCTGGGATACGGGATCAGCCTGCGGCGCCTGCGGGGACTTAGTGGTCGCGTCTGTTAATTCGTCGGGGTCATGTCCACCCTCCAGGGCGCGACTGTGCGCAACAGGTGTCGTCAGAGCAACACCTATTGCGCACAGAGGGCGCCGCGGCCGCCGGCACGCCCGGGATTGAGCGCCGTCAGGCTCTGCTGTGGGCCGGGTTCACGAACCCCGACGAACTTCCAGTGGCGTGCACTTAGTGGTCCTGCCCGTAAGTTCGTCGGGGGTCAGGTCCAGGCGGTGGGGTCGTTGAGGTAGAGGCCGCAGGCGGTGTCGAGGGCGTCTTGGCAGGTGCCGATGGGCAGGCCGGTGGGGAAGACCGGCGATTCGTCGTAGTCGTCGTGGCTGGCGCGGTAGATCGCGAATTGCCATTGGTGGGCTGAGCCGAGGTAGCGCAGTCGGCACAACTTGAGTGTGGTGGCGTCGGCCAGGGTTGCGTCGATGTAGCTGAAAGTGCCGCGGTGGCGGATCTGGAGACTGGTGATCTGGGGCCAGCGTTCGCGGGCCCGGGCGCGCAGGCGCTGCTCCAGGGACGTCTTGGTCGAGTCCGGGTAGGTGGCCACGGCGACCATCCTCCCCGATGACTGCGGGAATCTCGATCACGGTGTGCTGTCACCTGGGGCGTACGAAGATCAGATGCTTATGAGGAGCCCGTACCAAATTGTGCTGTCCGATGGCGAACAGGCCGTGTTAATGGCGCGTGCCCGGTCGGTGCGCGGGGCATACCGCGACCGGCTGCGGGCGCGGATCGTGCTGGCCGCGGCCGCCGGCATGACCAACGCCGCGATCGCCGCGCACGAGGGCGTGCATGCAGACACGGTCCGCAAGTGGCGCCGCCGGTTCGCGGCCGCCCGGGTGGCGGGGCTGAAGGACGCCTCGCGCAGCGGGCGCCCGAGCGTGTTCACCGCTGCTGACCGGGCCGAGGCCGTCGCGCTGGCGTGCGCGCTGCCCGCCGAGACCGGCGTGCCGCTGTCGCGGTGGAGCTGCCCGGAACTGGCCCGCGAGCTGGCCGCCCGCTGCCAGATCACGGCCTCGGCGTCCACGATCCGCCGGTGGCTGGCCGGTGATGCTCTCAAACCCTGGCAGCACCGGTCCTGGATCTGGTTCCGCGACCCGCAGTTCGCCGCCAGAGCCGCCCCGGTGCTCGACTTGTATGCGGGGATCTGGGACGGCGAGCACCTGGGCGAGGGCGACTATGTCATCTGCGCCGATGAGAAGACCTCCATCCAGGCCCGCTGCCGCTGCCACCCCACCCTGCCCCCGGGCAAAGCCCGCGCGATGCGGGTCGAGCACGAGTACAAACGCCGTGGCGCGCTGGCCTACCTGGCCGCCTGGGACGTCCACCGCGGCCAGATCACCGGCCGGTGCGAGCACACGACCGGGATCGTCCCCTTCTCCCGGCTGGCCGAGCAGGTGATGACCAGCGAACCGTATGCCAGCGCCAGCCGGGTGTTCTGGATCGTCGACAACGGCTCCTCCCACCGCGGCGCGGCCTCGGTCAAACGGATGGCCACGGCCTGGCCGAACGCGCACCTGATCCACCTGCCCCGGCACGCATCCTGGCTCGACCAGGCCGAGATCTACTTCTCCGTCGTCCAGCGCAAAGCCCTCACCCCCAACGACTTCACCAGCCTGGAGCAGATCCGCGACCGCCTCGCCGCGTTCGAGACCCGCTACAACGCCATCGCCAGGCCGTTCAACTGGAAGTTCACCCGTGACGATCTCAACGACCTGCTCCGCCGCATCGACGCCCACGACAAGACCCAACCCCACGCCCTGGCAGCGTGATCACCCCCGACGAACTAACGGCGGCGACCACTTAGCGCCCGGTGAATTCGGGCGGGCGCTTTTCGGCAAAGGCGCGCTGGCCCTCGCGGTAGTCGTCGGACTGGAAGCAAGCCTCGATCATCGCCTTGACCCGGGCCATTTCCCGCTGGTCGGGGGACCGGTCTGCCTCGCGGATCGCCGCCTTGCACGCGGCAACGGTGAGGGGCGCGTTGCCAGCAATGCTCCGGGCCAGGCCCATTGTCTGATCTCGCAGGCTGGCGGCCGGGACGACGCGGTTGACCAAGCCCATCTGGAGGGCTTCCGCCGCCGGGAAACGCCGGGCGGAGAACAGGATCTCCGACGTCCAGGCCGGGCCGATCAGGTTCATCATGGTTTTCACGCTGGCGAAGCCGGGGCCGAGGCCGAGCCGGGCGGCCGGGACACCGAACTGACTGTCATCGGAAGCGATGCGGATATCGGCCTGCAGCGCGGTGAACAGGCCGCCGCCGATGCAGAAGCCACGGATCATGGCGATGAGCGGCTTGTCCAGGCTGGCCCAGGACCGGTTGAGCGCCTCGGCCACGCGGTCGTACTCGGCGCGGGCGCCGGGGGAGGTGCGCATCTCGGCGAACTCGGAGATGTCGGCGCCCGAGGCGAAGGCCTTGTCCCCGGCGCCGGTGAGGACCACGACCCGGACGTCCGCATCAGCCTGGAGTGCCTCCAGCAGACCTGGCAGCGCGGCGCGCATGTCGCTGGACAGCGCGTTGCGCTTGGCCGGGTTGTTGAGGGTCACGACCGCGACGGCGTCGGCCACGTCGACGAGCAGCCGGTCGGTGCCGGTCTCGTGCCGCGCGGGCGAATTCGGTGACGTCATGCGGGTCCTCTCAGATCACTCCCTGCGCGCGGAGCCGGTCGATCTCCTCGCGCGGATAGCCCAGTTCGGTGAGCACTGCGTCGGTGTCGGCGCCGATGTCGGGACTCGGTGTGCGGACGGTGACCGGGCCGTCGGTCATCCGCACCGCGTTGCGCAGGATGTCCAGCCGTCCGAGCGCTGGATGCTCGACCGGCTCGGTCATGGCCAGGTGCTCGACCTGCGGGTCGGCGAACACCTCATCCATCCGGTAGACCGGCCCGCACGGCACCCCGGCGTGGTTCAGCGCCTCGACCCATTCGGCCGTGGTCCTGGTCCGCAGCCGCTCGGCGATCAGCGCATTGAGCTCGGCCCGGTTCGCCGACCGCTTGGCCGCGGAGTCGAAGCGAGGGTCGGCCGGGAGCCTGGGAAGGCCGATCACCTGGCACAGGCTGTCCAGCAGCCGTCCGCCGGCGGCACCGATGTTGACGTATCCGTCGGCCGAGGCGAAGCAGCCCATCGGCACGCTCGTCGGGTGGTGGTTGCCCTCTTGCGGCGGGACCTGCCCGTCGATGGTCCAGCGCGCCGCCTGGAAGTCCATCATCGCGATCATCGATTCCAGTAGCGAGGTCTGCACCCAGCGCCCCACCCCGGTGCGGTCCCGGTCGTGCAGGGCGACCAGCACCCCGACCGCCAGGTAGAGGCCGGACGCCAGGTCAGCCACGGGGATCCCGGCGCGCACCGGCCCGCCACCCGGCAGCCCGGTGACGCTCATCAGGCCGCCCATGCCCTGGGCGATCTGGTCGACGCCGCCCCGGCCGGCGTAGGGGCCGTCCTGGCCGAAGCCGGAGATCGACCCGTAGACCAGCCGCGGGTTGCGCGCGTGCACGGTGGCGAAGTCGAAGCCCAGGCGGTCCTTGACCGGGGGACGCATGTTCTCGATGAGCACATCGGCCGTGTCGGCCAGGCGCATCAGCACCTCGCGCCCGCCGGGCGCCTTGAGGTTAAGCGACAGCGACCGCTTGTTCCGGTGCAGGTGCTGGAAGTCGCAGCCGTGCCGGCTGCCGGTCAGGCCGGGATCCGCCGGGTCGGGCGGCGGCTCCACCCGGATGACCGTGGCGCCCCAGTCGGCCAGCTGGCGGACGCAGGTCGGGCCGGCGCGTGCGATCGTCAGGTCGATGACGCGGATGTCGTCAAGCGGCAGATGCGTGGTCACGGCACATCAACGCTATATCGCGTGCTGGGCGTCGGCCAGGCTCAAGCCCGCGCATCCGTCCCGATGGGCCGCCGCGCGGGAGTCCGACGGGCGGGAGGCCGCCGCGCGGGAGTCCGACGGGCGGGAGGCCGACGGGCGGGAGTCCGCCGCGCGGGAGGCCGACGGGCGGGAGTCCGACGGGCGGGAGTCCGCCGCGCGGGA
>Ga0335074_10000655_pt1 | contig 48424 bp, 44 predicted proteins | sample Lox_Sample_23_FD_206715 | JGI IMG/M metagenome (GOLD analysis project Ga0335074, IMG submission 206715) | Soil microbial communities from Loxahatchee National Wildlife Refuge, Florida, United States - Lox_Sample_2.3 | ecosystem: Environmental > Terrestrial > Soil > Wetlands | place: USA...
TGCCGCTGCTGATCTGCTTCATCCCGATGCTCGGGATCGCCATCGGCTACCAGCGGCTCAACGCCTGGCAGCCTAGCGCTGGCGCCACGTACTCCTGGGTGGGCCGGGCACTCAACCCGCACGCCGGCTTCTTCGCTGGCTGGATCATGCTGATGTACTACACGATCGGCACCACCAGCCTGACCATCCCGCTCGGCACCTACATGCTGAGCTTCTTCAGTAACGCCGCGGCGAACAACAAGTACGACGTGGCACTGGTCGGCTCGGCGTTCAACCTGGTCGTGCTCGTGGTCGCCGCCCTCGGGGTCAAGCTCTCGGCACGGTTCCAGTGGGGCTGGGCAGTCTTCGAGTACGGCCTGCTGATCGGCTTCACGATCGCAGCCATCATCGGGATCTACAGCGGCCACCTGACCCACACGGTCCACCTGACGAGTTCGTGGTTCACGCTCGGCGGAGCGGGCGGGTTCAAGGCGCTGATCTCCGGTGTGCTCCTGGCGATCTTCCTGTACTCGGGCTGGGATACCGCGGCCTACGTGGGCGAGGAGGCGCACGGCCGGCAGGCCGGCCCGGCGGCGATCACCAGCGTGGTCATCCTGTTCTTCATCTACGCGGTAACGATCCTGGCGTTTCAGGGCATCGCGCCGAACCACGTCATGCAGGCCAACGCGGCGAACATCCTGGCGTACGTGGGCCAGCAGATCGGGGGCAGCGTCTGGAAGCAGCTGATGATCGTGGCAGTTCTGGGTGGCACCCTGGCCTCGCTGCAAGCCGCGATCGTGAGCTCGTCGCGCATCTCGTTCGCCATGGGTCGCGACCGGGTGTTCCCGCGCTGGTTCGGTGCCGTCAGCGAGAAGTACCGCACGCCATGGAACGCGACGATCCTGCTCGGCCTGCTCAACGTCGTTTTCTTGTGGGCATCGACGCTGATCGGCTCGATCGGCCAGGCGCTGGACGACATCGTGAGCACCCTCGGGCTGATGGCGGCGATCTTCTACCTGCTCACCGCGGCCACGGCGGTGTGGTATTACCGCCGCTCGATCGCGGCGAATGTAGGCAACTTCGTGCTCGGCGGGATCCTGCCCGGGCTCGGCGCGGCGTTCATGGCGTTCGTGATCATCTATTCGCTGGCCACCAACTCGCTGAACGGAGTCGAGATCGCATTCGGCTTCGGCCTAGCCGTGTTCGGCCTGATCCTGTCCGTGATCGCGCAGCGGGTCGGCAAGTCACGCTTCTACTCCGACCCGATGTCCAGCCACGGCGACACCGTCGAGGCCGACCTGGCCGGCTCTTCGTGACCGGCGGGCCCGTCCATGTCGGTCTGGACCTCGGCACCTCCGGGCTGAAGGGGGTGGCCCTGGACGCGTCGGGCACCGTACACGCCAGGGGCAGTGCCGCCTACCCGACAGACAGGCCAGCCCCGGGGGCCTCGGAACAGGCGCCACAGGACTGGATCACCGCGGCAGAGGCGGTGCTCGGCCAGCTCGACGGCGCCGCGCCGGCCCGGCGCTGGCGCGGCATCGGCCTGTCGGCGATGATCCCAACCCTGGTCACGGCCGGCGCCGACGGCGAGCCGACCGGGCCGGCGATCACCTGGCAGGACAGTCGCGCCGACGCCCACGGTGATGAGCTTCGCGAGCTGCGGGGTGGCGATGCGCTGTACCGGGCGACGGGGCAGTGGGTGGACGGCCGCTACCTGCTGCCGATGTTCCTGCGGGTCGCCGACCAGGAGCCGGCGCGCGCCGCCGCGACCACACGGCTGCTCTCGGCCAAGGACTACCTGTTCTCGTGGCTGACCGGGGAGATCGCAACCGACCCGAGTACCGCCTCCGGCTTCGGGTGCTATCGGCTGGAATCCGGCGCGTGGGACGGCGATGTCCTCGCCGCCGCGGCGAGCCTGCCGGCCTCGCCTGCGGCATTCCCCTCGCTCCCGGCGGTGCTGCCGTCACTGGCCGCCTCCCCGCTGCGGGACGAGGTTGCGTCGCGGCTGGGCTGTCACCAGATCCCGGTCTGCCTTGGCGCGGCCGACTCGGTGCTCGGCGCGCTCGGCCTGGGCGTTCGCCAGCCAGGCCAGGTCGCATACATCGCGGGCACCAGCAACGTGATCATGGGACTTTCCGATCGGCTGGTCACCGACCCCGATCACCGGTTCCTCGTCACCCCGATGGCCGAGCCGGGCCTGTGGGGCCTGGAGATGGACCTGCTGGCCACGGGTGGCGCGATCAGCTGGCTCGCCGGTCTGCTCGGCAACGGCCTGGCCGGTGGTGACTCGGGCGAGGCGGCCGTGGTCGCGCTTGCCGCTGGCGTTGATCCCGCGGACGCGCCGCTCGTCTTGCCGTACCTGAGCCCGGGCGAGCAGGGCGCACTCTGGGACCCCCTGCTGCACGGCACGTTCGTCGGGCTTCAGCTTGGTCACGGCCGGCCGCACCTGGCACGCGGCCTGGTCAACGGCATCGTGCTGGAAAGCCGCCGCTGTCTCGAGGTGCTCGACGAGACCGGCGACTTTGGCAGCGAGATCCAGGTGGCGGGGGGCAGCGCGGCCGAGCCAGGATTCCGCGCCGACCTGGCGGACGCGACCGGGCGGCGGGTGAACATGCCAGACGACGGCGACACCGACTACTCGGCCCGCGGCGCCGCGCTCCTGGCGGTCCGCAGCGCTCAAGCGGGCTGGCCACCATACCGGGCCGCTGGCCCCAGGTCGGTCGCCGAGCCCGACCCCGATCGTGCCGCCCTATGGGACACCCTCTGGTCGGACTACGAGGACGCCCGCGAGGCAATCACGCGCCACTACCACGCCAGCGTGGCTCGCCGGGGAACCTAGCCAGCGCGATCAGCCGCGTCGGGCGGGAACTCGGCGCGGACGCCGAGCAGCCGGACCGGCCGGCGGTCGGTGAACATGTCCAGCGCCGCGAGCGCGGCCTCGCCGATCTCTGCGCCGTCGCTGGTCGGCTCCGCCAGCGTGCGGCCGTGCGTGCTGGTGAAGAACGGCGCGTGCCTGACCTTGACCACTACGCGCGCAGCCGGCCGCTGCTCCGCCTCGACGTCGCGGGTCACCAGCGCGGCCAGCCGCAGCACCTCCTCGCGTACAAGCGCCCAGTCCTCGATGTTGCGCTGGAACGTGGTCTCGCGGCTGCGCGAGCGTGGCACGTAGGGCTCGGCCGAGACCTCCGCCGAGCCAAGGCCGCGTGCCGTCTGCACCAGCCACGGCCCGATCGTCGGCCCGAGCCTGGCCGCCACCGCGGCGATGTCCGCGCTGGCGAGGTCGGCCACCGTGCCGATGCCCAGCTCCGCCAGCTTGCGTTCGGTCTTCGCACCGATGCCCAGCAGCTTGCCGGTCGGCTGACCTCCCATCACAGCGGACCAGTTCTGGTGCGTCAGCCGGAAAACCCCGGCCGGCTTGGCGAAGTTCGACGCGAGCTTGGCCTGGATCCGGTTCTCCCCGATGCCAACCGAGGATTCGAGCCGCGTGGCCGTCTTGATCTGCTGCTGAATCTCCCTGGCCACGGCTTCGGGGTCGTCGGTCTCGGCGGCCACGAACGCCTCGTCCCAGCCGAGTTCCTCGGTGACGTAGCCGAGCGCCCGCAGCGCGCTCATCACCTCGGCCGAGGCCGCTTCGTAGGCGGGCCGGTCGGCGGGCAGGAACACGGCGTCCGGGGAGCGCCGCGCCGCCGTCCGCATCGGCAGCCCCGAGTGCACGCCGTGCTCCCGGGCCTCGTAGGACGCGGTTGCCACCACCCCGCGCTTGGCCGGGTCGCCGTCGCCGCCGACCACCACCGGGCGCCCGCGCAGCTCCGGATGGCGCAGCACCTCGACCGCCGCGATGAACTGGTCGAGGTCGACGTGCAGGACCCAGTACGTCATGGCCCGCCGGTAGCCCCCGTCGCGGCGTACTCGGCGATCTCGGCCAGATACCCGTCCCGGATAGCGGCGGGAAGCCAGGCGATCTCGAACGCGTTCCGCTCGAGCTGCAGCAGGTCTTCGGCCCGCAGCCCGGCCCCCTCCTGGGCGGCGATCAGGTTGTCGGTGATGTATCCGCCGAAATATGCCGGATCGTCGGAGTTGACCGTGACCCGGATGCCGAGCTCGAGCAGGCGCCGGATCTGTGCCGTCTTCTCATCGCCCGCGCACCAGCGGTTGGAGACCGGGCAGATGGTGAGGCCGAGCCCACGCCGCTTGAGCTCGGCGGTCAGCTTCTCGCTTTCCAGGATGTTCACGCCGTGGTCGATCCGGTCCACCCCGATGACCTCCAGGCACTGGCGGATGTGCTCGATGGAGTTCGGCTGGTCGGTATCGCAGTGCATCGTGATCTGATACCCCTCCGCGCGGGCCCGCTCGAACACCTTGGTGAACTTTTCTGGCGGGTTGCCCTTCTCGTCGGAGTCCAGGCCGATGGCGACGATCCACTCCCGGTGCGGAAGCGACTGCAGCAGCGTGGCCATGCCGAACTCGGCCGAGTGGTCGCGCAGCAGGCACATGATCAGCTGCACCCGGAGCCCGAAGCGGCGCCAGGCCTCCTCGAGAGCCTGGCGGAGCCCGCCGATCACGGTGCCGAACTCCACGCCCCGGCTGGTGTGGGCCTGCGGGTCAAAGAAGATCTCGGCGTAGCGCACTCCCTCGCGGTGCGCTCGCTCCAGGTAGGCCCAGGCGAGGTCGTGGAAGTCGGCCGCGGTCCGCAGCACCTCCATCCCCTCGTAGTAAGCCGCCAGGAACGACGTCAGGTCGTCGAAGTCGTACGAGGCCCGCATGTCGGCCGCGCTGGCGGCGCGCAGCGCGATCCCGTTCCGCCCGGCCAGCGCGAATTTGAGCTCGGGCTCGAGCGTCCCCTCGATGTGCACGTGCAGCTCAGCCTTTGGCAGGCCGCGAATGAACTCCGTCATCTCAGGCATGACACCATGCCTAGCCGACCGCGGGCACCAGCGTCCAGTGATCATGGTGGCGCGCGCCGAATCGGGGCATCGGCGCGACGCATCCGCGGAGTTATGGTGATCTTATGGACGGCGCGCTGGTTGGCAGTGGGTATGCGGACCATCTCACCGACGCGGACCTCGGGCTGCTTGCCAAGGCCGCGGATCAGCCCACGGCGCAGGCCGCGCCGTGGCTGCGGGCCCACCCCGAGCAACTCCCCGGTCTCGTCGGCGACCCGCGGGTGTTCCAGGCGGTGTTCGGCGCATCGGCCGGGGTCACCCAGCCGCCCAGGCCAGCCGGGGCTTACGCGATGGCGTCGCTGGCGTCCCCGTTCCTGATCTTCGCCGTGGCGGTGCACCGCGCGGGAACCGAGCTCGCGACCATGGACCACGTGCCGGAGCGTTCCGGGAGGCGCCAGCGGGTGCCGCTGTTCGACGCGCCTGAGCTGCGTGACTTCCTCGGCTCGGCGGCCCGGCGGCTCTTTCTGGCCGAGCTCCTCGCGTCGTTCACCAGGAGCGCGGCGCAGTACCGGCCGGCGCCCAGGACCCAGCCACAGTCCCGGTCGGCGCGCGGGCGCCGGATCAGCGAGCTCGACCTGGTCCGGATGGCCGGGCTGCTCGATACGGTCCCCGAGGCCGAACGCGCCGGGGCGTACCGCAGGCTCGGCGACGTGGCGCTGTTCCTGACCGGGGTGTTTCCCGACTACGCCGTCACGCACGCGCTCGGGCCGGTCAGCGCCGCCCGGCTGCTGCGCGCGGCACAGGTGCCGCCGCGGCAACACGATCAGCTGGCCGAGGCACCGGCCATCGACCTGTTCGAGCACCTCGGCGCCCAGTGGTACCGGGCCGCCTGGGGCCTCGCCCCGGCGCGCACCGCCAGGCTCGCGGTCGTGGCCGAGGTGGCGGAGCGGTTCCGCCAGGCCCGCCGGGTGCTGAATCACATCGCGGACCGGTTCCTGTTCCCGCAGGGCAACCCCTGGTTCGCGCCGCCCGCCCGGTGATGCAAGTGTTCATCACGGGAAGCACGGTGCGGCCGACATCGGCAGGCTGGGACCCGCGAGACTAGTAGTCGGCCCGCTGCCGGGCCGCGGCGCTAGGAAATGGGGTCAGCAGAATGGCAAACGGTTCCCGGCTCGAATCGGCGGTCATGTTCGTACAGGACCTGGACAGGTCGGTGGCCTTCTACCGGGAAGTTCTCGGCCTCGAGGTTTCCGACCACAGCCCGACGGCCTCCCTGCTGACCAGCGCCAGCGGCTCGCAGCTGATCCTGCGCGCGATGGGCGGCGGCGCCGTGCACTCGCTCGGCGGCGTTGGCGTTCAGTACGTGATCTGGACCGCGGCGGACGAGGAAGACCTCGGCCGCTGCGAGCGCACGCTGAAGGAGCTGTCCGCGCACCGGGAGACCCGGATCGGCGGTCCGGTCAAGGCCGTTGAGGGAAGGGATCCCGACGACATCGTCGTGATGATCATCTATCCCGGCCCGAATGAGGCGCCGTTGCATGAACTTCCGGTACGCATCTATGGGTGGTAGACCCGAGGGCCCGTACCCTGGACGGGTGCTCGGACTCCCGGATAGCATTCGCGGCTGCCTGTTTGACCTCGACGGCGTGCTGACCCAGACCGCGAAGGTCCACGACGCCGCGTGGAAAGAAATGTTCGACGACTACCTGCGGGGACGCTCCCGGAAGACCGGCGAGCCGTTCGTCCCGTTCGATCCCGTCGCCGACTACGACACCTACGTCGACGGGAAGCCCCGTGCCGACGGCACCCGGTCGTTCCTCGAATCCCGCGGCATCCACCTGCCCGAGGGAAGCGACGACGATCCGCCCACCGCGGAAACGGTGCACGGCCTCGGCAACCGCAAGAACGAGATCTTGCTGCGCAAGATCCGCGAGGACGGCGTCGAGCCTTACCCGGGCTCGGTGACGTACCTGCGGGCGGTCAAGGAAGCCGGGCTGCCGCGGGCGGTCGTGTCATCGAGCGCCAACTGCAAGGACGTGCTGATCGCGGCGGGCATCGAGGGCATGTTCGACGCGCGGATCGACGGCGTGGTCACCGAAGAGCAGCACCTGCGCGGCAAGCCGGCCCCGGACACGTACCTGGCCGGGGCGAAGGCCCTGGGGCTCGAGCCAGCCGCCGCCAGTGTGTTCGAGGACGCGCTGGCCGGCGTCGCCGCCGGGCGGGCGGGCAAGTTCGGGTTCGTGGTCGGCGTCGATCGCGTCGGCCAGGCCGAGGCGCTGAAGGAGCACGGCGCCGACGTCGTCGTCAAGGACCTCTCTGAGCTGCTGGGGCACGGGTGATCCTGCAGGAGGCATTCACGGTCGAGCCGTGGGTGCTGCGGGAGACCAAGCTGGACATGGACCTCCTGGCGCAGGCGGAGTCGGTCTTCGCACTGGCCAACGGCCATGTGGGCTGGCGGGGGAACCTGGACGAGGGCGAGCCCCGCGGCCTGCCCGGCAGCTACCTCAACGGGGTATATGAGGTAAAGCCACTGCCCTACGCCGAGGCCGCCTACGGCCTGCCCGAAACCGGGCAAGAGATCATCAACGTGACGAACGGCAAGCTCATCCGGCTGTTCGTGGACGATGAGTCGTTCGACATCCGCTACGGCGAGCTGCAGTCCCACGAGCGCGTGCTCGACTTCCGCACCGGGGTGCTGGCCCGGACCGCGCAGTGGCAGTCGCCCGCCGGGAAACAGGTCAAGATCACGTCACAGCGGTTGGTGTCGTTCACGCAGCGCGCCATCGGCGCCATCTGCTACGAGGTCGAGCCGCTGGACCAGCCGGCCAGGATCGCGGTGCTGTCCGAATTGCTGGCGAATGAGCAGCTTCCCGCGCCCAGCCACGATCCCCGGGTGGCCGCGGCGCTGGCCAAGCCGCTCAAGCACGAATGGCAGAACGCCAAGGACATGGCCGCGGTGATGGTGCACACCACGAAGCAGTCCAAGCTGCGTATCGGCGCCGCCATGGACCACATCATCGACGCCCCGGGGGACCTCGGGATCGAGGCCAGGGGGGTCGAGGACACCGCCCTGATGACCGCCGCCACGGTGCTCCAGCCAGGGCAGAAGCTGCGCGTGATCAAGTTCGTTGCCTACGGCTGGTCCGCCGCCCGGTCGCTGAACGGGGTTAGGGACCAGGTGTGGGCGGCGCTGACCGCGGCCCGGCAGACCGGCTGGGACGGGCTGCTCGACGAGCAGCACAAGTACCTGGACGACTTCTGGGACCGTGCCGACGTGGAGGTGGACGGGGACGCGGAGGTGCAGCAGGCGGTGCGCTTCGCGTTGTTCCAGGTGCTGCAGGCTGGGGCGAGGGCGGAGAACCGGGCCATCCCGGCCAAGGGGCTGACCGGGACCGGTTACGACGGGCACGCGTTCTGGGACACCGAGATGTTCGTGCTGCCGGTGCTCACGCTGACCGCGCCGGACGCCGCCGCCAACGCGCTGCGCTGGCGGCACAAGACGATACCCACGGCGCTGGAGCGGGCCGCCCAGCTGGGGCTGAAGGGCTCGGCGTTCCCCTGGCGGACGATCACGGGCGCGGAGTGCTCGGGCTACTGGCCGGCGGGCGAAGCCGCGTTCCACGTGAACGCCGACATCGCCGCCGCCGTCGTCCGGTACGTGGACGCCACGGGCGACGAGGAGTTCGACAAGGGTCCCGGGATGGATCTGCTCACCCACACCGCGCGGCTGTGGCGCTCGCTTGGCCATCACGACGCCCGGGGCAAGTTCCATATCGACGGCATCACCGGCCCTGACGAGTACAGCGCGATAGCGGACAACAACATCTACACGAACCTGATGGCCGCCCAGAACCTGCGAGGGGCGGCGGACGCGGCCAAGCGCTACCCCGACCGGGCCAGGGAACTGGGCATCGACGCCGAGGAATCCGCGGCCTGGCGGGACGCGGCCGACCAGATTCACATCCCGTTCGACGAAACCCTCGGCGTGCACCCGCAGGCCGAGGCGTTCACCAGGCACCAGGTCTGGGACTTCGCCCACACGGAACCCGACGAGTACCCACTGTTCCTGAATTTTCCCTACTTCGACCTGTACCGCAAGCAGGTCGTGAAGCAGGCCGACCTGGTGCTCGCCATGCACATGCACAGCGAGGCCTTCACCCCCGAGCAGAAGCTGAAGAACTTCGACTACTACGAGGCGCTCACGGTACGGGACTCCTCGCTGTCGGCCTGCACCCAGGCCGTCATCGCCGCCGAGGTCGGCCATCTTGACCTGGCCTACGACTACCTCGGCGAGGCCGCGCTCATGGACCTGCGGGACCTGGAGCACAACACCCGGGACGGCGTGCACATCGCCTCACTGGCCGGCACCTGGATCGCGCTCGTCAGCGGTTTCGGGGGCTTGCGCCACGAGGCTGGCACGATCCGCTTCGCGCCGCGGCTCCCCGACGGTCTCGCCAGGATCGCATTCTGCCTCGTGATCAAGGGCCGGCGGCTGCGGATCGAGGTAACCCATGCCACCGCCACGTATGCCCTGTCGCAGGGTGACCCGATCGAGATCCTGCACTACGACGAGAAAGTGCCTCTGTCGACCGAAAAGCCGCAGGCCCGGCCGGTCCAGGAGCCGCCGGCGCGGCCCCGGCCCAGTCAGCCGCATGGACGCGAGCCCGCGCGCCGCCGGCCGAGCGATCAAGGGAGCTGACAGGGCCGACAGGGCTGGTGGGCGACGGGGCTGACGAGGGCTGACAAGGGCTGACCTGGCATTTCGCTCGGGCGGGTCTCCGGTGCGCCGTGGCCGGGATACTCTCGGCGGAACGCCGTGAGCGGTTTTCGTAGCCGAAAAGTGTCTGTTCCGGGTCGGCTGCCAGAGCCGACGGGAGTGCACAATCAAAATGAGAGATCAACGGAGGCGAGGGCTTAGCCCGTAGCAACGGGGGCAAAGCACAGACAGCACAGGAGCCGCTGGCGAGGAACCTCGGGCGGCACGAGTAGCGGAGCGATATGGATCTTGTTGCGGTATCCCTCACCCTGGTCGCAGCGATGCTGCTGGGGGTCGGCTGGGTACTGCAGCAGTACGCGGCGGAGCAAGCTCCAAACTCCTATTTCCTGCGGCTGCGCCTGATCGTCGACCTGCTGCACCGTCCCCGCTGGCTGCTGGGCCTGGCCGTGATGATCTCCGGGCAGCTGGTGTCGGCGTGGTCGGTCGGCCACCTCGACCTGACGCTCTACGAGCCGCTGCTGGCGACCAGCCTGATCTTCGCCCTCGCGCTCGCCGTCCCCCTGTCTCACCAGCGCCTGAGGGCAGCCGAGATGATCGGCGCGGTCATCCTGGCCGGCGGGGTCGCTGCGCTGTCGCTGTCGCGCTCCACCGGCACGCCGTCGGCGTCGTTCGGCTCGTTCTCCGACTGGCCGGCGGCGGCTGGCATCGCCGTGGTGGCCTACTGCTTCATTCACGCCGGGCACCTGCGCTGCGGCCAGGCCCGCGCCACCCTGACCGGCATCGGCACCGGCCTGGTCATGGGCATATCCGACGCGCTGACCCGCCGGTCTGTGCAGATCCTTGACGCCCATTCGTTCGCCGGGCTGCTGACCTCCTGGCCGCCGTACTGCCTGCTGGCGGCGGCGCTGATCGGCATGTGGCTGATGCAGAACTCGTTCAACGCCGCGCCGCTGCACGCGTCGCTGCCGGGGATCACGGCGGCCGAGCCGGTCTCGGGCATTCTGCTCGGCGTTGTGGTTTTCGGTGACCGCATCGACATTTCCCCCGGGATGCTCGCGCTCCAGGCCGCCGGCATCGCGGCGCTGGTGCTCGGGGTCGTCATGGTGGCTCGCTCGCCGAGGCTCGGCCAGCTGCGGCCATCCTCGGTGATACCAGATGCGGTCATACCGGGCCGGAGCGGCGGGCAGGGCACGCACGACGAGAGCCCGCCAGCGGCGGGCGCGCAGGGCCCCGAACCCGGCGAGCGGCGGCTGGAGCCGCAGGCAAAGGCACGGGCGCAGCCTCCCGCACCGGAAGCAGGGGCCAAGGCCCCGCGCCGGCCCGCTGCCGGAGGCGCGCGGTCGGTGGGCACGCTCTAGCGCGGTGCGGGCCGCGGCAGCGGCCGGTTCCGTCACCATCCCACCCCCCGGCTGCCCTGGGTGGACGTAGCCACCGGCTCGCTCGGGCTCGGGCTGCCGGCCGGCAGACGGCGAAGGCCGGCACCGCGGCATTGCGGCACCGGCCCGGTCGGTTGCGCGTCGGGTTACTTCTTGAACGCGTCCTTGACCTTCTCGCCCGCCTGCTTGAGGTTGCCCGCGGTCTGGTCGGCGCGGCCCTCGGCCTCCAGCCGCGGGTTGCCGACGGCCTCGCCGGTGTTCTTCTTGAGCTTGCCCTTGGCTTCCTGAACCTTGTCCTTCGCCTTGTCCGTGGCACTCATGGACTGAATCCCCTCTCTCGTACAACCCTGGGGAACTGTCCGTGAACTCGGCGGCTAAACACCGGTCAGCTTCGCCAGCCGCTGGGCCGCCCTGGCCACGCTGTAACGCCGCCTGGCCATCCCGGCCCAGGGATCGGCGCTGCCGAGCCGGCCGAGCCTGTCGGCCATCGTGCGGATCGTGAACTGGTGCGGCGTCAGGCTGGGGTCCTCCAGTTCGGTCCAGTCCAGCGGGGTGGCAACGTTCGCGCCCGGTCTGGCGCGTACAGAGTAGGGCGCGACCGCGGTCTGGGCGTAGGCGTTGCGCATCACGTCGGAGTAGACGCGGTCGCCGCGGCTCTCCTTGCGCTGCTCCGTGGTCAGGATGTCGGGCTCCCTGGCCGCGAGGACGTCGCTGGCCTGGCGGGCGAACCGGCGGACTGTGTCGAAATCGTCCGCGGCGTTCAGCGGCACGTGGACGTGCAGGCCCCGGCCCCCGGTGGTCTTTACGAAGGCGGTGAGCCCGAGTTCCCCCTCGAGCAATTCACGCAGCCCGAGCGCCAGGTGCCTAACCTGGTCAAACCGGTGATCATCGGGCGGGTCGAGGTCGAAGATCAGCTGGTCGGCCCGGTCAAGCGCCCCCGTCCTGCTGAGAAAGGCGTGCATCTCGATGCATGCCTGGTTGGCCAGGTAGACCAGAGTGGCCGGCTTGTCGCAGATCACCTGGACGAGCGTGCCGCCCTGCTTCTTCACCCGCGTCCTGGAGATCCAGGCGGGGAAGTAGCGCGGGACGTTCTTCTGCACGATGCGCTCGCCGGTGATCCCGTCCGGGTAGCGCTCCATGCTGAGCGGGCGATCGCGCAGGTACGGCAGCATGCGGGGGGCTATGTCCCGGTAGTAGCCGACCAGGTCGCCCTTGGTGACGTGGTCGTCGGGAAAGAGCGTCTTGCCGGTATTGGACAGCTCGACCGTGATGCCCGAGACCCTTACCGCCTCGGCCCGCTTGGCGGTCACGCCTCGTCTCCGCTGGACGCAACTTCCCGCACCACCTCGGCCGGGTCCTTGTCGTCGCGCAAGCCCTGGAACCTGGGGTGGCGCAGTTCGCCGGCGTCGGTCCACTCCGAGAACCCGACCTCGCCAACCAGCCGCGGCTCCACCCAGTGCACGCCGCGCGGGCTGGGCAGCGGGCCCGCGCCGAACGGTGGCGTGGCGCGTTCCAGCCTGGCCATGGACCGGTGCAGGCTGCGCAGCAGCTTCTCGTTGAAGCCGGTCCCGACCTTGCCCGCGTACACGAGCCGTCCGTCGGAGTTGTAGTAGCCGAGCAGGAGGGCGCCGAACCCGGACCGCGATCCCTTCGGGTCGGTGAACCCGCCGATGACGAACTCCTGGCCGCTCTCGCACTTGAACTTCAGCCAGTCTTTGGTCCGCCCGCTGCGGTACGGGGCGTCGGACCGCTTGGCGATGAGGCCCTCCCAGCCGTCGCGGCACGCCTCCCGGTAGAAGGCCTCGCCCTCGGTGTCCCGGTGCTCGGTGAACCGGAGCGGGCCGGTGAACGCCAGCGTGGCTCGCAGGATCTGCTTGCGCTCGGTGAGCGGCAGCGGGCGCACATCCCGGCCGCCCGCGTGCAGGACGTCGAATATGTAGTAGAACACCGGCACGTGGGCCAGCAGGTCCTGGCTCGGCCTGGCCTGGCCGAGCCGCTGCTGCAGCCGCTCGAACCTGGTCTCGCTGCCGTCGAAGGCGACGATCTCGCCGTCGACCACGCACTCCTCGGTGGCCTGCGCGGCCAGCGCGTCGGCCACCTCGGGGAACGTGCTGGTGATCTGGTGCTGGTTGCGCGTCATCAGCCTGACCTCGCCGCCGCCCCCCGCGACGTAGGCGAGGCAGCGCTCGCCGTCGAGCTTGCGCTCGAAGATCCACGCCGGGTTGGAGAAGCGGTCCCTGGTGAGCGTGGCAAGCTCAGGATCCATCCAGCCGGGCAGGCGAGCCTGCGCCTTCTTTTCCGCCACCCAAGCCTCCTCGCCGCGAGATCCGGTCAGCGCCGGCGGCGCCAGCGCTGTTCAGCCAGCCCGACACCACTATGCCCGCCGCCACGGCGGGCGTTGGCGCCCGGTCGCGCATATCTTCACGGCACCTCCACGTGCCGGGCAGCCACCCTGCACCCGCGGGTACTCCTTCCGGCGGCTTGACCGGCCCTACCGGCGGGACGGCCGCACGGTCAGGCTCGCGGCGGAGCCCGCGGCGCACAGCACGGCGGTCCAGACCAGCGTGGCGCCGGCCCCGTAGCTGTCGGCCAGCAACCCGGCCAGGTACGGGCCGGCCATCTGCCCGACGGCGAACACCACGGTGAAGGCCGCCAGCGCGGCGGTCCAGTCGTGGCGGGGAACGGCCGCGTGGACCAGTCCGGTGATGGCCGCTGGGACGACGAGGAAGCTGGCGCCGTAGCCGATCGCCGAGACGATGACCACGGCAGGAGCCGCGCTGACGATGGCGATCGCGGCGGCGGCACTCAGCACGGCCAGCGCCGCGGCCAGGGCCCTGGCGCCGGGCCAGGCGTGCAGCGGCCGGTTCCACAGCGCGGGCTCGGCAATCGCGGCAGCGCCGAGCGCGGCCCAGGTGACGGCCACCTGGGTGACGCTCGCGTGGTGCACTGCCAGGTACGCCGACAGGAACGTGATGTAGGCGATGTACCCGGTGGCGAACATGAGGTAGGCGGCGCTGACGCGCCACATCCGCACGACCGGGAGCCAGTCGATGAGCGGAGCGCCCGCAGCGGCACCGTGCTGGCTGGCACCGGCAGCGGCACCGCGCCGGCTGGCACCGCCCTGGCCCGCGCTCCGCCCGGCTTTCGTGCGGTCGGCCGCTGCGGGCCAGCTGAAGACCGTGGCCAGCCCGGCGGCCACGGCCAGGCCGACCCACGCCAGCGGCCAGCGGCCGGGATGGTGGCTGAGCAGCGGCGGGATGACCGTGCCGCTGACCGTGATGCCGAGCCCGGCGCCGGCGAAGTAGATCGAGACCGGCAGGGCCGACCCGCGCCTGGCCGCGGCGCGGGAGGCGAGCACGCCGCCGGCGATGAAGACCAGCGCTCCCGACACCCCGGCCGCCGCACGCATCAGCAGCAGCACCGGGTAGCTGCCGGTGACCGCGGTGGCGGCGAGCGCGGCCGCCGTGAGGGTCATGCCGAGCCGGAACGTCGCCGTTTCGCTCAGCCGCCGCGCCACCGGCCCCGTGGCCAGGGCGCCCACCAGGTACCCGAGGCTGTTGGCGGTGGTCAGCGTGCCAGCCTTGGCGAGGCTCCAGCCCAGTTCGGCGCGCATGGCCGGAACAAGCAGCCCGTAGCCGAAGCGGGCCAGCCCGAGAGCGGCCGCGGTCCCCAGCGCCAGCAGGGCGGGCCGCAGCCAAGCTGCCGCCCGGCCGTGCTCCGGCATCGTGGCGGGCGCGTCGGGAACTGGCGGTGTCACCGTCCCCCAAGCTACCGGTGTCTCGGTGCCGGGTGCTCCGGGATTAGGCCTTGAGCTGATCGATCTTGTCGCGGAACAGTGTGGTCGCGATCGTCGCCTTGCGCGGCTGCCCCTTCAGGAACGCCTGCGCGAACTTCTTGGCCTGGTCGTACTCCACCTTGCCGGGCAGCGGCGGCTCGTCCGGGTTGACGTTCACGTCGACCAGGGCGGGGCCGTTGTGGCTGAGAGCCTGCTGCACCGCGCCGCGCACGTCACCGGCACGCTCAACCTTGATGCCCAGCGCGCCGTTGGCCGTGGCGAGCGCGGCGAAATCCGCGAACGGCTCGGGCTCGCGGACGCCGTACTCCGGATAGCCGAGAATCATCTGCTCCCAGAGAATCTGGCCGAGCGCGTTGTTGTTGTTGATCACGATCTTCACCGGCAGCTTGTGCTTGATCGCCGTGATGAACTCCGCCATCAGCATCGCGAACCCGCCGTCGCCCACGAACGCGATGACCTGCCGGCCGGGCATCGCGTGCTGGATGCCGATCGCGTACGGCAGGCCGGGCGCCATCGTGGCCAGGTTGCCGGACAGGAAGAACTCACGCCCGCCGCGGACGTGCCAGTGCCGGGCCGCCCAGGTGGCGATCGTGCCGCTGTCACACGTCAGCACCGCATCGTCGGCGGCAAGCTCGTCCAGCACGCTGACCAGGTACTGCGGGGCGATGGGGTCGCGCCCGGCGTCCTGGAGCGCCGCCATGTCCTTGCGCCACTTGCCCATTTCCTTCTGGTACTTCTCCAGGAACTTGGTGTCCGAGCGCGGCTTGAGCAGTGGCAGCAGTCCGGCCAGCGCCTGCTTGGCGTCGCCCACCACCGGCACCTCAGTCGGGATCCGGGCGCCCGCCCGTATGGGGTCGGCCTCGATCTGGGCGACCCGTACCTTGCCGGGCTCCGGCAGGTACTTGGTGTACGGGAAGTTGGTGCCCACCATCAGGAGCGTGTCGATGTCCCCCATCAGGTCTTCGGACGGCCGGGTGCCGAGCAGCCCGATCCCGCCGGTGGTGTACGGCGAGTCGTCCGGCACGGTGTCCTTGCCGGACAGCGTCTTGACGATCGGCGCGGCCAGCGCCTCGGCCACGGCCAGCAATTCGGCGCGGGCGTGCCGGGCGCCGGCTCCCGCCAGAACGGCGATCTTCTTCCCGTCACCGAGGAGGTCCGCGACCCGTTCCAGGTCGTGCTCGCTGGGCTTGCCCGGCGCGCTGAGCATCACCGGTGCGGTTTCTGGCGGCCGGGCCGGTGCCACGTGCTGCCAGGGGTCGGCGCCGGCGTCGGCTACCTGGATGTCGTTGGGCACCGTGAGGTGGGCGACCCCGCGCCGGGCGTAGGCGGTGCGGACCGCGTTATCCACAACCGTGGGCAGCTGCGCCGGGTTGTAGATCATCTGGTCGTACTCGGCCACGTCCTCGTACAGCTTGTCGAGGTTGACCTCCTGCTGGTAGCCGGTGCCGAGGAGCGCGGTCTCCTGCATGCCGGTGATCGCGAGCACCGGCATGTGGTCGAGCTTCGCGTCGTACAGGCCGTTCAGCAGGTGGATGCCCCCAGGGCCGGACGTGGCCAGGCAGACACCAAGCTTGCCGGTTGCCTTGGCGTGCGCGGTCGCCATGAACGCCGCGGCCTCTTCGTGATGGACGAGGACGAACCGCACCCGGTCCTGCTGCCGGCGCAGCCCCTCCATGATCCCGTTGATGCCGTCGCCTGGCAGGCCGAAGACGGTGTCGACGCCCCAGTCCGCCAGCCGTCCGATCAGAGCCTCTGACACGATCTCAGCCACGGTATTCCCTTCCGTGCTCGCTTTCCGGTGTCCGGCGCCCCTCTCCCCCAGACGGCCCGCCAAACCTAGGGGCCGGAACGCGGCGCTCCGCCGACCCGGGTTCGCCCATGTTTGCCGCCGTGGCCACGCGGTAGCTGGCCAGGTGCGGAGCCCGGCTGCACAAAGGGGTTCGCCGGGCACCGCCCCAATGGCAGGATGCGGACCATGCGCCTAGCGATCATGCTCTTCACTCGCGACCTGCGGATACAGGACAACCCAGCCCTGGACGCCGCGGTCCGCGGCGCGGAAAACGTCGTGCCGCTGTTCGTCCTCGACGACCGGCTGGTCTCGGCTCCCAGGGCGCCCGCGAACCGGGTGCGGTTCCTGCTGGAGGCGCTGGACGACCTGCGCTCCTCGCTCCGCGAGCGCGGGGGTGACCTGGTCATCCGCAGCGGCGACGTGGTCGGCGAGGTGATCCGGCTGGCGCGGGACACCGGAGCCGACGGCGTGTTCTGCGCCGCCGACGTGAGCGGGTACGCCGCGGCGCGGCAGCGAAGGCTCGCGGCCGCCTGCCGGGATGCCCGGCTGGAGCTCGCCCTGTGCCCCGGCGTCACGGTTGTCCCGCCAACCGAGCTGCGCCCGTCCGGCGGGGGTGACCACTACCGCGTCTTCACCCCGTACCTGAGAGCCTGGGAGAGGGCGAAACGCCGGCCCCTGGCGGCCGCTCCGGAGAAGGTGCACCTGCCCGGTGGCCTAAAGGCGTGCGGCGTGCCCGGCCTCGCCGTCCGGCGGGAGGGTGCGGGGACGTTTCCCGGCGGTGAGACCGCGGGCACCAAGCGGCTCAGCGCCTGGCTGAGCTCCGGCGGCGCGGACGGCTACGCCGGCGGCCGCAACGACCTGGCCGGCGACGAGACCTCGCGGCTGTCCCCGTACCTGCACTTCGGCTGCTTGTCACCGCTTCAGGTTGCCGAGACGGCCGGGCCGGGTGAGTTCACCCGCCAGCTCGCCTGGCGCGACTTCTTCCACCAGGTGACGGCCGCGTTCCCGGCCATCAACACCCGGGACTACCGGCCGGGCCGGGTGCGCTGGCGGGATGACCGCGGGGCCTTCGACGCCTGGCGGGAGGGCCGTACCGGGGTGCCGATCGTCGATGCGGGCATGCGCCAGCTGCGGCAGGAGGGCTGGATGCACAACCGGGCCCGGATGATCGTCGCGTCGCTTCTGTGCAAGCAACTCCGCATCGACTGGCGTCTCGGCGCGCGCCACTTCATGGACCTGCTCTTCGACGCGGACGTCGCCAACAACTACGGCAACTGGCAGTGGTCGGCGGGAACCGGCAACGACACCAGGCCCGGCCGCGTGCTCAGCCCGCTTCGCCAGGCCACGCGGTTCGACGCGGGAGGCGACTACGTCCGGCGTTACGTGCCGGAACTCGCCGGGCTGGACGCCGTCGCGATCCGCCGGCCGTGGACGCTGACCGCCAGCGAACGCCGCGGATACCCGGCACCGATCGTGGAGATCTAGCGGCACGGCTCACGGCCGCCGCGCATGTTTAAGCGCCGCCACAAGGGTAGAGGAAATGGCTGCCTTATAGGTGCATGAGAGGAAGCCCTCCAATGGCGATCATCCTTGTGGCCCTGGTGATAGTGCTTATCTTCGGCGCACTCGGGTTTGCGCTCCACGTCCTGTGGTGGCTGGCGCTCGTTGCTCTGGTCATCTGGCTGCTCGGGTTCGTCGTGCGCATCGGGGAAACCGTTGCGGCGCCTCGGCGCCGCTGGTACAGCCCGTCCAGCCCCCGGCGCCGCTGGTATTACTGGTAAACCGCTTCTTTGGGCCCGCCCGGTTTCCGCCGGGTGGGCCCATTTCTTTTTCTAGTGCGGATGGCGGCTGTTTGAGTAGCGCCTTCCCGGGCAGTGCAGTCGCACTCGAATACCGAACCCGGGAGGAAGGCCATGTCAACCGGGACCATCGTCATCATCATCGTCGCCATCCTTGTGGTGGTGGCCATCGTCGCCGGGGTCGTGTATGACCAGAGGCGCCGCCGGCTGCGGCAGCGCTTCGGCCCCGAGTACGACCGGCTGGTCGAGGAGACCGGCAGCAAGGCCAAGGCCGAGGCCGAACTGACCAGCCGGCAGCGCCGCGTCGCCGGCCTGGACATCCGGCCACTGGATCCCGCCGCACGAGCCCGCTACGCGGAGAACTGGACGGCGGTCCAGGAGCAGTTCGTCGACTCCCCGCAGGAAGCCGTGATGGCCGCGCAGCGGCTGGTCATGACCGTCATGCAGGAGCGTGGCTACCCAACCGACGGCGGCGACCAGATGGTTGCCGACCTGTCCGTGGATCACGCGAACGTGCTCCACCACTACCGCGCCGCCTACGACATCAACCAGCGCGCCGCGGACAACCAGGCCTCGACCGAGGACCTGCGGCAGGCGATGATCCACTATCGCGCCCTGTTCCAGGACCTGCTCGGCGAGACCTCCACCGTCACCGAGACGCCGGTCACCGAGACCACGGTCGGCCTGCCCGTGGAGGGGGACGTGGGCGGGGCCCCCGTGGTTGGCACCGGTCGTGGACCCGGCTACCCGGAGCCCGTGGCCGACGCGGACAACACCACGGCCGCCTACCCGGCCGAGACCGTCCCCGACGACGTGCCGGCGGACGACTACGACGCCGAGCCCGCGACCACCGGGTCCGACGTGCCCAGGGAGCGGCGCTCCTGAGCAACCGGCCGGGGTAACCGGCCTGCCCATGAAGAGGGAATGGGGAGGCGGGTGGGGCGATCAGGGGAGGCGGCATCGTGAGTCAGGTCCAGACGGGAACCGTCCGCACGAAGGTCCCGGCCCGCCTTGACCGTCTGCCCTGGTCGCGCTGGCACTGGATGATCATTATCGGCCTCGGGACCGTCTGGATACTGGACGGCCTCGAGGTCACGATCGTCGGCAACATCTCGGCTCAGCTCGCCAAGCCTGGCAGCGGCATCCACATCACCCAGTCCCAGGTGACGGGGCTGGGCGCCGCAATGTACGTGGCGGGCGCGTGCGTGGGCGCGCTGTTCTTCGGCTGGCTGACCGACCGGTTCGGCCGCAAGAAACTGTTCATGATCACGCTTGGCGTGTACCTGACGGCGACGGCTCTGACCGCGCTGTCGTTCGCTCCATGGTGGTTCTTCCTGTTCCGCTTCCTCACCGGGTTCGGCATCGGCGGTGAGTACGCCGCGATCAACTCGGCCATCGACGAGCTGATCCCGAGCAGGCACCGCGGCCGGATCGACATCATCATCAACGGCACGTACTGGGCCGGCGCGGCGGCGGGAGCGCTGATCACGGTACCCGCCACCAGCGACCTACCGGTGGATCTCGGCTGGCGGCTCTGCTTCGCCCTCGGCGTTGTGCTGGGCCTGGTGATCCTGCTCGTGCGGCGGAACGTGCCGGAGAGCCCGCGGTGGCTGTTCATCCACGGCCGGGCCCAAGACGCCGAAGACCTCGTGGACGGCATCGAGCAGCGCGTCGAGGACGAGACAGGGGCGAAGCTGCCCGAGCCGAGCCGGTCGATCACGATCCGGCAGCGCAAGACGATCGGCTTCGTGACGATCGCCAAGACCATGTTCACGCGGTACCCCAGGCGCACGATCCTGGGCTTCTCGCTGTTCATCGGCCAGGCGTTCCTCTACAACGCGATCACGTTCGGCTACGCGCAGATCCTGACCACCTTTTTCCACGTCAAGACCGACCCCGGCTACTACTTCGCGGTGATCGCCGTGGGCAACCTGATCGGCCCGCTGCTGCTCGGGCGGCTGTTCGACTCGGTCGGCCGCAAGCCCATGATCGCCGGGACCTACATCCTGTCCGGCCTGCTGCTGTTCGGCACGGCCTACCTGTTCCACAACGGCTCGCTGAACGCGACCACGATGACCGCCTGCTGGTGCGCCGTGCTGTTCTTCGCCTCGGCCGGAGCCAGTTCCGCGTACCTGACGGTCAGCGAGGTCTTCCCGATGGAGACCCGGGCGCTGGCGATCGCGTTCTTCTACGCGATCGGCACCGCGGCGGGCGGCATCTCCGGGCCGCTGCTGTTCTCCGCCCTGGTCGGGACCGGCAAGGTCTCCGACACCGTGCTCGCGTTCTCGATCGGCGCCGGCCTGATGATCCTGGCCGGGCTGGTGGAACTCTTCCTCGGCGTCAAGGCCGAGCGGCAGAGCCTGGAGGACATCGCCCAGCCGCTGACCGCGGAAGACGCCGGTCCAACAAGCCAGCCGAGAGCGGAGGTGGCCCGATGACCGCGGACGAGCGCGCAACCACTGAGGCGATGCTGCAGGACATCGTGCGCGACGCCGGCGCGCGTGCTCGGCGCCGTCAGCCAGCACGTTCTGAGCAACGCGCCGTGCCCGGTCCTGGTGGTTCCCGACCAGGCCACGGTTGGCTAAAAGCCAACGTCAGCGGCTGATTTTCCGTTTCAGAAGCGCTCCCGGGGTAGTTGCTTGAACAACGCGCGTGAACCGCCACACCACCCCGCGCGTGGCAGATAACGAGGCGGAGCACAGAGAAGAGACGAGAGATGAGCTTGCCAGCCGCGGAGGAGCGGGCCCTGACCAGCATCGAGCAAGTATTGCGGTCCCGCGATCCCAAGCTCAACTCGCTCTTCTCGATCTTCACCAGGCTGACCCGGCAGGAACCGATGCCGGCCATCGAGCAGCTCCGGCGGCAGCGATGGCGACCGCAGCCCGGCGCCGTGGTCCTGGTCGCGCTTGCGCTGCTGGTGTGCGCGATCGTCGGCGGCTCGCTCGCCTCTGCGCACGGGTGCGTGCAGGCGCCAGCCGCGACAGCCACGGCCCAGCCCTCCGCGATCGCCGCGGGCGCCGCCCTCACCCAGTGCGATTCCCACCAGACGTCCCTGTCCAAGACTCCCTAGTCCATAGCCACTGTGCGAACCTGGTGCCCCTGGCGGGGCACCCATACCGCACGGAGAGTTCTCAAGCGGCTATTCGGGGGTGTCGCGGTGGCGGAGGACGACCACGGAGCGGCCTGCGACCGGCATCGTGGCGGAGCTTTCCAGTACATCGTCTGCTGAGCGGCCGGGATCGGCCGTGTCGGTGACCAGTTCCCACCACTGGCCCCACTGCTTGGGCAGCGTCCACTCGATCGGCTCGGCATGGGTGTTGAACAGCAGCAGGAACGAATCGTCGGTGACCCGCTGACCGCGCCGGTCACGATCGGTGATCGCCAAGCCGTTGAGGAACACGCCAACCGATGGCGGGGAGGCCTCCCAGTCGTCGTCGCTCATCTCGGCCCCGTCCGGACGGCACCAGCCGAGGTCGACCGAGCCGCGGATCGAGTGGCCCTGGAACCAGCGACGGCGGCGCAGCACCGGGTGGTCGCGACGCAGCGCTATCAGCATGCGGGTGAACTCGACCAGGTCTTCATCGACGTGCTCCCAGTCGTACCAGGAGATCTCGTTGTCCTGGCAGTAGGCGTTGTTGTTGCCGCGCTGGGTGCGCCCCAGCTCGTCCCCGCCGAGCAGCATCGTGACGCCCTGCGAGAGCAGCAGCGTGGCCAGGAAGTTGCGCTGCTGCCGATGCCGCAGCGCGAGTACCGCCTGGTCGTCGGTGTCGCCCTCGGCCCCGCAGTTCCATGACCGGTTGTACGGCTCGCCGTCGGCGTTGTCCTCCCCGTTGGCCTCGTTGTGCTTCTCGTTGTAGGAGACCAGGTCGCGCAGCGTGAACCCGTCGTGAGCGGTGACGAAGTTGACGCTGGCCCCGGGGTGGCGGGTATCGGCCTGGTACAGGTCGGAGCTCCCGGTGAGACGGGAGCCGAACTCGCCGAGCGTCGCGGGCTCGCCGCGCCAGAAGTCCCGCACCGTGTCCCGGTAGCGGCCGTTCCACTCCGACCACAGCGCCGGGAAGTTGCCGACCTGGTACCCGCCCTCGCCGATGTCCCACGGCTCGGCGATGAGCTTGACCTGCGAGACCACGGGATCCTGCTGGATCAGATCGAAGAACGCGGACAGCCGGTCGACCTCGTGGAACTGGCGGGCGAGGCTGGCGGCCAGGTCGAAGCGGAACCCGTCGACGTGCATCTCGGTCACCCAGTACCGCAGCGAATCCATGATCAGCTGCAGGGTGTGCGGGTGGCGCACGTTCAGGCTGTTCCCTGTTCCCGTCGTGTCGTAGTAGAACCGCAGGTCGTCCGGCACAAGGCGGTAATACGCGGCGTTGTCGATGCCCTTCATCGAGAGCATCGGGCCCAGATGATTGCCCTCGGCGGTGTGGTTGTAGACGACGTCGAGGATCACCTCGATGCCGGCCTCGTGCAGCGCCCTGACCATCGCCTTGAACTCAGAAACCTGCTCGCCGCGCTGCCCGGTGGCGGCGTAGTCATTGTGCGGGGCGAGGAAGCCGATCGAGTTGTACCCCCAGTAGTTGCGCAGCCCCCGCTCGATGAGATGAGCGTCGTGCACGAACTGGTGCACCGGCAGCAACTCAACGGCGGTGACGCCAAGCCCGGTGAGGTACTCGATGGCCGCCGGATGCGCCATGCCCGAGTACGTGCCGCGCTGCTGCTCGGGGATGCCGGGATGCCGGGCGGTGAAGCCCTTGATGTGGACCTCGTAGATGACGGACTCGTTCAGCTGCACGTCCGGGGGCCGGTCGTTGCCCCAGTCGAAGAACGGATTGTGCACGACGGACCTCGGCACGAACGGGGCGCTGTCGTCGTCGTTGCGCGCGTTCTCGTCGCCGAATTGGTAGGGGAAGCAGGCCGGGTTCCAGTCCACCTGCCCCTCGATCGCCTTGGCGTACGGGTCCAGCAGCAGCTTGGCGGGGTTGCAGCGCTGGCCGCGGTCCGGGTCCCAGGGCCCGTGCACGCGGTAGCCGTACCGTTGCCCCGGCGCCACCGTCGGCAGGTAGGCATGCCAGACGAACGCGTCGATTTCCTCCAGACGCAGCCGTTCCTCGCCGCCGTCGTCGTCGAACAGGCAGAGGTCGACTTCCTCTGCCATCTCTGAAAACAGGGAGAAGTTGGTGCCCGCGCCGTCGTACGCGGCCCCCAACGGATAGGGCCGGCCCGGCCAGTTCTCGATGGCCTCGGTCATCTACGGCTGAGTCCTCTCACGCTCCCTGCGGGGGCTCCGCCCCCGCATCCCCCCGAAACCCGCGCCCCGCTGGTCCCGAGACGGGCCACGCTACCGGTTACTCAGGGCTCACGCCGCTCGGTCACGATCGCAACCGTGTCCGGCGGCAGGGTGATGCCCCGATTCGTCAGCTCAACGGCCGGATCGGAGGCCGCGAGCAATTCCACGTCGGATCCAGAGTCAAATGTCCAGTTTGCGGCCCCCAGGTTAACGGCGACCGTGACCGGCCCCCGGCGGACCACTAGCCAGCCGAGGTCGGCGTCGCACGCGGTCTCCACCCGGCTGAGACGGGGATCGGTGAGCGCTGCCACCCTCCGCCGCAGCGCGATCAGCTCGGTGTACCAGTCCAGCAGGCCGGCGTGGCGTTCCTTGTCCGGCTCGGCCCAGTCGAGCCTGGACCGCTCGAACGTCTCCGGGTCCTGCGGGTCGGGCACCCCCTCGGGGCTCCACCCGAACGAGGCGAACTCGGCGCGCCGCCCGCGGCTCACCACCCGGCCGAGCTCGGGGTCCTCGTGGCTGGTGAAGTACTGGAACGGGGTGCTCGCGCCCCACTCCTCTCCCTGGAACAGCAGCGGCACGAATGGCGAGGTCAGCAGCAGCGCCGCGGCCACCCGCATCCGGCCGTCGCTCATCAGCGCGGCGCTGCGCTCGCCGAGCGCGCGGTTGCCGACCTGGTCATGGTTCTGGGTGCAGACCACGAAACGGCTGCCGGACAGCCCGTCCGGCTTGCGCCCGAAGACGCGACCGCGGAAACGGGAGTACACGCCGTCGTACACCCACGCCTGGCGCAGCGCCTTAGCCAGCAGCGGCAGCGGCCCGAAGTCCTCGTAGTAGCCGCTGCGGTCGCCGGTCAGCGTGGCGTGCAGCGCGTGGTGCCACTCGTCGGCCCAGGCGGAATCGAGGCCGTAACCGCCCGCTTCCGTGCCGCGGACGAACCGGGGGTCGTTCAGATCACTCTCGGCCACGAGGAAGAGCGGCCGGCCCTGGTTAGCGGCCAGCGCCGCCACCTCGCCGCTGAGCTGCTCGAGGATGTGCGTCGCGGAGTCGTCGGTGATCGCGTGCACCGCGTCGAGGCGCAGGCCGTCGCAGTGGTAGTCCCGCAGCCACATCAGCGCGTTGTCGATGACGAACCGGCGGACCTCGTCGCTGCCCGGGCCGTCGAAGTTGATCGCCGGGCCCCAGTTGGTCTGGTGCCGCTCGGAGAAGTAGGGCCCGAACTCGGGCAGGTAGTTGCCTGCCGGGCCGAGGTGGTTGTAGACGACGTCCATGATCACACCGAGCCCGCGGGAGTGCGCCGCGTCGACCAGCCGCTTCAGCCCGTCGGGGCCGCCGTAGGCGTGATGCGGGGCGAACAGGTCCACCCCGTCGTAGCCCCAGCCGTGCGGGCCGGAGAACTCGGCGACCGGCATCAGCTCGATCGCGTCCACCCCCAGCCCGGCCACGTGGTCGAGGTGCTCGATCGCCCCGTCGAACGTGCCCTGAGCCGAGAACGTGCCGACGTGGCATTCGTACAGCACCGAGCCGGCCAGCGGCAGCCCCCGCCAGCGGCCGTCGGTCCAGGCGAAGGCCGCCTGATCGACGAGACGGGACGGGCCGTCGATGCCCTGCGGCTGAAACGGCGAGCGCGGGTCCGGGCGAGTTGGTCCACCATTTATCCGGAACGAGTAGTCCGTGCCCGGTCCGGCTCCGTCAACGGAACTCGCCCACCAGCCGCCGGCGGACGGCCGCATCGGCACCGACCGTCCATCAACAACGACGTCGACGCTCTCCTTGCCGGGAGCCCACACCCGGAACATGTGCATCACACGTTCCTGCCCAGGACGGCGACCGGGAACCGTCGCAGCAGATCGGCGACTTCGGCCTTGCCACCGTCGACCGGTGCGCCGGTTAGCACGTCGGCCCACGGGCCTGCCGGCAGGTCGACCGTGGTGCCCGCCCAGCCTTCGGTCACGTCGGGGACCAGCCGGGGGACGACCACGACCAGCCCGTTATTACGCGTAAAGGCCACTATGTTTGACGATCTTGGGCCTGCAGTACTCAGCGGCTCGTAACCGGAACCGAGACCGTACACGTCGGAATGGCGCCGCCGGTGGCCAAGGACCCGGTGGATGAGCCAGAGCTTCGGGCCGCCGTCGGCGTCGCGGGCCAGGGCGGCCTCGGGCCCGGCACCGGCCAGGCTGTCCAGCAGGGCGCGCCGGCGCGCGTAGTCGACCGGGCGGCGATTATCCGGGTCGACAAGCGACTCCTCCCATACCTCGGTGCCCTGGTACACGTCGGGGACGCCCGGGCAGGTCAGCATCAGCGCGGTCTGGGCCAGGGAGTTGACCCGGCCGCGCTCGACGATCCGGTGCTCGGCCAGGAAGCCTTCCAGGTCGGCGGTGAAGGCCCGGTCGTCGAGGACCGCGGTCACGAACGCGGACAGCGCGTCGTCGTAGCCGGCGTTCGGGTCGGTCCACGAGGTGTGCACCTTGGCTTCCTTGGCCGCCTTCAGCATGAACGCGCCGACCCGGCCCGCCTCGATCGGCCAGGCGCCCGCCAGCGTCTGGTACAGCAGGTACTCGGCGTTGCGGTCCGGCCAGCCGTCCTGCTTGTGGGAGATGTTGCGGTCCGCCCAGCGGACCACGGCGCCCTCCCACGCGCCGGGCAGCTCGGACAGCACGCTGATACGAGCGCGCACGTCGCCGCTGCGCTTGGTGTCGTGGGTGGACAGGGTCAGCATCGTCTCCGGCCAGTGCGCCGCCGCGTGAGCCATGGCCCGGTGGAACTCGGCCGGAGCACTGCCGAACCGGCTCGGGTCGCCGCCCACCTCGTTGAGGCTGATCAGCGGCTGGTACCGGTAGAACGCGGTGTCCTCCACGCCCTTGGCCATGACCGGCGCGCTGACCTGGGGGAACCGGATCGCGAAGCTGGTCTCCTCCTCGCCTGCGCACGCCCCGGTGATGAGGTCGCCGATGAACCGCAGCAGCTCATCGTCGTGGTCCGGACAGCGCAGCGTGGCCGTGGCGACGGCGTCGGCGACGTGCGCCAGGTCGGCGGGCGTGGCCGGGTGCCCGGCGCGGAAGTACGTGCGGTACACGCCGAACGCCGCGATGATCTCGCGCAGCGCCTCCCGCAGCTCGCGGCGGGTGTGATCGCGGTGGCGGCGGTGGCGCTCGCAGACGTCGGCGAGCAGGCCGGTGAGCCGCTCCACCTCGGCGGCCAGTTCCTCGCGCATGATCTGCAGCTTGGCGGAGAGCACGACGTTCGCGTAGTCCTGCTGCAGCCCGGTGAACCGCGCGTAGCAGGACCGCATGGCTACCTCGTTGCCCGCGTCGACGAAAAGCCCGCCAACGTGGTTGAGGAACTCGTAGCCGGTGGTCCCGGCCACCGGCCACGTCGCGGGCAGTTGCTCGTCCGCCTCCAGGATCTTTTCCACCACGACGTACGCACCGCCGGTGGCGTCGCGGAGCCTGGCCAGGTAGCCCTCGGGGTCGGCGAGCCCGTCCACGTGGTCCACCCGCAGGCCGTCTACCGAGCCGTCGGCGACCAGGTCCAGGATCAGCCGGTGGGTGTCGGCGAACGTGGTCTCGTCCTCCACGCGCAGCCCGGCCAGGGTCTCGATGTCAAAGAACCGCCGGTAGGACAGTTCCTCGGCGCCGGTGCGCCAGTATGCGAGCCGGAAATTCTGCTCCCGTAGCAGCTCGTCGAGTGCGTCCGGATCGTGGTTCACGGCGTCGACCTCGGCGTCGATCGCCTTGGCGACATCGGGGTGAGCCCTGGCCAGTTCGGTGAGGCGGGCCCGCAGTACCTCCTTGTCCCGGTGCCGTTCCACCACGGCGCCCCGGTCGGTGCGGCTTGCGTGCGGCAGCCGGCTGAACGCGACCGCCAGGCTCTCCAGCTCCTCGGACCCGGCCCTCGCGGCGGCCTTGCCGAGCAACCCGCCCAGGGTGCGGGGGGAGATCGGCGCCTCGTGCTCGTAGTAGCGCACGGTGAACGAACCGCCCTGCCGCTCCAGCACCAGTTCGCCGGCCTCGAGGACCCGGCCGTACTGGTCACCGAGCACCGGCATCAGCACGGTGGCCGCCAGCTTGCGCTGTGGCGGGTCCCAGTCGATGTCGAAGTGGCCGGCGTACACGCTGGACGGCCCGTTTTCAAGCACGTCCCACCACCAGGCGTTGGCCCGCCCGGCCAGCGCCATGTGGTTGGGCACGATGTCGAGCACCTCGCCGAGGTTGTCACTGGTGAGCTTCGCGGCGAGCCTGCGGTAGCCATCGGCGCCGCCCAGCTCGCCGTTCAGCCGCGAGTGGTCGACCACGTCGTAGCCGTGGGTGCTGCCGGCCGCGGCCTGCAGCACCGGCGAGCAGTACAGGTGGCTGACACCGAGTTCGGCCAGGTAACCGGTGATCGCAGCGGCGTCGTCGAACGTGAAGCCCGCGTGCAGCTGCACCCGGTAGGTGGCGGCACGCGGGCGGGAAGGTGGTCGCGGGTTCGGGCTCGGGCTCGGCGCAGGCGCGGCCATGTTGCAGGCTCCAGGGGAAGGATGCTGACAGAAACGGCGATGCCGTCCACCGGCAAACTGCCCGCTGCGAGCGGCATTTAACCAAGTGCTCGGCTTCGCCGTCCCGCGGACGCCTGCCGCTCACGCCGAAGACACACGGAAGTAGCGCGGCCACCCGATGTGCGCCGCGACTGCGCTGGAGCCGGTCAGCTGAGCAGGTCGGCGGGGACGGTCCGCACGGCCGGCACGGTCAGGGTGATCCGCAGGCCGTGCGGCTCGTTGAGCCGGGCCTCGGCGGTGCCGCCGTGGGCGGCGGCGACCGCGGTGACGATCGCCAGGCCCAGGCCCGACCCGGGCCGGGCGGACGGAGCGGCGGCACGGTAGAAGCGGTCGAAGAGCCGGGGAAGCTCCCCGGCCGGCACGCCGGGACCGTCGTCGCTCACCTCGACCACGACGGTGCCGTCGCATTCCTCAGCCAGGATCGTGGCCGCCGTGCCGGCCGGGGTGTGCGTGCTGACGTTGGCCAGCAGGTTGTCGGCAGCCCGGCGCAGCAGTTCCTCGTCGCCGTCCATCACCAGCCCGGGGTCGATGGTCGCGCACCAGGTGCGCTGGGGGTCGGCGATGCGGGCACGGTCGACGCAGCCCTGCAGCACGGCGCTCAGGTCGACGGGCTCTTCTTCCTGGCCGGGCCGCTGGTCGAGGCGGGCCAGCCGGAGCATGTCGTCGACCAGCGCGCTCATCCGCGTGGCCTCCAGCGTGATGCGGCGCATCGCCTCGTCGACCTGCAGCCGCTCGGTCAGCGCGCCCTGCTGGTAGAGCTCGGCGTTGGCGCGCAGCGAGGCCAGCGGGGTGCGCAGTTCGTGGCTGGCGTCGGCGAAGAACCGCCGGGTGGCCTCCTGGCTGACCTCGCGCTCGGTGATGAAGTCCTCGATGCGCGACAGCATTCCGTTCAGCGCCACGCCGAGCCGGCCGACCTCGGTGCGCGGATCCTGCGGGCCGACGCGGCTGGTCAGGTCGCCCGCGGTGATCGCGTCGGCCTGGCCGGCCATGGTCTCGATCGGCCGCAGCCCGCGGCGCATGACCCAGGCCACACCGCCAGCGGCCAGCAGCCCCGCCGCGGCCGAGCCGATGACCAGGATCAGCTCGAGCTGGCCCACGGTCTCGTTGACCCCGCTGAGGCTTGTGGACGCCACGATGAAGGTCCTGCCGGGACCGGGCGCCGCCAGCAGCCGCATCTGCTCACCGCCGTCTCCGCTGGGCGCCGTCCACGCCTGGCCGCTGGCCGCCAGCGCGCCGAGGCGCTGATCGCGCAGCCGGGGCACGACGCTACCGCCGCCGACCGCGATGCCCCTGATCGTCAGGCTGGGCGACACACGCCGGATGGTCGTGCCGGACACGAGCACCACCGAGAACGGCTGCAGGAACCCAGCCTGCAGATCCGCGCGCGGCCGGCCAGCCTGGTTCGCGATCGGCAGCTGGACGCGCGGCCGGTTCGCTGGGCGGACCGTCGACGGCCTGCCGAGCCCGATGTCCGTCTGGTTACCCTCCGTAACCGCGTTCGCCAGCCGGTACAGGCTGATGAGGTTGCGGAGCTGCGTGTCGGTCTGGCCGACCAGGTAGGTGCGCAGCGCGGTGACCGCGGCGACGTCGAACGCGGCCAGCGCGACGAGCGTGACCAGCAGCACGCCTGCCAGGACCCGGGTGCGCAGCAGGGCGCGCCGCGGCCGCCGGAGCACGCCGGGCCTCATCGCTGCCCGTCCAGGGCGGCTTCGCGTGGCAGCCGGAGCGTGTAGCCGACGCCGCGCTGGGTGTGGATCACATCCGGGCCGTGCGCGGCCAGCTTGCGCCGCAGGTAGGCGATGTACGTGGCGACGACGGTGCTCGATCCGCCGAAGTCGTAGTCCCACACATGATCCAGTAGCTGGGCGCGGGTGAGCACGCGCCCAGGGTTGAGCATGAGGTAGCGCAGCAGCCGGAACTCGGTCGGCGACAGCTCGATCTCCTGGCCGCCCCGGCGGACCTGGTAGCTGTCCTGGTCCAGCTCGATGTCGTCGAACGTGAGCACCGGCCCGCCCGAGCGGTCCGGGCGGGTGCGCCGCAGAACGCTGCGGATCCGGGCGGCGAGTTCCTCCAGGCCGAACGGCTTGGTCAGGTAGTCATCGCCGCCGATCGTGAGCCCGGTCACCTTGTCGGCCTGGGTGTCACGGGCGGTCAGGAAGATCACCGGGACCCGGCTGCCATCCCTGCGGAGCCGGCGTACCACGTCGAAGCCGTCCAGGCCGGGCAGCATCACGTCGAGCACCAGCAGGTCGAACCGGCCGTCGCGGGCCAGCCGCAGGGCGTCCGTGCCGTTGTCGGCGGTGGTCACGTCGAAGCCCAGGAACCGCAGCGACGCGGCGACCGCGTCGCGCAGGAACGGCTCGTCGTCAACGACCAGCAGCCCGCCGCGATCGGCAGGCAGGTCAGCCGCCAGCTCGCTCATCAGCACGCTCCCTATCCCGGCTGCCATCGGATCACCTCACCGCTAATCCCCTGTGTGATCTGAATTTGAGTTTGATGTGAGCCCGCGGCCGACGCCGGTCGTTGCCCGTACCTCACACCGAACTCACACGCAACGCGCGCGGTGATCTGACGTCCGGCCAGGAACATGGTGCCGCCGGGACCTTCGGCCCAAGGATAAGGACGGTCAGGTGAAACGGGACAGTCCGGAATCCACCGCTGCGGGCGCGACCCGCGCCAGGCGACGTCCTGGCCGCCGCGACCGCCCTGTTCACGGCGGCGTGCAGCGGCGACGGATCACACCCGTCGGGTCCGGCAACCACCGGCCCGGACAGTGTCCAGCAGATGGACCTGCTCGCACGGTGCATGCGCAGCCACGGAGAGCCAAACTTCTACTTGACCTGTTCCTCGGCCTGGGAGCGGTCGCGCTGCTCGTCGGCGCCCTCGCGGGCCTTCTTCCCGCCATCCGCGCCGCCCGCCTCTCCCCGACCCAAGCCCTCTGGAGCAGCTGAAGGCCGATCGACCGTGCCCTGCCGGCGCGCTGAAGATCATTTCCTGCTGGATTGCAACAAAATGCGGGCCCCGCGCATCTGTATGGATATGAACATGCCGGGCGCAGGCGCCTGAAAGGATCACAGATGAACGACGCGCGGGCGCGCGTCCTGACCTGGCTGGCGATCACGGGGATCGGCTCCTCGATCCTGATCATGATCGCCCTGTCGTTGCTGCGGGACGGCTGGCAGCACCCGCCGATCGTGCTGCCGGCCTGGGGGCCGCCGTGGGACCTGCCGCCAGCGCACGTGAGCCTGGGCACGGCGAGCCTCAGCCTGTGGATCGCGGTCGCTGTTGGCACCGGCGGCGTGGCCGCCGGCCTGGCCGCGATCGGCCACGGCGCCAGGCCCAGCCCCAGATGGCTGCTGATCATCGCGGGGATCGTGGTGGCGGTGCTGACCGTGCTTCCGCCGACAGGATCCACCGACGCGTTCGACTACGCCGCTTACGGCCGGATCTTGGTGCTCGGCCACAGCCCGTATCTGATGGCCCCGTACCACCTGCGCCGCGTGCACGACGCGCTGGCCGGGTCCGTGCCGGTCAGCTGGCAGCACATGTTCAGCGTCTACGGGCCACTGGCGACCGTGGAGCAGTTCCTGGCCGCCAAGCTCGGCGGGGTCTCCGCCGCCCGGATTACGTTCTGGCTGAAGTTGTGGAACTCGGCCGCTTTCGCCCTCGTCGCTCTGGCCGCCGACCGGCTGCTGCGCGCCGATCCTGCCCGCCGGCTGCGCGCTCACGTGCTTTGGACGCTCAACCCACTCCTGCTGTGGGACGTCGTTGCGGCCGGGCACCTCGACGTTCTGGCCGCCGCGGCCGGCCTGCTCGGGCTGCTGGCCCTCCGGTGGCAGCCGGAGACCGAGCCGCCGCCGATTTCGCGGGCGCTGGCCTCGGGCGCGCTGATCGGCGTCGCCGCCGATATAAAGGCCAACTACGTCTTGTTCGGCCTCGGCGTGGCCTGGGCCCTGCGCCGCTGGCCCGCCTTGCTGGCCGCGGCGGCCGGCTCCGCGCTCACGGTGGCGGTGCCCGGATACGCCTGGTTTGGCGTACCGGCGCTGCGTGCCGTTGTCTCCCGCCGCAACCAGGCCAGTGCTGGCAGCTTCTACGACCTGCTTCCGGCGCCGCAGGCTTACCTCGCGCTGATCGCCGCGGCCCTCGTCATTGCCGTGGCGGTGCTGGCGCTGAAGCGCTTGCCCGCGGGCATCCCGGACCTCCCCGCGGTGCGGCCGGCCCTGGCGGCCAGCATCGCCTGGCTGCTGCTATGGCCCTACCAGTACCCGTGGTACGCCACGATGATCATCTGCCTGCTGATCTTCTATCCGGCGTCCCGGCTTGACTGGCTGGTCATGGCGCCGGTCGCGGTTGGCACGATTACCGCCCCGCTGGGCACAGCCGAAGCCCAGCTCGGGGGTGCCGCTGACCTCATCCACAACTTCAGCGTCAGCGTGCTCAGCCCAGTGGTGCTGCTCGCAGCGGCCGTGGGCCTGGTCGCCCTGTGCCTGTCCGGGCGGTGGAAGCCGGGTGAGCCGGGCTCCGGCCAGAATCCACGGCCGGCCTGCCCCGGCTCGCCCCGAACGGCGGGATGAACGACATGACCTACCACGGCGCGCCCGAACCGGCGGGGCTGTGGCGGGCGCGCGCATTCGCCGCGACGGCGAGCGTAACCCTTCTGCTGCTGGCCGACGCCGAACGCGTGTTTCTGGCCCGGATCGCCGTTGAGCTTCTGGTGCGCCTTGCTCAGATCACCGGTTAGAGCGTTGTAGGTCATGGGGTGGGCCTGCCGAGGGCTGTTCGTCACGGCAGGCCGGCCGGCGGTGCGAACCATCCGGCAGCCTTCCGAGCCCGCAGCAAGATCAGCCAGCACGCTGACCGTCTGCGAGCCCTTGCTGATGCCCGCGTGCCCGCACGCCAAGATCTGCGAGACAGCCTCCGGCCGGCCCGTCGGTCTAGTGCAGCCAGGCGCTGTACTTGTGCCTGGCGGCCCGCTTCCAGGCCCGGCGGGCCCGCACTTCGAGGTTCTCGCCGCGGCAGGCGCTCTGCTCGCAGAGGATCCCGAACGTGAATGCGTTCTCGCCGGCCAGGTGGGCCTGCACGCCGAGTTCCCTGATCGTGGCGCGGGCCACCACACCGTCGTGGTGGTCGCCGAGCACCGACTGGACCTGCTTGACGCGCTTGGTGAACCTTCTGGCCTGCTTGCCAAGCGGTGGGCTGACGGCCTCGCCGGCGTACCTGGCGTCCTTGGCCGCCTTGCGCACCTCGTGCAGGGCGCTGTCCCGGCCCGGCCCGGCGGGGGCGTGCCGTGCCCGGCGGATACGCCTGCGCAGGCGGCGCTGGGTGCGCCGGACCGCGGCCGGCAGCACCTCGGCCGCTGGCTCGCTCCCCTTGGGTGTCAGCGGCGGATCGATGAGCAGCGCGTCCAGGCTGTCGAGCAGTGCCAGGTAGCGGCCGCCGTCCAGGGCCTCGAGCACCGCGGCGCGGGCTTCAGCCTCCAGCGGCGCGAAATGAACCCGCACCCGGGCCTGCACCGGGCCGAGGATCAGTTCCGGCGGGATCTCGTCCAGGCCCGCCTGCACGTGCCCCGCCATGACCTCGGCGTCGCGCGCGGTGCCGAGCACGCCGCCGAGCCATTTCAGCTCGTCCCGCAGCCGGTCGCTGTCTTCCGAGTGCAGTATCCCGCGGAACGATTTCAGCGTGCTGCGCAGCCGCCGGGTGGCCACTCGCATTTGGTGGACCGCGTCCGGCTCGTCCCGGCGCACCAGCGGATCCAGCGCCATGATCGCCGCCACCTGAGTCCCGGCATAGGCCAGGACCACGTCCGCCGCCGTCGAGAGCGGAGTCGGCCGACCTCGGCGGCCGCTGGCCGGCGGAAGCTGGCCGGCCAGCGCCCGCTCCAGCTTGGCCTGGCGCCCTGCGGGGCGCAGCCCGCTGCGCCGCAGTCGCTTGTCGGCCGCAGCGAGCAACTCCCGGCCGCCGCCGGTCAGCTCGACCTCTATCTCACGCCACTGCGACAGCGCGGTCTCTTCGCCCATGGTGCTCGCTGACACGTCGTCGTCCACCACCTCGGCCAGCGATTCTCCGGCCTCGTCCAGCAGCACCACCCGGTGACGGACGGTACTGATCTCGGCGACCGGCGTCAGCGCCTCGCCGCGGGTGAACGCCCGGACCAGCCTGCCGAGTTCCCTGGGTACCTGACGGGTGGCCCTGGCCAGCGGCAACCGGATCTCGCGGCGCGAGTCACCGCCTTCCGGCAGCTTCAGGTGCCACCCGGCGTCGCTGCCGCCCTGGCGCCGGCGCAGCGTGACCCCGCTGCGGATCAGGCGCAGATCCTCGGTGTCGTAATACCGCGCCTCCAGCCGCTGCTCTTCCGGGCCGGACTCCGCCGCGACCCCGGGCAGGTCGTCCAGGCCTGGCAGCGAGGTATCCGGCGGTGCCTCGTATTTCCGCTCTGTCTCTCGGATCTGGGTAACCATAGGGACTCGCTACCCCCGCTGACCGTTATGACGCAGAGGCATTGCCGGGCGGCTGCTCCTCCTCGCGCGCCGGGACGCAGCGCGAAAACATCCCAGGGTTTGAGAGTTCCCTGCCCAGGTAGAAGAAACCGCCGAGGGAAAGGGCCACTGCCCGAGGCGCACCCCCCGCTGGAGGACCGACCGATGAGAACCGCGACCAGTCTGGCTTTAATTGCGATAGGGGCGATCTTTACGTTCGCCGTGACCGCCCATCCGAGCTTCCTGAACCTGCAGATCGCCGGCGTGGTCATCATGGCCACCGGGATTGCCGGGCTGTTCCTGCGCAGGCCGACTCAGGGCTGGCTGCGCCGCAGGACGACCCTGCGCCGGGGCGCGGGCGGTCCCGTCGTCGGCCACGTGGACGAGAAGCGGTATCCCCCGTACGTCATGCTGAACCCGGCCGCCGACCCCGAGCAGGTCAACGGCAACGGACACCAGCCGGGCGATCTCACGGCCGACGAGGCGGTCGAGCCCGAGCCCAGGGACGAGACCGCGCCGATCCCCGACCTGCCCGCGGAGGACCTGGCCGAGTATCCCGACGACCCGGCCGAGCCGGAGGCTGCCGAGGTCGTGGAGGAATACATCCAGGAATGATCACAAACCAGGCAGGCATCGCGGAGCGACCGCCGCGTGGTCCCGTCGCCGATACGCAATTCGACGAGGCGCTGGGCTACATGCGGCAGCTGCACGCAAAGGCGTCACGGATGACGCGAAATCACAGCGACGCCGAGGATCTGGTCCAGGAAACGTACGCCCGGGCCTTTGCCTCGTTCCACCAGTTCAAGGAGGGAACCAACCTCAGGGCGTGGCTGAACCGGATCCTGACGAACACGTTCATCAGCAGCTACCGCAAGCTGCAGCGCGAGCCAAGGCTGATAGCCGCCGGCCTCGAGGACTGGCAGCTGGAGCGCGCCCATTCGCGTTCGGCACAGCCCTCGGCGTCCGCCCGTTCCGCGGAGGAACTGGCGCTTGACCGGATGACGGACGGCGACGTGACCGGCGCGCTGCGGCGGCTTCCCGAGGACTTCCGCATGGCGGTTTACCTGGCCGACGTCGAGGGATTCGGATACCGGGAAATAGCCGAGATCATGCACTGCCCAATCGGCACGGTGATGTCCCGCCTGCACCGCGGCCGAGGCCGGCTACGGGATCTCCTCGAGAACGCAAACGAGCGTGTTTAAGAATCTTTTTCCCTGGTACTTAGCGAGCCATAAAGGAACGCCCGGAACCGTGGCGTTTACCGCTTGACAGGTGGTAAATCATGCGTATCGGATCGCTACTGCTCGTGATCTGGCTGGTCATCGGCGCCGTTGCCGCTGGCCAGCGCAATTACTACAGCGGATCCTCCGCTAACTGCGCCAAGGCAGGGACGATAACCGTGACCATTCTGGCCGGGCCCCTGAACTACTTCGGCGTAAACCCCAAGATCAAATGTCAGCTTCCACAGCCCAGCCAGTGACGCGGGCCGGGAACTAAGCAGGAGGACTGCAACATGCTCGCCATTGTCGCGGTGATTATTTTCGCTATCGCATTCATCATCAGGGTAACCGCCACGTCAACCGACGCGGTGTTCGCGCCGACCAGCCTGGTGATCCTGGGCCTGATCGCCCTGGCGCTGCACCTGGCCGGCCTCGGCGCCGGCTGGCGCGGGCTGCGCCGCTGACCGCCCACCCGCCGACCACCACATACCGAGACCGCCGCCGGGGCTGCGCCACCCCCGGCGGCGGTCTCTGTTGTGCCGAAGTCGTGGCAAGCTTCGGGCATGACTCGACGAGAGGTGCAGTGCCCACATGCCCGACGACATCCTTGAGCTGGCGGACCGGCTGTGGCGCGGCGAGGTCAGCAGCAGCGACTATCACCCGGTGACCCATCGCCGCGGGCTGGCCGAGATCCGGGACGGCGTCGCGTTCCTGCCCTCATTCGCGAATGTGTCCGCATTCGAGACCGAGGACGGCCTGGTCCTGGTGGACACCGGGAGCTCGTTCGTGGCCGCCGCGGTGCACGAGGAGCTGCGCCGGTGGAGCGGGCAGCGGCTGAACACGGCGGTGTACTCGCACGGGCACATCGACCACACAGGCGGGGTGCCGGTCTGGGAGGCGGAGTCGGCCGAGCGCGGCTGGCCGGCCCCGGTCGTGATCGCGCACGAGGCGCTGCCGCGGCGTTTCGACAGGTACCTGCTGACGACCGGCTACAACGAGGTGATCAACCAGCGGCAGTTCGGCGCCAGGGGACTGCGCTGGCCAACCGAGTACCGGTACCCGGATCGCACCTACTCGGGCGATCTGCGGCTGGACGTCGGTGGCGCCGCGTTCCGCCTCCGGCACGAGAAGGGCGAGACCGACGATCACACGGTCACCTGGCTCGCCGGCCGGAAGGTGCTGTGCTGCGGCGACCTGTTCATCTGGGCGTCGCCGAACGCGGGCAACCCGCAGAAGGTGCAGCGCTACCCGAGGGAATGGGCCGACGCGCTTCGTCGGATGGCCGGCCTGGGGGCCGAGTACCTGCTGCCCGGGCACGGCCTGCCGGTCATCGGCGCGGACCGGGTGCACCAGGCCCTCGGCGACACCGCCGCGCTGCTCGAGACGCTCGTCGAGCAGACCCTCGAGGTCATGAACGGTGGCGGCCGGCTGGACGAGGCGATCCACTCGGTGCGGCCACCCGCCGAGCTCGAGGCCAAGCCGTACCTGCGGCCGGTGTATGACGAGCCGGAGTTCATCGTCCGCAACGTCTGGCGGCTGTACGGCGGCTGGTGGGACGGCAACCCGGCCACGCTCAAGCCCGCGCCCGAGCGCGCGCTGGCCGCCGAGCTGGCCGGCCTGGCCGGCGGGCCCGCCGTGCTCGCCGACCGGGCGCTGGCGCTGGCGGGAGCCGAAGGCGAAGGCGCTGACGAGGCCCAGCGGCTGGCCGGTCACCTCGCCGAGCTCGCCTGGCTGGCGGCGCCGGGTGACGCCGCGATCGCCGAGATCCGGCGGAGTGTGTTCGCGGCCAGGGCCGAGGCTGCGACCTCCACGATGGCCAGGGGCATCTTCCGCTGGACCGCGGACGAGACGGCTTAGGAGGGGCGGCCCGGGTAGTCGCTGCGCGTGGGGTACTCACGCGTGGGGTAGTCGCCGCGCCCGGAGTAAGTGCCGGGACCGGGGTAGGCACCGGAACCCGGGCGGTCGCCGCCGGGCGCGGTCGTCGCGTACCCGCCACCAGCGGACGTCCGGCGCCTGATCGAGCGCGCGCCCACGCCGTTGAGCAGCGACCCGATCGCGAACCCGATCACGAGGTCGACGGCAGCGGTCGCCACCTTCTGCGACAGCGGCGCGCCGGTGCTGAACGGGTACAGCACCATGACGATCGTCGCGAGCGCGACGATCCAGGTGAAGAACGTCATTGGCCGCGGCGTGCTCAGCAGCAGCAGGTAGAGAATGGCGGTCGCGATCAGCGCGGCCACCGCGGCGGCGAGCACGTAACCGGTGGTGTGCGCGTCGCCGTACGCCCCGTCCTGCTGGGGTGAAAGCAGGGGGATACTGAACAGCCAGCGGCACACCAAGATGCCGACGAGCGCAACAAGCGCCGCAACGATGGCCGTGGCGACGCCGCCGGGCCACAGCTGCCCGGCGTCGACCTTCGGCCGCGGCGGGGTTTCTCCATTCCGGGGCGTGATTGGCTCCGTCATGGCTGTCACCTGCCAGATTCCGGCTTGTGTTTTGCCCTTGCGGGCCCAGACCCGCTATCAGCTCACCCGAGAGCCCGGATCCAAACATTTCGCTGGGTGCGCCCTCTCCGCATGGACTCGCGATCGGTGGGTAGCGGCGGTGGATGCCCAAGTTTCACCCGCACGTTCTGCGGGACTACGCGCTGATCGCCGACGGAGAACGCGGCGCTATTGTCAGCCCGCGCGGCGACATCGTGTGGCTGTGCGCGCCGCGATGGGAATGCGACGCTGTGTTCTCCGCGCTCATCGGCGGCGAGGGTGTGTACGCGGTCACGCCGGCGCACACGTTCGTCTGGGGTGGCTACTACGAGGAAGGCACCCTGATCTGGCGCAGCCGCTGGATCACCGCCAGCGGAATCACCGAATGCCGGGAGGCGCTCGCGTTCCCCGGCGATCGTGACCGGGTCGTGCTGCTACGGCGGATCATCGCCCGGGACTGCCCGGCCGATGTTGAGGTGCTGCTGGATCTGCGCGCCGGATTCGGCGGGCAGAAGCTGCGGTCCGTCAAACGCCACGATGAAGGCCGCCAGAGCGCCTGGACCGGCCGCGCCGGCGACCTGCACGTGCGCTGGTCTGGCGAGGTCTCCGGGGCCACGGTGCGCCGGGCGGGCGGCGCGCCGGTGCTGGCCATGAGCCTGACCGTGCCCGCCGGGCAGAGCCGCGACCTGGTGCTCGAGCTGTCCGCAGAACCGCTGCGCGACGAACCCGCCGACCCCGACGCGCTCTGGCGCAGCACCGAGGAACGGTGGGCCGACGCCGCGCCGCCGCTGGAGCACGTCGTGGCCCCGCGCGACGCCAGGCAGGCACTGATGGTGCTGCGCGGCCTGACAAGTTCCGGCGGCGGGATGGTCGCGGCCGCCACCACCAGCCTGCCCGAGCGGGCGGAGGAGGGGCGCAACTACGACTACCGGTACGCCTGGATCCGCGACCAGGTCTACGCGGGGCGGGCCGCCGCGGCGGCCGGCGCGTTCCCGCTGCTCGACGACGCCGTGTCGTTCATCTCCGACCGGCTGCACGAGGACGGACCGAAGCTGGTGCCCGCGTACACCGCCGACGGCGGCCGGGTACCGGACCAGCGCGAGCTCAACCTGCCGGGCTACCCCGGCGGCTATGACCTGGTCGGCAACTGGGTGAACAAGCAGTTCCAGCTCGACGCGCTCGGCGAGTCGCTGCTGCTGCTCGCCGCGGCGGGCTCGCACGACCGGCTGGACTCCGGCAGCAGGAAGGCCGCTGAGATCGCCGCCGACGCGATCGCGCGGCGCTGGCAGGAGCCGGACGCCGGGATCTGGGAGATCGACAACCAGGCGTGGACGCACTCCCGGCTGATCTGCGCCGCCGGGCTGCGCGGGGCGGCCAGGAACTGCACCACGGAGCCGCAGTCCTCGGAATGGTCCGCGCTCGCGGATGCCATCGTCGCGGACACGGCGGATCACGCCATGCACCCGACCGGGCGCTGGCAGCGCTCCCCAGGCGATCCCGGCCTGGATGCCGCGCTGCTGATGCCCGCGATCCGCGGGGCGGTGCCCGCCGACGATCCCCGCACCGCCGAGACCCTGCGCGCGTACCTGGCCGAGCTGACCCAGGACGGCTACGCCTACCGGTTCCGCCATGACGAGCGGCCGCTCGGCGCGGCCGAGGGCGCCTTCCTGCTGTGCGGGTTTGTCCTGGCGCTGGCGCTGCACCAGCAGGGCCAGGAAATCGAGGCCGCCCGCTGGTTCGAGCGCAACCGGGCCGCGTGCGGCTCGCCGGGCCTTTACGCCGAGGAGTACGACGTCGCCGAGCGCCAGCTCAGGGGGAACCTGCCGCAGGCGTTCGTGCACGCGATGGTCCTCGAATGCGCGGCCAGGCTCGCCGGGCCGTGGCACGCCCTGTGACCGGATTCGACACAACGAAGGATGGAGCAAGAAGTCATGACTCAGACAGTGGTGATCACCGGGGCCAGCGCCGGCATCGGCCGGGCGACCGCGCGCCTGTTCGGCGAGCGGGGCGCGAACGTCGGCCTGATCGCGCGCGGACAGGCCGGCCTCGACGGCGCGGTGGCCGACGTCGAGGAGGCGGGCGGCAAGGCGCTCGCGATCCCGGCCGACGTGTCCGACTACGGTCAGGTGGAAGACGCCGCCCGGCAGACGGAGGAGTACTTCGGCCCGATCGACGTGTGGATCAACGTCGCGTTCACGTCGGTGTTCTCGCCGTTCGCCGAGATCACGCCGGACGAGTTCTCGCGGGTTACCGAGGTCAGCTACCTCGGCTTCGTGCACGGGACCATGGTCGCGCTGGCCCGGATGCGCCCGCGCGGCTACGGCACGATCGTGCAGGTGGGCTCCGCTCTCGGCGCCCGCAGCATCCCGCTGCAGTCGGCCTACTGCGGCGCCAAGCACGCGATCAACGGCTTCACCTCATCGCTGCGCTGCGAACTGATGCACGAGCACTCCGGGGTGAACATCACGGTCGCGCAGATGCCGGCGGTGAACACCCCGCAGTTCTCCTGGGTGCGCTCGCGGCTGCCCCGCCATCCGCAGCCGGTTCCCCCGATCTACCAGCCGGAGGTTGCGGCGCGCGGCGTGCTGTTCGCCGCCGATCACCCCAAGCGGCGGCAGTACTGGGTCGGCGCGTCCACGGCGGCCACGATCTTCGCGAACAAGTTCGTGCCCGCGCTGCTCGACCGCTACCTGGCCCGCACCGGCTTTGACTCCCAGCAGACCAGCGAGAGCGTCGACGGCGACCGGCCCGACAACCTGTACCAGGCCATGGACGGCCAGGGTGGCAGGGACCACGGGGCGCACGGGGTCTTCGACTCGCGGTCGCACGCCCGCAGCGCGCAGGTGTGGCTGGACGAGCACACGGCCGGGCTGGCCGGGCTCGCCGCCGGCGCCGCGATTGCCACCGGGGTCGTGGCCGGCCAGCGGGCCTGGCGCAGGGGCCGGCGGTGACCAGCGCCACGACCCGTGTGCTGCAGGTGGCGCGGGCCGGCTATGGCGCGGCGCTGCTGCTGGCTCCGGGCCCGGCGATCCGGCTGTCCACGGGACGCCCGGCGGGTCACCGCACACGGAACGTGGCCAGGTTGCTCGGCGTCCGTCACCTGGTTCAGGCCGCGGTGACCGCCGGGATCGGGCCGAGCGCGGAACTGCTCGGGATCGGCGCCGCGGTCGATATCACCCACGCGGCGTCCATGGCGGGCCTCGCGCTCGCGGACCGCAGCGTGAGACGGGTCACACTGACCGATGCGCTGATCGAGACCGCGTTTGCGGCGGCAGGCCTCTCATCTGCGGTTCCGCCGCGGATCGGATGAGTGCCCGGAACGCGTGACGCCCACGCGGTCACGCTTCGAGCCTGACCGAAGTGTCGGCGGCTAACGCTAGAAGCATGGAGGCAATCGAGCAACGGCGAACCGGGATGCGCGAGGCGCGCTCAGGCGGGCCGGCTCGCAGCACTCGGGCCGCGGCATGGCCCTGCGCCTGCCGCTGGCCGTCGCCGCCGTCGGCTACCTGGCCGCGATCGGCCTCACCCTGGTCATCCGCGCCGGACGGGTCAGCGGCTGACCGGGTCGGTCCACTGGGCGACCACCGCGTCAAGGACCGGCGCGAGGCCCCGCAGCTCGTCGAGGTGCGCCTGGGCCAGCGATGCGAGGCGCGCCTCGCCCTCTCCGGTGAGCCTGACCCGGGTCACCCGCCCGTCATCGTCGTCGCCGCAGCGCTCCACGAGGCCGGCGGCCTCGGCCCGGTCGACCAGCTCCACGGTGCTGTGGTGCCGGAGCATCAGGTAGCCGGCCAGGTCGCCGATGGCCGGGCCCTGCGTCCCGGGGTGTCCCTTGACCGCCAGCATCAGCTGGTGCTGAGCTGGGGTGAGGCCCGCGGCGCGGGCCTGGGTTTCGCTCCAGCGCAGGAACCGGCGCAGGCTCGTGCGGAACGCCAGCAGGTTCTCGTAGTCCTCGCTGCTCAGCTCGCGCACCGCCGCAGTATATCGTGAAGCGACATGTTGCCAGGCGGCCGAGGCGAGGTGGGGGTGGGCGCGGCACCGGTGGTGCGCGGAGTTCAGCCCGCGAGCTTCGCCGTCGTGATGGCCACCGGCATCGTGTCGACCGCGCTGCGCGGGGCCGACCTTACGCGTTTCTCGGCCGTGCTGCTGGCGATCGCGGTGGCCTGCTTCGCGATCCTCGCGGCGGCGTCCGCACTGCGCGCCGCGGCGTGGACGCTCACGTTCACGGCCATGATCGTCTCGCTGGCCGCCCGGGCCGCCCGATGGCCGGCCCGCGCCGCCCACTGACCGCCCCGCCGTCCGCTGCCCTTCCGGGCCCCCGGTCACATGCGGACGGCGTCAGAGTTTGAGCGGATTACTGGTGCGGGTCAGTGACGCCAGGGCTTCGTTCATCGCCTGCAAGTCGAATCCATCCGGATTATTGCCGTTAACTTCCACAAAGTCGCTCGAAATGATGCACCAGGCTTCCTCCGTGAAGTCATATGAAAATGCGCGGTTGGCGCTTACCGCCTGTCCCCATGACACGTACCTGATTTCATCTACCTCCTGGAGTTCTGCCTGCTGGTCTACACAATGCCCGCCAGCGATAGGTGACCCCTGCTCGGGCACCCAGGACTGCCCGTTGTCAAACTGAGTCTCAGCCGACTGCGGCAGCTTCAGCCCGGTGTAGATTGCGCCAAATGTGTAAAGCGCTTGCAGTCTCACAGGAAGGTAACACGGAATGGACAGAGCGCCATACGCTAAAATTCTGTCTCCGCCTATTCCTTCGGTCCTCCAATACTGCAGGACGTCCTGCATTACACAGCCGTTGTCCGTTGATGGATCACCGGGAACGTAGCCGCCCACGGCTTCGTAGGCTTCGAGGCAGACGTCATCGGACCAGGGCGCACACTTTCCGTGCGCGTACTGGTTCATTGCCATCTGAACGTGATTTGCCGCCGCGACCGTGCAGTCACCTAACTCGTTGTTCAGGCTCATAGGCCAATCGCCAACCTCTGAGCAGAAGTCAACAGATTGGGGGACTGCCGCGCTCGGCCGGAAAAAATCGTCAAGCCACAGACGCGGCCGTACCGCATCCGGATAGGGCGGCCGCCGCCCATATTTGCCGTGAGTAGCCACTTTATCTCCTTATGCCGTGGCGGAGATTCGGATTGGGTGCTCAAAAAGTATCGCAAGGAACCGAGAGAGCACCAGGGGAAGTGGCAGGACACCCGACCGTTAATTGGCCTAGATTAAATGCTCAGCAATTGAGCGTCATTGTGGCTATGAAAAGCGTTATCGGCGGGATCGCCGGGTCAGGACACCTTGCGCCAGCGGGCTTCACAGCAGGAGTACAGGCCAAATGTGACCAGGCCGAGGGCGACGACGACGAGCAGCCACGGGCCGAGGGGGGTCTGCGCGAATGCGCGCAGCGCGGAGTCGATGCCCTTGGCCTGGCCCGGCTGGGACTTGGCGCCGGCGATGATCAGGAACACCCCGACGGCGGCGAACACGGCACCCCTCGCGATCCCGCCCACCAGGCCGAGCCACTCTACGATGCGGCGTGCCCGCCGGCTGGTCCCTGCCATGTTGAGCTGTTTCAGGAAGTCACGGCGCCAGGAGCTGTAGGCCACGTACGCGCCCCCGAGCACGAAGGCGAACCCCACGGCGACGACCACAACCTGCCCGCCCGGGTGATGCAGCACCGACGCCGTGAGGTCAGTGGACTGCTGATCGCTGGATTTCGGGGCCCCGGCGCCAATCGCGTATTTCAGGATCGTGAACGCGAGGGCGCCGTACACCACGGCCTTGCCGAGAGCGGCAAGCCGCGAGCCCGTCTTGTGCTCGCCGGGGCCCGGCCCGCCGTATGCGGCCTCGGACAGCCGCCACAGCGCCAACCCGATGAAACCGGCCATCAGGACCCACAGCCCGACCAGGCCGGCGGGTGTCGAAGCCACCAGGCGCACGGCCCCGGCGGAGTCCGCTTGATTGCCCGAATTGCCGAACGCGATCTCCAGCGCGATGCACCCGATGATCACATAGAGCACGCCACGGGCGGCGAACCCGGCGCGGGCCGCCATCCCCAGGTAACGGCTCCGGGCGGCCCGCCGGCCCGAGGATCTGGCGCTCCGGGCTCTGCCTCGTGCCAAGCGCGTGGTCACTGCGTCTCCTGAAAAATCACTGCGTCCCGAGGAATCTGCCGAAAACTGCCCCTAACACGACGCCCCAAACCAACACGGCGGCCGGAGGCGGCGCTGGCGCCCGGGGGCGCCCCGCCCCGACCTGCGCTCCGATGTGTGAGAAGCCCGCTGCCGGGCAGCCGATATGGCCTAAGCACCGGCTGAGACGCCGCCGGGGCACCAGCGTCATCAGGAGCCTTAGATGCCGGTCGACCAGGGCCAGCCGAACGCCGCCCTTGACTCGCTGTCCGACGCCGCGGAGGACAGCCAGGAGCAGCAAGCCAGGGACGGGATCGATGCCGGGGAAGAGTCCGCCGACCGGATAGAGGAGGCCGTCGCCCAGGCCGCCGAGATAGCCGAGGAGACCGGCGGCCTCGGCGAGCTGGGGCGCCCGGTCAACCGGCGCTCGCCGTTCTTTGTCGGCATGGCCGCCGCCGCGGGCGTCGCGGTCACCTATGCGCTTGTCGAGCTCACGGTCACGGCGCGCTCGGTGCTGATCCTGATCGGTCTCGCGCTGTTCATCGCGGCCGGGCTCGATCCGGCCGTCGCCTGGCTGGAACGGCACCGCTTCCCGCGCTGGGCCGCGGTGCTGACGGTCCTGCTGGCCTTGCTCGCCGTGCTGGGCGGCTTCGTGGCCGCCGCGATCCCGCCGCTCGTTGCCCAGGCCAGCTCGCTAGCCGATCACCTCCCCCAGTACGCGCACTCGCTGAAGGACCACAACTCGGAGATCGGCAAGCTGAATGCGAAGTACCACCTCCAGCAGCGGGCCTCCAAACTGCTGTCGAGCAAGGGCAGCGCGCTGGTCGGCGGGGTGCTCGGTGCCGGAAAGCTCGTGCTCAGCGCGGCCACCTCGATGATCCTGATCACCGTCATGGTGGTGTATTTCCTGTTCAGCATGCCGAAAATCAGGCTCTTCGCCTACCGCCTGGCTCCGCACTCACGGCGGACCCGCGTCATACTGATCGGAGACGAGATCTTCACCAAGGTGGGCGGCTTTGTCTTGGGGAACGTCCTGACCTCCGTCATCGCGGGAATCGGCACGTACATATGGCTGCTTATCTTCGGTGTGCCGTACCCGATACTGCTTGCCCTGATGGTTGCCATCTTTGACCTGATCCCGGTCATCGGCGCCTACGTCGGCGGCGCGGTCGTCTCCCTGGTCGCGCTGACCGTGTCGCTGCCGGTTGCCGTTGCCACGCTCGGCTTCTATGTCGCCTACAAGCTGGCCGAGGACTACTTCATCGTTCCCAGGGTCATGGGCAAGACCGTTCAGGTGCCCGCGGTGGTGTCGCTGGTGGCCGTGCTGATCGGCGGCACGCTGCTGGGCATCATCGGAGCGCTCGTGGCCATCCCCGCGGCCGCAGCGATCCGTCTGTTCCTGCAGGAAGTGGTGTTCCGCCGGCTGGACACGAGTTGACCAAGCAGGCCGAGGAGGCAGACCGCAGCACGAAGCCATCGAATGGGTGGCGAAGCTGGCGGATCTGGCTGCACACCTTCAGGCGCCCGCTGCGTCGCCTGGCGATCCTGCTCATCCTGGCGCTGATCGTCGAGTACCTGGTCATACCCGAGCTAGTCGGCGCGAGCAAGGACCTGTACCTGCTCGGCAGGCTGAACGTGTGGTGGATGATCGCGGGGCTGGTGCTCGAGGGCCTCTCCCTGTTCTGCTACGCGCTGCTGAACCGGGTGCTGCTGCCCGCCGAGGGGAGGCCCAGCCTGTCCCGGCTGTTCCGCATCGACCTGTCGGCCGCCGCGGTGGCGCACGTCATCCCGGCCGGGACGGTCGGCAGCGCCGGGATCGGCTACCAGCTGTTCACCGCGGAGGGCGTGGACGGCACGGACGTCGGCGTGATGATGGCCACCAAGGGCATCGGCTCCACGGTGGTGCTGAACGTCCTGCTCTGGATCGCGCTGGTGATCTCGATCCCGCTGTCCGGCTTCAAGCCCATCTACGCGACGGTTGCCATCGTCGGGGCGGTGGTCCTGGCGCTCGTGGCGGCCCTGATCTTCGGCGTCACCCGCGGCGAGAAGCGGGCCGCGAGCATCCTGAGGGCCGTCGGCCAGCGCATCCCCGGCGTCGGCGGCGACAAGCTGGAGCAGATCGCGCTGCGCGCGGCGTCGTCAATCCGCGGCCTGGGCACCAATCGCGAGGTGCTCACCTGGTCGCTCACGTGGGCGGCGCTGAACTGGCTGCTCGACGCCGCGTCGCTGTGGTGTTTCATCGCCGCGTTCGGCGCGCACGCGAACCCGGTAGGGCTGTTCGCGGCGTACGGTGTCGCGAATGTGATCGGCGCGATTCCGATCACGCCGGGCGGCCTCGGGATCATCGACACGGTCACGCCGTTCCTGCTGGTCGGCTTCGGGCTGACCCGCAGCGTCGCGACCCTGGGCGTGCTCGCCTGGCGGCTGGTGAACTTCTGGCTGCCGATCCCGACTGGTGCCCTCGCCTACGTCAGTCTCAAGGTGCCGAGGGACGCCGGCCTGGGGGCGATGCGGCGGGCCCTGTCCGACCTCATTCCCAAGGGCCCGCACGGCCATCAGCAGGATCCGGCGGCTGATCAGGCAGACGGCCACGAATACCCGGATGGCCAGGAACACGGGCCTCGCTCCGCGGCGGCCGATGGCTCGGCTCCGGCTGCCGGTGATGCGGCCGCCGACAGCGGGGATGCGCGACGCTGACGCCGATACAGGCTGTTTAGCCCGGCTACTCCCAGGTAGTGGAACAGCGGCTTCGTAGCCAGCGTCACGCCGACGCCAGCGCGTCGACCAGTCCGGCGCTCCCCACGCCGGCCGGAGAAAGAGGGACCCATGAATAACGATGCTGAGGCCCGGGAGGTCCACGCGACGGTAACCGGCTCCGAGGAGTCCGGGGAGCCGGTCAATGGCTTTCAGAATGAGCCGGTAACTGACGATGAGCACGACGAGGCGATCGACCCGGACGCGGTCATCATCGCCGAGGATGCTGACGGCTCCGACGACGCAGACGGCCTGGACGAGACGAACGACGACACCCACCCTGACACGGTTGTCGCATCGGCCATCGTGGTGGAGCCGGTTGCCGCGGAAGACACCCTGGAGCCCCTGCCCGGGGACGACGCCGTGGCCGCGCCCGTACCCGCTGATGACACGGTGGCCGAGCCGGTTCACGATGGCCAGACCGTGCCCGTTTCATCGCCCCTGGGCCCCAAGCACGCCGCCGCCGACTCCGCTCCGGCCCGCCCGGGGATGCCGGTGAACGGCGACGTGCCGAAGGGCGGCCCTATGGCAGGCGACCCGGACCAGCTGCACGAGCGCTGGGCGGCCATCCAGTCCACGTTCGTCGATGATCCCCGCGGCTCCGTGACCAGCGCCGCCGACATGATGACCGAGGTGATCGCCACGGTCGTGGCCAGTGCACAGGAACGGGAGTCGGGCCTGCGCGGCGAATGGGACCGCGACGGCGTGGACACGGAGGGCCTGCGCAACGCCCTGCGCGGCTACCGCAGCCTGCTGGACCAGCTCGCCGCGCTCTAGCGCGACCGGCTGGTGAGCAGCAGCACCACGCAGGCGAGCACCACCGCGCCGCCGAGGATGGCGGGAGGCGTGAGGCGCTCGCCAAGGAGCAGCCAGCCGAGGGCGACCGCGACCACGGGGTTCACGTACGCATAGGTGGACACGGTCGCCGTCGGCAGGCCGCGCAGCGCGATCACGTAGCAGGTCATCGCCAGCAACGAGCCCGGGCCGGGCACCGGCGGCGGGCCCCGCTGATGCTGCGCCGGCACTTCGCCCGCAGGTACGGGACCACACCACAGGCCTGCCGCCGCACGTTCAGCCAGACGCGCTAGCCGTCCCGCAGACTAGAAGCCTTCGGCGCCGGCGAGTTCGGTGAGCCCGTGCGCCAGCGCCTCACGCCCATCCGCGGACATCGCCGCCAGCACCTCACCCAAAGCA
>Ga0335074_10000656_pt1 | contig 48376 bp, 37 predicted proteins | sample Lox_Sample_23_FD_206715 | JGI IMG/M metagenome (GOLD analysis project Ga0335074, IMG submission 206715) | Soil microbial communities from Loxahatchee National Wildlife Refuge, Florida, United States - Lox_Sample_2.3 | ecosystem: Environmental > Terrestrial > Soil > Wetlands | place: USA...
TGTGCGCCTGCAGTGCTATGAGGGTCTCGACGAGGCCAAGGCGCTGTACGAGTGGAACTACCGCAAGCAACTCCTGCGCATCCAGGCCGAGTCGGAGGGCGCCGGCTGGCAGGCGGTGCAGGACGACATCTTCGGTGAGGAGTTCCTGCTCGCTCGGCCGCTGATGACCGCGATCGCCTCCCCCGATCCCGTCGTGCTGCTGATCGACGAGATCGACAAGACCGATCAGGAGTTCGAGGCGATGTTGCTCGAGCTGCTCTCTGACTTCCAGATCAGCATCCCGGAGCTCGGCCGGATCGAGGCCCGCACCCACCCGGTCGTTCTCCTCACCTCCAACAACACCCGAGAGTTGACCGAGGCGCTCAAGCGCCGCTGCCTGTATCTGTGGCTCGACTACCCGGACCTCGAGCACGAGCTGGAGATCGTGCGCCTGCACTCGCCGGAGCTCAAGGAGGACCTGGCGCGAAAGCTCGTCGAGATCATCCAGATGGTGCGCGATCTTGACCTCAAGAAGCCGCCCAGCATCGCCGAGTCGATCGACTGGGCGCGGGCGCTCCTCCTGCTCGGCGCCGGCGACATCGACGCCTCCACCTTCCGGGAGACAATGAGCGTGATCGTCAAGCACCGCACCGACCTGGACACCGTGGCGGAGCGGGTCGGCGTCAAGCTGGAGCAGGCCTCCGCCGTTTCGTGACCCCGACGGGATAGCCGCTTGCCGCCCCCGCCCAAGCCGATCTACGGCAGCCTCCCGGACAAAGCGCCCGGCGGGTTCGACGGCGAGCTCCTGGCCTTCGCCGAGGAGCTCCGCGAGGAGAACGTCGCCGTCGGCACCTCCGAGATCCTCGACGCCTTCGCCGCGTTGCACCACATCGGCTGGACGGAGCCACGCGACTTCCGCGAGACCCTGGCGGCCACGATTGCCAAATCGCCCGAGGACCGACGGATCTTCGATCTGGTCTTCGACCGCTTCTTCTTCCGCGCCGCCGAGGCCCAGGCCGTCCGCCTGGACGTCTCCGAGCCCCAGCCCGCCCTCAGCGGCGACGAGCTTGACCTCGAGCAGCTGCGCCAGATGATCGCCCAGGCCCTCCAGGACGGCTCGGAGTCCGAGCTCCGGGACCTGGCGCGACTGGCCATCGCCGCGTTCGGCAAGGGCGAGGGCTCCGGTGTGCTCGGCGTCGACGTTCAGCGCATCCGCCGGGCTCTGGGCCTCCGGACCGAGCCTCAACCCCAGCTGCCCGAGGACGATCCGCGTCATCACGGAGTGCCGCGTGAGCAGCTGCGGCGCTTCGAGCAGCAGCTGCGTCGCGAGCTGGAGCGCGGGCTGATCGAGCGCACGGCCGCGCTCCCGCCCAAGCGACCGCTGAGCGACCTGGACCGGGCGCTGCCCAACGGTCCGGTCCAGGACCTGGCCGCCGTTCACCGCGTGGTGACCCAGCTCAAGCGCCGCCTGGCCACGCAGGGACACGAGTTGCGCGGGCACAATCGCCACGCCCATGTCGACGTGCGCGCGACGATGCGCGCCTCCCTGCAGACGGGCGGCGTGCCGATCGAGCTGAAGTACCGACCCAAGCGTCCGCGCCGGCCCGAGATCTTCGTTCTCTGCGATGTCTCCACCAGCGTGACCAGCGCCAGCACGTTCTTCCTCAGCGTGCTGCACGCCCTTCACGACGCCTTCCGCAAGCTCCGTTCGTTCGTGTTCATCGAGCGAATCTCCGAGGTCACCGAGGTATTCGAGCGCGAGCGCGACTTCCGGGCCGCCGCCGCCGCGGTCTCCAGGGACGCCGGCGTCGCCGACATCTCCGGCTACACCGACTACGGGCGGGTGTGGACCGAGTTCCTGGCCCTGATCGAGGATGAGTTGCACCCGCGGGCCACGGTCATCGTGCTCGGGGACGCACGTACCAACGGGCGCCCACCCCGCGATGACGTCTTCGCCCAGATCGCCGCCAAGGCCGGCCGCACGTTCTGGCTCAACCCGGAGCCGCGGCTGTACTGGAACTACGGCGACAGCGTGATCGCCGCCTACGAGCGCTACTGCCAGGCCTTCGAGTGCTGGCGCACCGACCAGCTGGAGGATTTCGTCAAGGCGCTGACCAAGCCCATCGTGTCCTGAGGTGACGAACACGGCGTTTCGCGGTACGGTTTAGGGGCTGATGTCTGGGCCGAGCGGAGTTTTCGCTGCTCGGCCCGTCGGCGATCCAACAGGGAGAGAGCATTCGGATGAGAAGGGCGATCGCGATCCTGACCGCCGCAGCCTGGCTGGCCGTCGCTCCCGCCGCCTGGGCCACCAGCCCCCGCAGCGCTTCCGCGTCTGCCGCCGCGGAGGCCACCAGCCCCCACAGCGCTTCCGCGCCTGCCGCCGTCAGCTTCCACAGCGCTGACGGCCTCAAGGTCACCTCCGTCAAGCAGCTCGACGCTCGGCTCTTGGCCCTGACCGTCCAGACGACGGCGCTCCCCGGGACCCAGAACATCCGGATTCTGCTTCCGTCCAGCTACCAGCAACATCCCCACCGGCATTATCCGGTCCTGTATCTACTCGACGGCACCTCCGGCCAAGCCTTGGACTGGACCACTTACGGCGACGCCGAGCAGATCACGGCGGGCAAGCCGCTGATCGTGGTGATGCCCGACATAACCCTGAACGGCAACGGCGGCGGCTGGTGTACGGACTGGCCGGACGGCGCCCAGAAGTGGGAGACATACCACATCAATCAGCTCATCCCCTGGGTCGACGGCAACCTGCGGACGATCGCCAACCGCAACGGCCGCGCCATCGCCGGCCTGTCTCAGGGCGGGTTCTGCTCGCTGAGCTACGCGGCGCGGCATCCCGACCTGTTCTCGGTGGCGCTCGGCTACTCGGGGGCGCCTGACATCTGGTACGACGAGGACTCCAGGCTGGGCGCGATGACGATCATCAACCTGACCGAACTCGGCCTGACCGGGGTGGCGCCCGACACCTTCTTTGGCAACCCGGTGACCGACGGCATCAACTGGGCCGCCCACGACCCCGCCACGCTCGCCGAGAACCTGCGCGACACCCGCATCTACATGTACTGGGGCAGCGGGCTCCCGGGACCCTACGACTCATCCCCGGACCCGTACGGCATGGTCATCGAGGGGGCGGTATGCCGTGACAACGACGACTTCCAGGCGCGTCTGGACGCGTTGGGGATCCCTGCCTACTTCAAGTTCTACGGCGCGGGCACGCACTCGTGGCCGTACTGGGAACGAGACCTGCGCTGGTCGATCGGACAGATCATGTCCGACTTCGCTCATCCGATGCCGCTCCCGACACAGATCACCTACTCCAGCGGCGACGACGACTACGCGGTGTACGGCTGGTCGGTCGACATGCACCGCCTCGCCCGGGAGTTCTCCACACTGGCCGACGCGGCTCGGACCGGGTTCGAGCTGTCAGGCAGCGGCTCGGCCACGGTCCTCACCCCGCCGGACTTCAAGCCCGGCCGGAGCTACTCGGTGGGGCTGTTCGGGCCGTACGTGGACACCAGGCAGACACTGCGCGCGGGCCGCGACCGGCGCCTGACGATCCAGGTGCCGCTCGGACCATCCAATCCGTATCAGGAGTACACGGCCCAGGCCGAAGCGGCGGGCACCACCGTGTACACCACGAACGTCACGATCGCCCCGGTGTAAAAAGGGGGAACGCCGACCCGCGGGCGGGCCGTACCACAAGGAGGCCGGCCCGCGCGACTACTGCTCGACGAACTTGGTCAGGACCGTGCGGGTGTCGCCGTTGGTGTCCCGGACCACCCACTTGGCGCTGTAGACGCCGTCAGGGAGCGCGCCGACCGCCACGCCACCTCCGCCGGCCACGTTCGCCGCGCGGAACACAGCCCGACGCGCACCCTCCGGCGTGATCGTCAGCGCGACCCGCGCGCCGGTCGACTCGACCCGGCCCTGCGGACCGGGCACTCCGGTCTGCGCGAGCGCCCGGAACGCGCCGTAGACGATCGCGTCGTCGGCCGGGGCCGTGCCCTTCAGGAGCGGCACCGATGTCTGCGTGACGCCGCCGCTGAGATCGTCCACCTGCGCGATCTTCGCGTCCGGCAGCCCCTTGGCCTTGCCGCTGGCCGGGCAGATCGTACCCAGGCCGGCCGCGCCGCCGTAGTCGACGGCCGGACTGGCGGGCTCGCTGGTGAGCGCCGGCCCCCAGTAGTCACCGGGCTGGCAGGTTCCCGAGGCGATGACCGTCTCGTTGCCGTCGATGGCCACGCGCAGATGGGCGACGTGGAGCGCGGTCAGCGTGCGCCGGGACGAGTTGGTCAGCGTCAGCACGTCGCCGCCTCGACTCCCCAGGGCGAAGGTGGCCACACCGTTCACGTTGGCCTTCCCCGAGCGCTCGAGATGCCCGCGCGAGCGGGTCAGCGTGTAGCGGTCGCCCGGGACGAGGCCGCTGCACTGCGCCGCCTGGAGGCGCAGCTCGGCGGTGCAGGCGGGCTCGCCGGCCGGGATGAACGGAACCTGGTTGTTGAAGATGTCCGAGACGCTGTTCGGCTCCCCGAGCGGCAGGGTCATGCTGACCAGCGCTCCGGACGGCGCGAACGGCGAGGAGGCCCGGTTGTCCTCGCTGGTCAGGAGGATCCGGCTGGCGTTCGTGAGCCGCGACGAGGTGAACACGCTGGCCAGGTTCGTAGCCGTGCCGCACTCAGGCGTGGGTGACCCGATCGGCGTGCCGTTCACGGTCAGCGTCAGCACCCCGGTCTGAGAGCAGGGCGAGACGGTCACGGAGTTGGGCAGCACGACGCTGCCGGTGTCGAGGTCGAGCCAGCCGGTCCAGCCCTCCTCGGCGAACGGGTCGCCGCCGCTGCCGGTGGCGATCAGGTCGGCCCCGGGGCCGAGCCCGCCGTAGGCGACGATCACCTCGTCGCGATCATCGCCTGTGGCATGCAGCGCTCCATGCGGGCCACGGAGCACGACCGCCCACGCTCCGGCGGCGTTCGTCCGCGTCAAGCCCGAGGCCACCAGCGAGCCGGCCCGAAGCAGCGAAACCTGCACGACGATGCCGCTGCGATCGACGGCGACGCTCCCGATGTTCCCGCTCACGTCCGGGCTCCACTGACGCAGCGAGACCTCCGGCAGGGGCAGCCCGTCGGTGGTCGCAGTCGAGCTCTGCACGCAGCCCGAGACGGCGTTGGACCACATCTCCTGGATCAGGTACTCGTGCCCGTTGATCATCTGGTTGTAGGGAGCGCCGTCGGGTGCGTACCCCAGCGGTGTCCCGTACTCGGGGTTCTCGCACTTGTCGGCGACCTCGAAGCCGTTTGGGTCCATCCAGGCGGCGCCCTCCGGGTTGGTCATCGCCTCGATCGTCTCGTGCGCGGCCGCGGAGATCGTCTCCTCGGCTTCCGGGTTGCCCTCGGGATCGAAGCCGTCGATCGGCGGCTCCTCGATGATCGTGTCGATCAGGACCGCGTAGATGAACGTGCCGTTGCCCTCGTCCTCCCAGGAGTGGTAGCCCGCGAACTCGGTCGTCCCGCAGACGGCGATCGTGATGCACTCGTCGACGTCGGGGGGCAGGAAGACCTCCCAGACGTCATGCAGGCCCGTGCCCGAAGGGTCCGTCGTCTGGATGATGTGGTTGATCTCGCTCGTCACCTCCTCGTCGGTGATGCACGTGGATACGCCGGCCGGCGAGGGACACTGCTGGCTCTGCGCCGGGTACGGATCGGTGTCGTCGATCGAGTCGGTGGCGGGGTTGTAGGCGATGCTGTACTGGCCCGGCGCCGAGTCGTCCCCGTACTGATCGAGGATCGAGAAGACGTTGCTCTGCGACCCCGATTCGGCGGCCACATCGGTGAAGAACTGCTGGATCATCGGCTCGTAGCCGAGGACCCCGGGAGACGGGGAGCCGCTGAACTGATAGCCGCTCGGAGCCCAGAAGATGGTGTGGACGGTGACGGTGCCCGTCGTCATCGTCGGCCCGCCGTGGTAGACGACGGGGTAGTTCTGTCCCTGGGCGGGATCCTGCATGCTCCGGGCCGGGACGAGCCCCATCGCCTTCCCGACCACGGGCCGAAACGCGGGCTTGGCCTGCGAGATAGCCGGCACGGCAGCCAGAAACAGCGTCACGAGGAGCACCGCGGCCGAGAGGTTGCGCGTCTTCACAGTCGCTGAACATATCGGAGGCGACGCGCGCCGGTAGGATTTGCACGGTTAGGCCATGGACACAGGGGAGCTGGCGGAAGGCCGGCTGAGAAAGCGCCCACCCCACCCGGCGCTGACCCTCCGAACCTGTGGGGTAATGCCCGCGAAGGGAGCGACCCGGTGACGGTCGAGGCTCCGGATCAGGAGCACGCAGAAGAGCAGAGCGAAGCGGCGATCGTGATCGAGGATGCCGTGCGGCGGTTCACGTCGCGGCGCGGGGTCGTGCTCGCGCTCGACGGCATCTCGGTGCGCGTGCGCCGGGGCGAGATCGTGGCCGTGGTCGGCCCCAGCGGCTGCGGCAAGACGACCCTGCTCGAGTTGATCTGCGGCCTTCAGAACCCCGACGGCGGGCGCGTCCAGTGCGCTCCCGCCGCTCTGATGCCCCAGCGCGACCTGCTTCTGCCCTGGCTCTCGGCGCTGGACAACGCCGGCGTGGCACTGCGAGCCCGGGGCCTCTCGCGGTCCGCGGCGCGCGCCGCCGCCGGCCCCTGGTTCGAGCGCTTCGGACTTGCGGGCTTCGAAGCCGCCCGGCCGGGTGAGCTATCCGGTGGGATGCGTCAGCGCGTTTCGTTCCTGCGCTCCCTCCTGGCCGGCAAGCCGGTCCTGGCCCTCGACGAGCCGTTCGCCGCGCTCGACGCCATCACACGCGCCGAGATGCAGACCTGGCTGGCCCGGGCGCTCCAGGAGGAGACGCGCACCGTCGTCCTCGTGACCCACGACGTCGAGGAGGCGGTCCTGCTGGGCGATCGGGTCGCGGTCATGTCCCCGCGCCCCGGCCGGATCGTGGCCAACCTGGTCATCGACGTCCCCCGCCCGCGTCAGCGCACCGATCCGCATGTGGTCGCGCTGCGCGCGCAGGCCCTGCGGTCCCTGGGGGTGCCCGAATGAGCCGGATGCGCCGCTGGACGGGGTGGGCCGGGCCGCTCCTCGTGGTGGTGGTCCTGCTCGGCATCTGGGAGCTCTACGTTGACCTGGGCGGTGCCGATCCGCTCGTCCTCCCTGCCCCCCACGCCATCGCCAGCGCCCTCTACACCGACCGAGGCACGCTGTGGAGCAACTTCCTGGTGACCGCGCAGGAGGTCGTGCTCGGGATCATCGTGGGCGTCCTGATCGCGCTCGTCCTGTCGATCGGGATCCACTTCTCCGCGATGCTGCGGCGCGGTGTCTACCCCCTGCTGATCGCCTCCCAGGCGATCCCGATCGTCCTGATCGCGCCCCTGTTCCTCCTGTGGCTCGGCTTCGGACTGCTCCCCAAGCTCGCCATCATCGCGCTCGTGACCTTCTTCCCCGTCGTGGTCACCACCCTGGCCGCGCTGGAGACGGTCGATCCCGATCTGATCAAGCTGATGCAAACCCTCGATGCCTCGCGCCTGGAGGTGTTCCGCCGGGTCGAGCTGCCCGCCTCGCTCCCCGGATTGTTCACCGGCGCCAAGCTGGCCGCCGTCTTCTCCGTGATCGCGGCCGTGTTCGCCGAGCAGGCGGGGTCGAACTCCGGCCTGGGCTACCTGTTCACGATCGCCGACTCGCAGCTGCTCGCCCCGGAGGCGTTCGCCGCCGTCGCCGTCCTGTCCGCCTTTGCCATCGCCATGTTCGCGCTGCTCGCCGTCGCCGAGCGACGGGCGCTGCCGTGGGCCTACCAACCGAAGGGAGATACCGCTTGATGACACGCCGCCGCACCGTCCTGGCCGCGCTCGTCCTGGCCGCCGGCGTCGCCGGCTGCGGCGAGGTGACCAACACGATCACGCCGAATCCGGGCACCGTCAACAACATCACGCTCGAGCTCGACTACTTCCCCAACGCCGACCACGTCGGCATCTATGAGGCTCAGGCGCTCGGCTACTTCAAGCAGGCCGACCTCAACGTCCATATCGTCGCCCCCACCAACGCGGCGACGCCGCTCGACCTGCTGGCTGCGGGCAGGGTGCAGGTGGCGATCTCCTACGAGCCCGACGTGCTGCTGGCGCGCAACCAGAACGTGCCGCTCGTCTCCGTCGCGGCCATCGTCCAGCAGCCCCTGACCTCGATCGTCTCCCTCGCCCGCCAGCACATCACCAGCCCGGCCGACCTGCGCGGCAAGACCGTGGGCGACTCGGGCATCCCCTACCAGCACGCCTTCCTGGAGACGATCCTCCACCACGCGGGGGTCCCAGCCAGGACGGTGAAGGAGGTGAACGTCGGCGAGGGGCTCGTCCCGGCGATCATCTCGGGCCGGGTCAACGCCGTGCTCGGCGCCTACTGGAACTACGAGGCGATCGAGCTGCGCCAGCTCGGCCGGCGCCCCAACGTGATCCGCATGAACCAGGCCGGCGTGCCCACCTACAACGAGCTGGTGTTCGTCGTGCGCAAGGGGACGATCGTCGACCACGCGCCGCTCATCCGCCGCTTCGTGCAGGCCGTCGCGCGGGGCTACGAGGCGGCGCGCCGCGACCCGGTGGCCGCGGTCCAGAACCTGGTCAGGATGAATCCGGGGCTGAGCTACAAGCTGCAGCTGGCCAGCGTCGAGGCGACGATGTCGTCGTTCTTCCCGACGGATGGGCACCCGTGGGGCTGGCAGAGCGCGGCCCAGTGGAACGCGTTCGGGGAGTGGATGACCCAGGAGCATCTGATCAGCAATCCGCTCGCGGTGCCGGACGCGTCGACCAACGAGCTGCTCGCGGGCCAAGGCGTTTAGGCGTGGTTCCCCGCCCCCCTGGCTTGCCGGCTCAGGGGGGCGGGCTGCATCGCTTGCGTCAGCCGTGCCCGGCCGGCCCCCGAGTCGCACTTGGAGAACGAATGTGACCGTGGAGGTCAGTTTTGTTCTCCAAGTGGGCGGCGGCGACCACGCGGTCGTGCACGAACGAGAGCTTCTCGATCACCGCCGGCGCCAGCGTGAACGGATACAGGTCGTCGCGACCCATGCTGCGGTTGACGGCGTTCAGCGCATAGGTGAGCGGCAGCCAGTCGGCGAGGATGGCCTCGAACGGGCGGGCGCCGACGTCGGGCTCGGGCACGGCGGTTAGGGAGAGGTCGTCGACCTCGGGCGGGCCGGCCACGACGATCCCGAAGGCGCCGGCCGTCTCCAGGGTGTCGCGGATGTGGAGGTAGTGGGCGAAGGTCTCGGCCCAGTCCTCCCACGGGTGCATCGTGGCGTAGGCGCTCACGTAGCGCTCCTCCCAGTCCTCGGGCGGTCCGGTCTCGTAATGGCGCTGCAGGGCCCGCGAGTAGTCGCTGCGCTCGTCGCCGAACCGCCGGCGGGCCTCTTGCTCCAGGCCGGCGCGCTGCACCAGGATCGGCCAGTAGTAGTGGCCGATCTCGTGGCGGAAGTGGCCAAGGACGGTCCGGTAGGGCTCGTCCAGCTCGGTCCGGCGCTCCTCACGCTGGGCGTCGTCGGACTCGGCCAGGTCGATCGTGATCAGGCCGTCGGCGTGGCCGGTGGTGACCGGGCCGGCCTGACTGGAGAGCAGGTCGAAGCGCAGATCGTCCTCGATCGGCAGGCCCAGATCGAGCAGCTGGAACAGGAGCCGGCGCTTGGCGCCCTCGGCGGTGGCGAACTCGCTCAGACCAATGGGGTTGCCGTCGGCCGGGCGCGTTCGCGTAAGGCGGCAGCTGAAGCAGAGAGGGCCGGCGTCGCCCGGCTCGAGCATCCAGTTGCAGGCGGCCAGGGTCCGGTTGGCGCAGTGCCTCAGATCGGAGCGGTAACCGGGCTCGAGCACCGCGAGGTCGAGCTCGGATGCCACGAAGCCGACCTCGGCGCGGCACCGCAGGCACAACGTGTTCTCGAAGAACAGGAGCTGGTCGCACCGCTGGCAAGTGAAGGCCTTCATCGGAAAGCGAGACATTATTGGGCGCGCATGCCTCGCCGAAGCCACCGCACCCGGACGGCCGCCTTCTTCCTGCTGATCCTGTTGCTGCTGGTCGTGTTCGCGCGCCCGCCCCGGCAGGCCTGCCACGCCAACGGTCCCGGGGCGGTGGCCGGCGCGCTCGGCGGCTGGCTCACGGCCGCTCTGGAGGAGGTGCCGTGCCCGGACAGCGGGCGGGTCGTCTACGACGCCCGGGACAACCTCGACGCGCCGATGGACGCGCTTGACCCGATCGACGACCCGGCCGGAGGCTACCTCGGCGTCTACCACGTGCCGGGCCGCCCGCTGGCGCGGGGGCAACTCAACTACGAAGTGGTGCTGGCCCACTCGGACGACCTGATCGACTGGACCCGGGTCCGCGTGCTCGATCCGGTGGGCGCGAGCATGCCGACGCTGGCCGCGATCCCCGGGACGCCCGGGTATCTGCTGGCCTACGAGAAGAGCACCGGGAAGGTCGACTACATTCGCCTCGTCTACTACTCCTCGCTGGCCACGCTGCTGAAAGGGCAGGTGGACGCCACCGTCGGCCTTCCCCTGCGCTTCTCGAGCCTGGCCAACGGGACCCCCTCGTTCGTCTCGATCGACTGGGCTGGCGGGCTGGATCATTCGGTCATACAGCTCGCCTTCCACTACGAGGCCCCGACCTCGCGCGGCCTAACCGGGCCCGACCGCGAGGCGACCGGCACGCTCTATGGCTTCCGGCGCTGGCAGGCCCGTCGCGACACCGCCACCGACGCCGCCCTCGTGAAGCTGGGGCTGGCCGGGAGCCACGGCGACCGCCGTCAGTTCTCCTTCGACGGCACGCAGTGGCGGGTGTACGAGGCTCAGTTGCAGCTGGGGAACTTCGCGACCTGGCACCTGTTGCTCTACGACGTCGCCACGCGCCAGTTCGAGCCGCTGGAGCTCGCTCTGGCCGACGGCCACTTCGGCACGTCGTTCGGCAACCCGATCGCCACCGTGCTGCGCTCACCGACCGGCCGGGGCCAGGTCCTGGCCGTGACGGTGTTCGTGTTCGGATCCGGTGCCGCCGCGCGCGAGGCCGGCGAGCTCGTCTACTACCAGCCGATTACCTGATCGGTCAGGGACGGCTGATCGAGCTCTTCATGCGGCGGCCGCCTGCGGTTAAGGCGTAGAGGCCGGCGAGGCCACCCCAGGGCGCGTAGGGGGCGAAGAACGCCTCCACCTCCGCCTCCGACACGCGCGCCTGCGGGTCTCCCGTCGTCAGCCTCCCGACCAGCTTGCGAAAGGCGAGGTCACCGGCGGGCAACTGGTCGAGGCGGCCCTGGCCCGTCAGCCCCAGCATCTGCACCGTCCACGAGCCGATCCCAGGGATCGCGCGCAGACGCCGCCACGCTGTCTCGTGCTCGTCGTGGAAGAGATCGACCCGGCCGGCGGCCACCTCGCGCGCTGCCCGCACCAGCGCGATCGCGCGACCGCCGCTCAGGTCGAGGGACTGCAGCAGTGCGGGCGCCTGACCGGCGAGGATCGCGGCGCTCGGGGCGTCGCGCAGCCCGCTGGCCGGACATCGGCGCCCGAGCCGGGCGATCAGCCGCCGCTCGATGGCCACCGCCCGCTCGTACTCGATCAGCTGCTCGCAGATCGCCCAGGTCAGCGCCTCGAAGGGATCGGGCCGTCCGGTGACCCGGCGGGCTGGATCGGCCCGCACGGCCCGGCCGATGAGCGGGTCGTCGCGGAAGCGCCGGTGAAAGGCGGCGAGGTCCTGGTCGACGCCCAGCGCCCGGCGCATCCGCTCGATCGCCCGTTCGGCAAGGGAGCGGTCGGGGGCCTGGGCGCCGAACAGGACGCGGCCCGAGGTGAGCTGGGCGACACGGACGAGCACCGCCTGCTCGCCCTCGTGGATCAGACGGTGAAGGACGCCACCCTTGACGCGCGTGAGCCCGTCCATGCCGCCGCCGCGAGGCAGGGCAAAGCACCAGCGCGGCTCGACCTCGACCCGGACTTCGCGTGCCCCGGCGGCGCGGGCGGCGAGTGCGCTCACTCCGGGACGCGCGGCGCCGGAGGCGCCGGCGGCCGGGGCGGCGCGGGCGCCGGGTTCCATGTCGGGGGCCGGCTCAGGACCCGCACGTGGAACAGGTACGAGCGACCCGGCTCGAACCGGAAAGGATCGTGCGCGTGGCGAACCGGATCGAGCCGGTCGCGTAGCGCACGCAGGTCTCGAACCTCCCGCGCCAGACGCCGCGACCCGAACCGCCGCATCAGCGCCAGCGTGGCGGCACCGGCCAGAAAGCCGGTCGCCGCTGCGGCCGCCGTCTGAACCATGGGCGGGACGGTGGGTACGACGGGCTCTAGAGCCCGTACCTCGGCGAGCACCGGCAGTGCGTCGACCGTCTCCTCGAGTTCCTCGCCCTCGTCTGGCTCCTCGGTCTCCCCGGGCAGCGGTTCGTCAATCATCACATGCATGGTGACAGCGGGCGCGGCCGTGTCAACGCGGCAGTGTCAACGCGGCCCGCAGGCCGGCAGACAGCCGTGCCACTAGCATGGGCGCGGCATGCCGACCTCCATCGATGTCTTCGCCAAGGCGCGCGAGTACGAGCGGCTCGAGCAGCTCAAGGCCGCTCGGGAGCTGGAAGCCCTTCCCTACTTTCATGTGCTCGAGGGGCCGACGCTTCCGGTGGTGGAGATGGAGGGAGCCCGCCGGATCATGCTGGGGTCCAACAACTACCTCGGCCTCACCGGCGACGAGCGCGTCAAGCAGGGCGCGCGCGACGCGCTCGAACGCTACGGGACGGGTCTGACCGGCTCACGATTCCTGAACGGCACGATCGACCTGCACGTGGAGCTCGAGCGTGAGCTGGCCGAGTGGTTCGGAACCGAGGATGCGCTCGTGTTCACCACCGGCCATCAGGCCAACCTCGGCGCGCTCGGCACGATCCTCGGGGTGGGCGACACGGTGGTGGCCGACACGGGGGACCACGCCTCGATCCTGGACGGCATCCTCCTCTCCAAGGCCAAGCTGCGCCCCTTCAAGCACAATCGCCTCGATCTCCTGGAGAAGCGCCTGCAGGCGGCGCAGGGCGATGGCGGCGGGATCCTCGTGGTCGTCGACGGGGTCTACTCGATGGAAGGCGACGTGGCGCCGCTGCCGGAGATCACCGAGTTGTGCGCCCGGTACGGCGCCCGCCTGATGGTCGACGAGGCCCACGCCTTCGGGGTTCTCGGTGCCCGTGGCGCCGGCGCCTGCGAGGCGCTCGGAGTGGAGGACCAGGTGGACCTGCGCATGGCCACGTTCTCAAAGTCGCTCGCCTCCTGTGGCGGCGTCATCGCCGGGCCGGCTGACGTCCTGGAGTTCCTGCGGATCGCCTCGCGGCCGTTCATCTTCACCGCCTCGGCGGTCCCCGCTGCGGTCGGCGCCGCCCTGGCCGCCGTTCGCATCTGCCGCTCAGCGGAGGGGCCGGAACTGTTCGCGCGAGTCCTCGGCAACGCGCGCTACCTGCACGCCGGTCTGCGCGACCTCGGCTTCCGCGTCATACCCCCGACCCGGCTGGCCGACGGCACCGAGATCGTCACGCCCGTGGTTCCGGTGGTGGTCGGTGACGACTGGAAGGCCGTGTTCCTGTGGAAGTCCCTCTACGAGGCCGGCGTGTTCGTCAACGTTGGAATCCATCCTGCCGTCCCGCCCTCCGGCGCGCTCCTGCGCACCAGCGTGATGGCCACGCACGAGACGGGCACGCTCGACGAGGCACTGGACATCTTCGAGCGGGCCAAGCGCAGTTTCGAAGCCGAGCACGGGCCGCTTCCCGGGCCCGCCTGAGTTCTAACCGAACCCCTCGAAAGCTCAAACGCAGGCCGTTTGCGAAAAAACACGCTAGTAGCAAACGGAACACAGGTGTGACCTTGCTGTTACGGGCTGGCTCGCGATACCGTCCTCCCTGTTCGGAGTGGTCGGATCGGAGTGGCCCAGGTTCCATGAGCGGGCGGAAAATGGGCGCGGCGAGGGGAACCACAAAGCAGGTTTCGGACGCCTATTGGAATGGAGTCGCAGGTACCGCCCAACGGTGACGCGGGTTACTTTCGGGTGGCGCCTCGAGCTGTCCGCCACGGCGGAATGAAATGGCAGAAGAGAGAGGACGGCTTATGAAGGAAACCGCATCCATGCCCCAGGATCCGCAACGTTTGCGCGCGCTGGAACAGGCCAATGCGATCAGGCTGGCTCGGGCCGATCTGAAGCGGCGGATCGCGGAGGGCGAGGCCTCCGCGGCAGAAGTGATCCTCGGATGCCCTGATGCAGTACGCAGTTGGACGGTTTCCGACCTGCTGGTCTGCCAGCGGCGTTGGGGCCGGACCCGGTGTCGCAAGTTCCTGGAACGCCACGGCATCAGCGAGATCAAGCCGATCGGCTCACTGACCCAACGTCAGCGCCGATTGCTGGCCGACGAGCTCAACGATTGCTGTTCGATGCCGGATCACGTCGAAGACGAGTCGCTCCGCAGCGCCCGGGAGCTCGCGCTGGTCTGACTCGGTTGACGATCCTGCGCCACGGGAGTGGTGGCGCAGGATCGGCAACCACCCTTCAGGCGTTGAGCTGGAAGCCCGGCACCGGGCTCGCTCCAGCGAACAGGAAGAACCACACGGCGAACACGACGAGCGTGAACGCGGCGCTGACCACGAGCACCGCCTCGAGTACGAAGTGCCCGGGATCTGGCTGGCCCCGCGCCAGGCGATTGGTCCGGTAGACCTCGCTGAGCTTTCCGAGCAGGTAGGCGACCCCGGCGATCGAGGCGATCACGCCGACGAACATCACGCCCAGGGCACCCGAGAGGGAGGCGCCGGCACCCTGGACCTGGGAGCCAACCCACAACCACAGCAGCGGCGTGCCGAGCCACAGCCCGAGGCTGCCGAGGAACATGATCACGACCACCAGCAACGCGCCGGCGCTGCCGCGTAGCAGGTCGCGCATGTGAGAAGGGGTACCCGTGGTCATGAAATAAGGCTACATCCGCCGACCGGCCATATCCGCCGCGCGGGGCCGCGCCCAGGTGACAGGTTCAGCGAACTGGGTTCAGTCAGCGCAGCGGGCCGTGGCGCGGGCCACGGCCCCCGGCTAACGGACAGCCGGAGGAGAGCTTGACCTGCCACCAGCCGCACAACATCCCGATCAAGCCCAGCCGAGGGCGGACCTGGTAGGCGCCGCAGCCGGGCTCGCCGAGCTCACGCAGGGGCATGACCTCGAAGCGGTGATGTTCAGGCTCCAGCAGCATCCGCTCGAGGGCCACACGATTTGCCTCCTGGCGGTCGGCCCGCTCAGCAATCTCCACGCGGACCCGGTGCACGCGCTCGGCCAGACTGTCGCGCACACGCTCGAGCTCGCCGAGGTCAAGCAGGCGCGGCCCGACGCCCGGCGCCGCAGGGGAGTCCGACGTCCCGCGGGGGAAGGCGGTGACGAAAGCGTCGGACAGCTCGCGCTCGAGGCGGGCGATCTGGTCGCGAAGCGACCGCCGGGCCGCCCGCTCGTCAACGTCCAGCGCCTGGCCCGGAGCGAGGATCAGCAACGGCTCGGGATATGGATGCGCTAAGTCCATATTTAGCGCCAGCTTACCAGGGGCAGACGACTGTCCGGAAGGCTTCGCGTCCGCTCACGAACATCGTGGCCAGCCCCTCAAAGCGCCGAGTTGAGCGCCTCGTAGACCAGCCAGAACGCCTCCTCGACGTGGATGTCGGGCACTCCGGAGACCGCCACGGAGAAGAGGACGAGCCGGCGGGTCCGGCGGCTGACGGCACTGTCGGGGGCGGTTGGGCCGAACAGGACGCCGTGCACGCACGTCTCGTCGGCGACGACGAGGGTGCCGGGAGCCACCGGGGGCGCCGTCGGCTCCTCGCCCAGCCGCTCGCGCTCGACGGCCGTGCGAATGCCGAGACCGCCCGGCCCGACGCGGTCTCCGTCCAGCGCCCAGATCGGCACGCCGGTCTCGACCAAGGCCAGCAGCAGCGCGTCGGGGACCAGTCCGGCAGAGCGGAATCCGCCGTAGAACAGGCGGTCCACGGCCGCCTGTTCGCTCGGTATCCGCTCCCTGTCGGGATCCATCCCGATCTGGCGAAAGAAGCTGCGGTAGGCGCTCGGAATCGGCTGCGTGCGCGTGGCGATCACATCGCCGCCGCGTACCCGATTCGACCTATCCCGCAGCTGACGGATGAGCGCGGGCGGGCTGGTCCGCTCCCGCGCGTCGAGACGCTGCCACAGCAGCCGCAGCCCAGGCAGCTCCAGGGCCACCACGGGATCGACGAATCCGGGCGCCGCCCGGAGGCTCAGCTCGTCGTTCATTGCGCCGGCTGTCCGGCGACGAACTGGCGGACGCTGGCGGCGAGCGCGGCAGGCCGTTCCCACCCCTCGCCGATCAGCCTCTGCGCGACGATGCCGCCCGGGCCGGCGATCTCGATCATCGGGCAGACGGTCACGCCGTACAGCTGACCGATGATCCCGGTCAGGTCGTAGGCGACCGGGATCGTCCAGTGACGCCGGCGAACGAGCTTGTCGGTGGCGGCGCGCCCGGCATTCACCGCCACGGCCGCGAACTGGACGCTCGGGAACTGCCGGGAGACGGTCTGGAGCGTGTCGACCTCGTCCTCGCACGGAGGCGAGCACGATCGGGGTGCGTCCGCACACGTTCAGCCCGCGCCGCGCCGGCCGGGCCGGGTTGCAACGGGGATGGGCGTTGGCCGCGACGTCGAGATTGCTGGTGGCCAGTGGCGCGACGAAGAAGTGCAGCGGCTTGCCCTTGGCCACGCCGGGTGTGGTGCTCCCGTTGTGTGCGTACAGGTAGACGCTGAAGATGATCAGCAGCAGCACCCCAAACCCGCCGATCATCCACTGGTAGCGGCGGACGTCGATGACGGGCGTAGGCGGTGACGGCCAGGACGGGCCGAGCCCGGGAGGAGAGGCAGGAGATTGCGCCGACTGCGCCGGTTGGCTCTCCCCGCGTGCCGCCTCGATGGCACGATCCGGATCGAGCCGGGCGGGACGCTCGGGCGGCGTGGGCTCCGACCCGGGGTCGTCGGCGTCGCTCACGCCACACGGGCCCGGCGGCGCCGACGCAGCCCGGCGCCGAGACGCATCAGCGCCTCACGCACGTCCTGCGCCACCGTGCCGGACTCGGCTGCGGCCAGCACGGCCGGGAGCACCAGCAGCACGCCGGCCAGGGACACGGACATGTCGATCAGCGTGACGAAGCCGAAGTCCCGGAGCATCGTGATGTTGGAGAGTACGAGCACACCGAAGCCGGCGATCGCCGTGACGCCGGAGGCGAGGACGGCCTTGCCGGTCGAGCGATAGGTCCGGACCAGCGCGGCCTGCAGGTCGCCGGTGGCGGCGCGCTCCTGAGCGAAGCGCTCGGACAGGAGCACGCTGAACTCGGTGGAGATCGCGATCACGAGCGCCCCCAGCGTGGCCGACATCGGGTTGAGCGGGATCCCGATGAGGAAGACGATCAGCGCCGACCATCCGGTGGCCAGCACGATCGGGACGAGGGGGACGATGGCGCGGCGCGGGGTGCGGAAGATGGCCAGCAACACGAGGCCCACGGCAAGCAGCCCGGCCAGCAGCGTCAGCAGGCGACGGCTCGATGACGACAACGCGCCGTTGGCATCGGCAGCCAGCACGGGCAGGCCGGCCAGATCGGCGCTCACGCCGGGCGGGGGATGCAGCTGGGCTCGCATGTAGTCGATCACGCGCTGCTGGCGGGAGAGCGGCATCAGGCGGATCCCGAACGCCAGCGTGGCGTAATGGTGGTCCGGCGTGATCACCGCCTGCGAGAAGTACGTCGGGACGGCCGAGAGGAGGCTGCCGATCTCGGAGTTCGTCAGGCCCGAGGTCGCGTTCTGGTCGGTGCCGGTGTCGTTGGCGAACAGATCGGGCAGCGACAGGGCGGGACACAGGGTGGCCGCCTGGCACCCCTTCGACTCCACGTAACCGAAGCGCGTCAGCAGGCGGTTCTCGTAGGAGATCATCCACCGCACGGTGCTGGGCGTGGCCACGTTCTTGGCGTGGACGACCACGTCGATTTCGCCGGAGACGCCCGTCACGCGCTCCAGGGTGTTGAGGTGCCGCAGGGCCGGCATGCTCGACGGCACCAGCTTCGTGATGTCCGACTGCACGCTCGTCTGGGTATCGGCGACCCAGCCCGCGACCGCGAGGATGAGGCCCGCGAGAAGGACCCGTCGCGGGTTGCGAGCCAGGCGCGCGATCAAGCTCGGGACGTCCGGCAACCGCGCGGGGGGGCGAGGGAGATGTCCTGCGAGCCGGCGGACCGAAGCAGCGACATCGCGCACGATCTCCCCGGCCCCTCGGAAGGAGGCCACGAGTGGCTCGAGCCGTTGCGGGCCGCTCCAACCCCGGCCGGCCAGGACGATGGCGGCGGAGCCCGCGGTGAGCACGCAGGCGAAGGCGATCCCGATGCCGATCACCAGCAGCAGCCCGAAGCCCTGCACCATCGGGACGGGCGAGAGCAGGAGAACCAGGAAACCGGTTGCGGTGGCCAGGGCCGCGGCGGCGATCGTCGGGGCCCCGGTCGCGGCGGCCCGCAACACGGCCTCCTGCGCCGTCGCACCGCCGGCCTCCCGGGCACGGGACTGGAACTGGATCGCGTAGTCGACGGACAGGCCGATGAGGATCGGCAGGACCGCGATCGACGCCATCGTCAGGGTCGCGCCGGCGAGATCCGTGAGCCCGAAGGTGATGGCCGCCGCGGCCAGGGCGATGAGGAGCGGAAGCAGTCGCAGGGTGCCGCGGAAGACGAGGAGCAGCACGAAGCCCATGACGAGAATCGCGCCGATGAGGAGGATCGCGACCTGGCCGGTGATCGTCGCGGCCAGGTCGTTGAGGACGACCGGCTCACCGCTGACCATGTAGGTGCCGCCGTACCCGAGGTGGAACATCTTCATCCGCACGGCCTGGCGGATCCAGCCGATCGCCTGCGCCACGCGGGCGTCAGACAGCCCCGCCTTCAGCCGGACCTGGATCAGCGCGGAGTTCTTGGTCGGGAACAGATAGGAGAAGCGCGCCTTCGGCTGGTTCACCCCGCGGGTCTGGTCGAAGACGATCTCCGGGATGAAGCTCGGGTCGTCGATCGACGGGGTCCCGTTGATCCCGGACTCGACGTAGAGCTGGTCGAGCGACTCCAGCTGTTGCTCGCCCTCGAGCTCGCCCGCCGCCTTAGCCTCCGCCTGCGCCTTCGCCTGGCTGAAGCCACGAGCCAGAGCGAGCTTCCGGGCTGAGGCCTCCGCCTGCTTGACCGCGGTGTCAGCTGCGCGTTCCAGGCTCGCGATCTGCTCGTTGACCGCGCTCACGGCCCGGTTGAGGAACGTGCCGGGGCCGTAGACGACCTGGGCCGGGCGGTAGCGCATCAGCTTCCCGCACGGGCTCCCCTGTCCTCCATACGGCGGCTTGGTCCCCGCCGGCGCGGGCACGAACGCCTGGAGCTGCTGATTGGCCACGACGACCTCGCCATCGAGGCAGGCCTCGAGCTCGCTGACCGTGCCGAGATCCTTGGTCTCCACCAGGTCGGGAAGCGGCTCCCGGATGAGCACCACCACGGCAGCGCCGCCGAACTTCCGGTAGTCGAGCTGGGTCGCCTGGTAGTCCTTCGAGGACCCTGAGACGAGCGTGCTCACATCGGCCGAGGGCCTCAGTCCGAGCGCGAGCAGCGCACAGGCGACCGTCAGCGCCGCGACGACCGTGACGGTGAGTCGCGGCCGGCGGACGGCCGCTCCCACCAGCCGTTGCAGCCTCTCCTTCGCGTTCATGTGCCCGAGCGCAGGCTAGCGGCGCCGAGGCGGCCCGGCGCCGATCGCGTGTCAGTCCATCGTCAGGGGGCCCTGTGACTCCCCAGCGAGGAACTGGCGGATGAACGGGTTGTCGGAGTTCAGCATGTCCTCGGCCGGCCCGGCCTCGACGATCCGCCCCCGCCACAGGACGTTGATGTAGTCGGCCACGCGGCGGGCGCTCATGATGTCGTGGGTGACGACCGCGAAGGTGGGCAGGTGCTGCTTCTGAGCCTTCTTGGCGTCCTCCATCATGTCCCGGTGGATCTCGATGATCAGCTCACCGAGCAGCGCGGTCCGCACCGGATCCAGGCCCGAGTCGGGCTCGTCGAACAGAACGATGTCGGGCTCGAGCACGAGCGCCCGGGCGAAGCCGGCGCGCTTGCGCATGCCTCCGGATAGCTCGTTGGGCATCTTCTCGCGCGCGTCGCCGAGGCCGACCTCGTTCAGCCGGCGCATGACGATGTCCTCGACCTCTTCCTCCCCCTTCTCGGTGTGCTGGCGCAGCGGGAAGGCGACGTTGTCGTACAGGTTCATCGAGCCGAACAGCGCCCCATCCTGGAACAGCAGCCCGAACTTCTTGCGCATCTCGAACAGATCGTCGTCGGGCATGTTCGGGACGGATACGCCGTGCACGATGATGTCGCCCTGATCGGGGTAGAGCAGGCCGACCATGTGCTTGATGCAGACCGACTTGCCGGTTCCGGACGGGCCGAGGATCATCGACACCATCCCCTCGGGCAGGCCCATGTTGAGCCCGCGCAGGATGCGGTTCTTGCCGAACGCCTTGTAGGTGTCGATGAACTCGACGGCGTCGGGTCGGCCCGACGGATACACCTTGTATGTGTGCCACTTGTACTCGTCTTCGCTGGCGCCCTCCGGAGGCGCCGGCCGGGGCGGCTTCTCGTCGACGACCGACACCCGGGAAGAGCTCTGCTCGTGGATGTCGCGGTCGCGCTCCCAGCCGTGCGCGGGCTCCTGCGCGCTGACGGTTGGCTCGGGCTGGAGGGGCGCGGTCTCGCGGTCAGGCTCGGGATCCACCGACGTGCTGGCCGGAGTGATGGGCGGAGTCGACTGGTAGTCCGATTGCGCCGAACCCTGCCCCGCGGGCTCCGCGGGGCCGGCCACCTGGGGGCTGGTCGCGGGCCAGTCGAATGACGGCTCCTGCCGCTGGGGCTCAGGCTCGCTCGTCTGAGCCGCGTCGGGCGCGATTGGGGCCGGCTCGTCTGACTCGGACGGCCAACTCTCGGCGCTCGGCAGCCACTCCTTCGAGCTGGACGGCGCCGCCGGCGCCTCGTCGGGCGGCTGGGACCCAGTGGGGGGCCAGGATATGCGTGTGGCGTCGGCCGGCGGAGTGGCCGACTGGACCGTGTCCCCCGGCTGGGAGGACTGGACCGTGTCCCCCGGCTGGGAGGCCTGGGCCGTGTCCCCCGACTCGGACGGCCCCGGCGGCGGGGACGACTGCCAGTCCGGGTTGTCCTTGTTCGGTTTACCTCCAAAAGAGAAACGACGCATTTCAGCCTCCGATTGGTGCCCTGGGGTTCGCTCCCCAGAACAGCTGGGTTCCGAGGGCACTGACGAGATGCACTCCCACGATGTTAAGCACCATCGACTTCGCGGTTGCGGTTCCCACCCCGACCGGGCCGCCACTGGCGTTGTAGCCGTAGTAGCAGCCTACGAGCACGATGAGAACAGCCATCGCCATGGCCTTTATCAAGCTGTATAAGAGATCCGGCGGGTTCTGGAACTCCCAGAAGATCAGGAAGAAGCCTCCCGAGGTCACGTCGCCGATCTGTTGGACGACCGCGATGTAGCTGGCCAGGAAGCCGGCGCCGATCGAGCACAGGTACACGAAGGGCAGCACGAGCATCGCGGCGAGCAGCCGGGTCGCGCACAGGAAGGTGATGCCGCTGATGCCCATCACCTCGAGCGCGTCGATCTCGTCGGATATGCGCATCGAGCCGAGCTCGGCGACGATTCCGGTGCCGACCTTGGCGGCCATCATGTAGCCGAAGACGAGCGGCACCAGCTCGCGCAGGTCGCACCAGGCAGCGAACACGCCAGCGTAGGCCGGCGCGCCGACGGATCGGTTGAAGTAGGCGCCCTCGATCCCGCACTGGAGGCCGATGATGAACACCAGAGCCCAGATCACCAGGGTGGAGGAGACGATCAGGATGCCGGCCTGGCGCAGGGTCTCACCGAAGTACTTCAGGACGCGCAGGCGCGCGATCTCGCCGACGACCTTCCCGGAGAACTTGACGATGTCCCCGAAGGCCTCGAACCAGCCGCGGGGAACGGCGATCAGCTCACCCATGACGGTCCTCGCTCACCGGACGATCGTGGTTATCTCGGGGTGCGTGGCCAGCAGCACCTGGGTGAACACGTAGTTGAAGGCGAAGATCCCCAGGAAGGCGATCACCACCGCCTGGTTGACGGCCCGCCCCACCCCCTCGGCCCCGCCCGAGGCGGTCATCCCCTTGTAACAGCAGACGACGGCGATGATCGCCCCGAACATGGTCGTCTTGACGACGGAGCCCCACAGGTCGGTCGTGGACGCGTTGTTGAAGAACGTGGCCCAGAACGGCCCGAGCGGCGCGTGGTTGACCAGCGTGGCCAGGACGCCGCCGAAGATGCCGAACAGCAGGGCGTAGATGTCGAACAGCCCGGTGACCAGCATCAAGGCCAGGAAGCGGGGAACGACCAGGTTCTTGATCGGGTCGACGCCGAGCACCTGGAGGGCGTCGAGCTCCTCGCGGATCTTGCGCGCACCGAGGTCGGCGGTGATCGCCGTGCCGGCCACGCCGGCCAGGACGATGGCATCGACGAAGGGGGCGAACTCCCGGATCGAGGCGAGCACGAAGAAGCCCCCCAGGCGATCCAGGGCGCCGAACAGAACGAGGAAGTTGGCCGCCTGCAGGCCGGGCGCCTCGTAGCCGAAGGCGATCGTCGAGACGAGCAGCGGGAACCAGCACAGCCGCAGGGCGAACATGAACTGCCCCACGAATTCGGGTCCGTAGGGGTACGGCGGCCGGACCGCGGAGACCAGCGTGCGACCGGTCAGGATCATCATGTTCCCGGCCTCTTCGAGGACGCTCTTAGTCGGCAAGAACGTCCGGTCGACGACTTGTCTGATCACTACCGGTGACTCCTCCCAGATCTACGCCCGCGTGGGCGCTAGCGCGGAAGCCTACGCGACGAAACGGGCTGCGCCAAGCGGGAACCGTCGGGCGGTCGCGGACGAACGCCGCGGCGGTGCGGCCGAGCCCACAAGCCGGCCGCACCGGAACCCGGCCGGCACTCAACCCGATGCACCGCTTGGCAAGAAAACCTGCAAGCGCGGGCTGGCGTCTCCCGCGCGCGGGAGTGCTATGTTCACCGCGCCTTGAGGAGCGGGTGGAGACTTGGTTGCGCTGCGGTTGTCGCGGTCATGGGGCTGTCCGGATGCGGGGGCAGCGCGGAGCAGGGCGGCGGCGAGCCGACCGGCAGCTTCCCCGTGCAGGTCACGACCGCGCGCTTCCCGGCGGCGCAGACGCTCTCCGAGCACACGCAGCTGGTGATAACGGTGCGCAATGCCGGCACCAAAGCGATCCCGAACATCGCCGTCACCCTCCTCAACCCTCTGTACGGAACCGCCGCGCAGGCGTTCGGGACGCTGATCGCGGCCAACGGTCCGGGGCAGCCTGCCCTGGCCAGCCGGTCGCGACCGGTGTGGGTGGTCGACCAGGCCCCGGGACCGTGCGGGTACAGCTGCCACCAGGGCGGACCGGGCGCAGCGGTCACGGCGTACTCCAACACGTGGGCGATGGGCCGCCTGGCCCCCGGAGCCACGGCCAGGTTCGACTGGCACGTCACGGCCGTCGCACCGGGCAACTACACGGTCGACTACCAGGTCGCGGCCGGTCTGAGCGGCAAGGCCAAGGCGGTGCTGAGCGGCGGCGGCCCCGTGGCGGGCTCGTTCAAGGTGACGATCTCCAACCAGCCCCGCCAGGCCTACGTCAACAACGCCGGCCAGATCGTCTACTCCAAGTAGCGGGATTCCGCCGGACGGCGGTCGCGGTTTGGCCATTTGGATAGTGACCCGGGCGGCCGAGGTGGCCTAATCTCCGCCGCTCACGTCGGACGACGTGAGCACCACCATGCGCGCCTCCGCCGCCGAGGCGCGAACACGCCCCGCCGGGGTTGCGAAATAGGAAGGAAACTAGCTTTGGCACGCATTCGTCAGCAGAACGTCCTCGCCGCGCAGTGGGCGCCCAACGGATCCGCCCTGGGCGCGCCCGACCTGACGGTCGCCGACAACCAGGTCTTCGGCGACAACGTCTTCAGCCCGGTCGTGCAGCGCCAGCGCCTCCCCAAGGACGTCTACCGCCGCCTGTCCCAGACGCTCGCGAGGGGCGAGGCTCTGGACACCTCGCTGGCCGACGCGGTCGCGCTGGCCATGAAGGAATGGGCGCTCGAGAAGGGCGCCACCCACTACACGCACTGGTTCCAGCCGCTCACTGGCTCGACCGCCGAGAAGCACGACAGCTTCTACAGCCCGACCGGTGAGGGCACGGCGCTGGCCGAGTTCTCCGGCAAGGAGCTGATCCAGGGCGAGCCGGACGCCTCGTCGTTCCCGACCGGCGGCATCCGCGCGACGTTCGAGGCCCGCGGCTACACCGCCTGGGACCCGACCTCGCCGGCCTTCATCCTGGAGAACCCCAACGGGGCGCTGCTCTGCATTCCGACGGCGTTCGCGTCGTGGACCGGCGAGGCGCTGGACCACAAGATCCCGCTCCTGCGCTCGATGGACGCGCTGTCCAAGTCGGCGATCGCGGCGCTGAGGCTGTTCGGCAACGACACCGCGCAGCGGGTGTTCACCACCGTCGGGCCCGAGCAGGAGTACTTCCTGATCGATGAGCAGTACTACTTCGAGCGCCCGGACCTGATCACCACCGGGCGGACCCTGTTCGGCGCCAAGCCGCCCAAGGGACACGAGCTCGATGATCACTACTTCGGCTCGATTCCGGAGCGGATCCTCGCCTGCATGCTGGAGACCGAGCAGGAACTGGGCAAGCTCGGGGTGCCGGTCAAGACGCGCCACAACGAGGTGGCCCCCAACCAGTACGAGCTGGCGCCGGTGTTCGAGAACTCCAACGTCGGCTCCGACCACCAGCAGCTGACCATGCAGATCATGCAGAACGTCGCCCGTCGCTACGGGCTCGTGTGCCTGCTGCACGAGAAGCCGTTCGCCGGAGTCAACGGCTCGGGCAAGCACAACAACTGGTCGATGGGCACCGACGACGGCGAGAACCTGCTGGACCCCGGGGACACGCCCCACGAGAACCTGCAGTTCCTGTTCTTCTGCGCCGCTGTGATTCAGGCGGTCAACAAGTATCAGGGGTTGCTGCGGGCCTCGATCGCGTCGCCCGGTCAGGACCACCGGCTCGGGGCCAACGAGGCGCCGCCGGCGATCATCTCGATCTTCCTGGGCGCGGAGCTCGAGAAGGTGTTCGGGGCGATCGAGCGGGGCGAGGCGGGTGAGTCGACGCCGGAGTCGTTCCTCGGTCTCGGGACGCCGGTGCTGCCGCCGCTGCCGATGCACGGCGGGGACCGCAACCGCACGTCCCCATTCGCGTTCACCGGGAACAAGTTCGAGTTCCGGGCGCTCGGGTCGAGCATGTCGCTGTCACTGCCCAACACGGTGCTGAACACGATCGTGGCCGAGGCGATCGACTCCCTCGCCGAGGAGCTCGACGATGCGCTGAAGGCTGGCGCCTCGCTCGAGCGGGCGCTGCCGTCGATCCTCCAGAAGAGCTACTCGGCCAACAAGCAGATCATCTTCGGCGGGGACAACTACGCCGAGGAGTGGCACGCCGAGGCCGAGAGGCGAGGACTGCTCAATCTGACCGCGACTCCCGATGCGTTGCCGTACCTCCTGAAGGACGACACGGTGACGCTGTTCTCCAACTACGGGGTCCTCTCCCAGCGGGAGCTCGAGTCGCGCTACGAGGTGTTTGCCGAGCAGTATGTGACCAAGATCAACATCGAGGCCGAGACGGCCGCCGCGATCGCGCGGACGGCGCTGTTGCCGGCGGCGGCGCGGCATCTGAAGCTGCTGCTGGGGGCGCAGCTGCCGGAGCTGGCCTCCGAGACCGAGCAGTTGATCGGGGAGCTGGTGGACGCGATCGGCGGGCTGGAGTCAGCCAACCTCGAGGACAACCAGCCCGAGGGGGACGACGTGCTCGAGCACGGGCGCTACATGCACGACACGGTGCTGCCGGCAATGGGCGCGGTGCGCGAAGCGGCCGACAAGCTCGAGAAGGTGGTGGCCGACGATCTGTGGCCGCTACCGAAGTACGCGGAGATCCTGTTCATCAAGTAGTCGCTGCGGTTTTCGGTCGGCTGGCTCCTCCCGGAGTAGTGCCCGCAAGGGTTGGTTGGGCGCGGTTTGGTTGCGTTTGGCGCGCGAGGCACTTTCCGGGAGGGGCCAGCCGACCTCCCGCGCTGCTTGCCGACGGCGCTTCCTCGGGGCGGAGGCTCTCCGGACCTGAGGCTCCGGAGGGTCCGGGGTGGAGGCTCCGGGGCGCCAGGCTCCGCTTCGACCTGCTGAAACGGACAAAGGTCGGGGCGGTTTCGCGATTTGTTCGTAGGCGTGCGCTGGGGATGCAGATCCGGACGCATCGGCGATCCCGGCGTCGATTTGTCCGATTCAGCAGGTCGCCAGGACGTTTCGGCGGGTCGCCAGGGACGGTTCCCCTTCCTGGCCGCCGTTTTCCGGGCCGAGAACCTCGCTCGGAGCCTGTTCCCCAGTTGCGACCCGGCGCAAACGCGCCCGCCGCAGACCCGACAGCGGTGACAGCAGACCCGGCGGCAGGCGCCCGTCGGTCGACAGCCACGATCCGGCCAGGATCAGGAGCAGGCCCGCCAGCGCGCCCGCGCCCGGGCGCTCGCCGAGGAACGAAACTCCCAGGGCGACGGCGATGATCGGGTTCACGTAGGTGATCACGACGGCCCGCCCGGGCCCGATGTCGGACACCAGGAAGGCCATCAGCACGAAGCCCAGCGCCGTGCAGATCAACCCGAGCACGGCGACGGAGGCGAGCGCGCCCCCACTCGGCACTCGCGCCGGCGCGTCCACCACCGCCAGCGGCGTGAGGATCACGGCGGCCACGGCCAGGCTGGCGCCCATCCCGGCCCGGGGATCGACGTCGGCGAGGCCGCGCTTGAAGATCATCGGGCCGCAGGCGTAGCCGACCGCGCCCGTCAGGACCGCCCCGGCACCGAGGAGCGAGTGCAGACTGCTCGAGGCATCGAGCCCGACGAGCAGCACCACCCCGCCGAAGCCAACCACCAGCCCAGTCATCCTCGTGCCCGTCGCGCGCTCGGACCGATCGAAGCGCAGGGCCAGGAGGGCCACGATCAGCGGCACCGAGGCGACGATGATCGCGGCCAGCGAGGAGGCCACGTAGCGCTCGCCGGTCGCGATCAGCGGGAAGGGGATCGAGACCTCGGCCACGGCGTAGGCGATGAGGTAGCGCCAGTGACCGCGCAGCTGTCCGAGCACACCGGCGCGCGCGGCCAGCCCCAGCAGGACGCAGCCGCCGAGGACGATCCGCACCCAGGCCAGATCGACGGGCGGGAACCCACCGTCGACCCCGATCTTGATGAACAGGTAGGGGATCCCCCAGACGGTGGAGACCGCGGCGAACAAGGTCCAGGCCCGGGCGCTCACCCTGCCAACATACCGGCGGTCCGCCGGCGGACCCACCGCGCACGTCAGCCGCCGGCGCAGCGGAACTTGCGCTCCGCCGCCGGGTTCTTCGCTACGTTGACCTTTCGTATGAGGGAACACCGCGCCCGTGGGCGAAGCGGGCCGATGCGAACACGTGCGCGTAGGGGGCTGATCGTCTGCCTGCTCGCATCGGCGCTCGCCGGCGCCATGGCCGCGGCTGCGATCGCCCAGCGCGCGGACGCGCCCGACTCGGCTGCCGGCAGCGGCGGCGGCGGGCTGACCGGCACGAGCACCACGACGAGCACCGCGACAACGACCGGCACGAGCACCACGACCACGACCGGGACGACCACCGGGCCGTACACGACCCCGATCGCGCCCACTCCGGCCCCGCCGGTGATCCCGCCCGCAACCAAGACCGATCCGTTCGCCACGCGAGGCATGTGGATCTGGGTTCTCGACAGCTCGGACGACGGCGACCTCGACTCGATCATCGCCGAGGCCAAGCAGTACGGCATCCAGACCCTGATGATCAAGAGCAGCGACGGGACCGGCATGTGGCCGCAGTTCAATGCCGAGCTCGTCTCCACGCTGCATGAAGCCGGGCTGCGCGTGTGCGCCTGGCAGTTCGTCTACGGGATCCACCCGATCTTCGAGGCCGAAGCGGGAGCGGCCGCCGTGAAGGACGGGGCCGACTGCCTGGTCATCGACGCCGAAAGCCAGTACCAGGGCAAGTACGTGCAGGCACAGGAATACATCAAGAAGCTGCGTCAGCTGATCGGCGCGCACTTCCCGGTGGCGCTCGCCGGACTGCCCTGGATCGACTACCACCCCGGCTTCCCCTACTCGGTATTCCTCGGCCCGAACGGGGCTCAGTACAACACCCCGCAGATGTACTGGAAGGACATCGGCGTCTCGGTTGAGGACGTGTTCGCCCACACCTACGAGTTCAACGAGCTCTACCAGCGCCCGATCGACCCGATGGGGCAGGTGTTCGAGTCCCCGCCCCTCTCCCAGATCAGGCAATTCCGCTCCGTCTCGCGCTACTACGGCGCGCAGGGGGTGAGCTGGTGGGACTGGCAGGAGGCCAGCTCGGGCGACTTCAAGGCGGTCGCGCAACCAGTCGGGACGATCCCGGGCTTCGTCCCGGACACGACCGTGGCCACCCTGGGCTCCGGCGCGGAGGGTGACGTAGTCGTCTGGGCCCAGGAGCATCTGGTCGAGGCCGGGCAGGACATCGTGATCGACGGAGACTTCGGGCCCAAGACCGAGGCCGCCGTCGAGGCGTTCCAGACCCAGCACGACTTGCCGGCCACCGGGCTGATCGATCCCACGACCTGGGCTGCGCTGCTGCGCTACCCGGCTCCGACCGTCATCTGGCGCAGCAAGAAAGGGACGGTGACGGCGACGGTCGCCCGCGGTGGCACGCTGATTCTCCCGGTGCCGAAGTCGGCGTCGCTGCCCGGGAAGCGGGACGAGATCGCCGCAGCGGGCGGCGCCGGCAGGCCCCGCTAGGCCCCCGCTAGGCCCCGGCAGGCCCCGCTAGAGCAGGTCGTGCTCGTTGGCGTACGCAACCAGCCCGGCCCGGGTCGTGCGCCCGGTCTTGCGCTGGATGTGAGCCCGGTGGGACTCGACCGTCCGGACGCTGAGATACAGCTGGGCGGCGATCTCGCTGTTGGTGTGTCCCTGCGCGATCAACTTGAGCACCTCGACCTCCCGCGCGCTGAGCATGTCCGGAGCCGTCGGGCGCTCGACCGGCGCGGCGGCCAGCTTCGCCCCCAGGCCGGGGTTGAGGTAGGTGAGCCCCTGCGCGGCCTGCCGCACCGCCTGCACGAGCTCGCCATCGGCTGCCTCCTTGAGGACATAGCCGATCGCGCCGGCGCGCAAGGCGTCGCGGGCGAAGTTCGGATCGTTCTGCATGGTCAGGACGACGATCTGGGTCTCGGGATCGCTGGCGCGGATCTTGGGGATGGCGGCCAGGCTTGACTCGCCCGGCATATTCAGGTCGAGGATCAGCACGTCTGGTCGGAAAGCGCTGACCTTGCGCACGCATTCGGCCACGTCACCGGCCTCGGCGAGCACCTCGAAGTCGTCCTCGTTGTCGAGCAGCAGACGCAGGCCCGCCCGCACGACCCGATGGTCGTCGGCCAGGACGATCTTGATGGTGCTGGGCTCTTCCTCGTTAAGTGCCAACGCTCTGCCCCGCGTCGCTATCCACGTCAATGTAGCCGCCGGAGGCACGGACCGCTTGACCACAGCGCAATTGGCAGCGCGAACCCCGGGTCGTCCCGGTCCATTTCGCGGTCGCGTTACCGCCGAGCTCTCGGCCCCTCGGCCTCCCAGATCCAACAGCCACAGACCAATCCTACGGCCGTCCGTCGACGGCGAGGCGCCGGTTCTTGTAGGCATCGTCGTCGGTGACCTCCTGCCCGAACCACGCCGGCGCGCGGAACCGGCGCGCCGCGGCCTCGTCGGGAAACTCGACCTCCGCGACCACGAGCCCGGATAGGCCACCTTCGTAGACGTCGAGCTCGACGACAACCCGGTCACCGTCGCCGCCCGCAGCCTCCTCGAGCTCGCGCCGGCTCTTCTCCAGGCGCCGCCCCCGGGTAGCCGGCCACAGCGTCTCGAACTGCTCAGGCGTCAGCTCGACCTCCCGCTCGGCCCGAGCCAGCCCGTGCCCCGCCTTGACGGTCAGGAAGCACCGCTCGCCCCGCCGGCGCACACGGACCTCCTCGGACCCGTCCGCCCCGATCGCCAGGTAGCCCTGCTCGATCGCGTCCGCCGGCTGGGTGAGCGCCGAAGCCGGCGGCTCGTCCACCAGCCACTTGCGTTCGATCTCGACTCCGCCCTGCGACGGCTCAGCCATCCTCGCCCCCGAGCACCGCACCCGCCTCGATCCGCGTCGGCTCGTGCACATCGAGCTCGACCCTACCCCGAACGACCACGTCGGCGCCAAACGTGACATCGCCGTGGACGACGAGGCGCTCGGCCTTCCGCAGCGAGGGCGAACCGCCAGGGAAGCGGTGGTCGAACTGGTCGATCAACTTGTAGTAGCGCTTGTCCAACTCGACGAACGGCAGGCGACCGTTAAGGCCCGCAACGGGCGTGACGTCGAACGCCTCCCCCAGCGCGTACACGTCAGAGCGCAACACGAGCAGGTCGTCGGTCGTCTTGACCGGGACGAACCGGGTCCGGGGGACGAGGAGGAGGCGGGCGTCGGGGAAGCTCCCGATGGCCGCGCCCATGGCGCTCTCCAGCTGCAGGACCGGGGTCGAGTCCGGGTCACGCGGGTCGACGGTCTTGCGGTTGACGATCACCGGCAACTCGAGCCCGGCGCCGTCTCCCAAGCGTGCCTCGAGCGCGTGCAGGTCGATCCACAGCGAGTTGGTGTTGTAGTAACGCCAGCGCCGGTAGTCCCGGAATGACTCCTCGTCCTCCTTGGGGGTCTGAGCCGTCTCACGCAGGACGAGCTGTCCGTCGCTTCGGCGCCGGGCGATGTGTCCACCCTTGCGATCGGCCTCGGTCCCCTGCACGACCTCCATCAGGAACGGGATCTGTTCGCGCGCCACGTGCGCGGCGATGCGCGCGTCGACCGCCGCGCCCAGGTTGTCGGCGTTGGAGATCATCGCGTGGCGAAAGCCGCAGTCCAGCAGCGTCTGGAGCATTCCGGACCCGCGCAGGGCGCCATAGACGTCGCCGTGTCCCGGCGGACACCACTCCAGCGAGGGCTCCCGCGGCCAGCTCACCGGCTCGAGCGTGTCCGCCTCGAGCTTGGGCACCATGCTCTGCTCGAAGTCGAGCGGTATCCCCTCCACGGGCAGCTCGCCAAACCGGTTCAGAGCCTGCAGCGTGGCCTCCCGCGTGGCCTCGCTGTTCATCAGCACGAGCGGGAGCCGCACCCCGTGGTTGCGACGCAGGGCCAGCGTCTGCCCCACGATGATCTCCAGGAACGAGCGACCGTCGCGCGCCTCGACCAGGGACTTTGGCTCCTGGAGGCCCATCGAGGTCGCCAGCCCGCCGTTGAGCTTGATCACCACGACCTCGGCCAGGGCTTGGCCCGGATCGACGTCCGGCAGCTCGTCCAGCGCCGGCACGCCCGTAACCGGCTCGAGCTCGGAGCTTGGCAGCATCGTGGCGACGCCCTCCGAGACGCGCCGCAGAGCCGAGGCGAAGCTGCGAATGGCGTCCTCGCTCTGCCCCGCCTCCCGCATCTTGCGGATCGCGTAGGGCTCGTCTGCGCCCGAGGTGTGCGCGGCGGGCTCCCCGCTCAAGGTAGTCCCGCCCCCTCGTCCTCCGGCACCGCGGACTCAAGCTCGGCCAGCCACGCTCGCGCATTCCCGTCGCTCGGCGCGCGCCAATCCCCGCGCGGAGACAGCGACCCGCCTGACCCCACCTTGGGCGCGTTGGGGATCGCCGAGCGCTTGAACTGGCTGGTGTGGAAGAAGCGTTCCAGGAACACCCCGAGCCAGTGCTTGATCTCGGCCAGCGTGTACTGGTTGCGCCGCTCCCCCGGGATCAGATCGGGCCACGGGCCGCGCTCCCGGTCCCCCCATGCGGCCAGCGCGAGCCAGGCCAGCTTGCTCGGCCGATAGCCGAAGCGCACCACGTAGTAGAGGAAGAAGTCCTGAAGCTCGTAGGGACCGACGGTTGCCTCGCTCGACTGCTGCGGCGTGTCGGCCTCGGGATCGCTGGCCGGAACCAGCTCGGGTGAGATCTCGGTGTTGAGCACCGCCTCGAGGACCTCACTGGCCTGCACACCGAACTGGCTGGTGTCGATCGCCCAGCGCACGAGGAACTGGATCAAGGTCTTGGGGACCGAGGCGTTGACGTTGTAATGCGACATCTGATCGCCGACGCCGTACGTGCTCCAGCCGAGGGCCAGCTCGCTCAGGTCCCCGGTCCCCAGCACGAGCCCGCCGTGGAAGTTGGCCAGCCGGAACAGGTGCGAGGTGCGCTCCCCTGCCTGCACGTTCTCGTAGGTGATGTCATAGACCGGCTCCCCGCGGGCGGCCGGGTGCTCGAGGTCGCTCAGCATCTGGCGCGCCGAGGGGCGAATGTCGACCTCCTGGGCGCTCACCCCGAGCGCCTCCATCAGCGCCCACGCGTTCTTCAGCGTGGTGGGGCTGGTGGCAAAGCCCGGCATCGTGTAGGCCAGGACGTTCTCACGCGGCAGCCCCAGCCGGTCCATGGCGTGAGCGGCCACGATCAGGGCGTGGGTCGAGTCCAGCCCTCCCGATACGCCGATCACGATCTTCTCGATCCCGGTGGCCAGCAGCCGCGTCTCCAGGCCGTTGACCTGGATCCGGTAGACCTCCTCGCAGCGCTCGTTGCGGCTGATCGGGTCGGCGGGCACGTAGGGGAAGCGCTCGACCGTGCGACGCAGCGGGAGGACGCGGCGCGGGAGGTCCAGCTCGAACGGGACGTAGCGCATCCGCGCCAGCCGCCGCCGATGGTCGTGGATCGCGTCCGCCCACGAGCTGGTGCTGGAGCGGTCGGCGACCAGGCGATCGAGGTCGACGTCGGCGTAGACCACCTGATCCTCCGCAGGGAAGCGCTCGGACTCGATCAGGCGGTCGCCGTTCTCGTAGATCATCGCGTGACCGTCCCAGGCCAGATCGGTGGTCGACTCGCCGAGCCCGGCCGCCGTGTACAGGTAGGCGCAGATCGTGCGAGCCGAGTGCAGGTCGCACAGCTTGCGCCGGTACTCGGACTTGCCGACGGTGATGTTGCTGGCCGACAGGTTGGCCACCACCGTCGCGCCCGCGAGCGTCCCGTAACCGCTGGGCGGGATCGCCGTCCACAGGTCCTCGCAGATCTCGACGAACAGGTTGAACTCGGGGATCTCGCGACAGGCGAATACGAGATTCGCCCCGAACGGGACCGACTCGTCGAGCACCCTGACCGAATCCCCGACCAGGTCGCGCGCCGCGCGGAAGTGGCGCTTCTCGTAGAACTCGAAGTACTCGGGCAGGTAGCTCTTGGGCACGCACCCGAGCACCCGGCCCCGGTGGATCACAACGGCGGCATTGAACAGCCCCTGCTCGGCCGGCAGCGGAGCGCCGACGGCGAGCACCGGGTGCAGGTCACGGCTCGCCTCGACGATCTTCGCGAGGCCTTGCTGCACCCCGTCGTGCAGCGCCTGCTGGCGGAACAGGTCATCGCTCGTGTACGAGGTCAGCCCCAGCTCCGGGAAGACCACCAGGGCGGCGGACTCCCCCGAGGCGGCTCGGGCCAGCTTGATGATCTGGTCGGCGTTGGCGGCGGGATCGCCGATGTGCACGCGAGGCACGGCGGCGGCCACGCGGACGAATCCGTGCCGGTAGATCGAGGCGAAGGGCGGCGTGTGGGGCTCGGTCACGGGTGCCGGACGGGGCGGGGAGGCTCGCTCACGGCGCAAGTATCGCGGGCCGCGGCTCGTCGGCGTTTGTCCCCGAGGGAGGATCGTCCGCTCTGACGACTGGCCGCTGACCTCGCCCGAGATGGATCAGGGATGGACTGCGCGTTGAGTTTTGGGCTCCGGGCGAGCCGAACATCCGCTTAGGCGGATCGGCGCTCGCCGGCGCGTCGCATCGCAGGCAGGCCTAGCGGCTCGCGCGGCGATGTCTTCCGCGCGAGCCGTAGCCTGACCTCTCCGGGGACATCCGGTCCCCTTCGAGGGCCCCTCAGCCCTTACAAATTCTTCCGGTCCCTGGTTTGCCATGGCTGCCACCCGATCCCTGCAACCGAGTGGGTCTTGGCTACAGCGGGAATCCTGCCAAGGGGAGAAAAGATGTCCATCGGGCTGTGCCCGAAATCTCCTCCGTAGTTCTCCGCAAACTTACTTCCTTGAAAACCGCTAAAACACCTACGTATGTCCCCGGAGACAGGCGTGAGCGAGGGCTCGGATGATGAGCCCATCCGAATCGTCATCGCCGACGATCACGCCATCGTGCGCCGAGGTCTGCGCCAGCTACTGGACATGGAGGATGGCTTCGAGGTGGTGGCCGAGGCCGGCGACATCGAGTCGGCGCGCCGCTACGTGCGGGGCCACCGCCCCCACGTTCTCGTCCTCGACCTGAACATGCCGGGCGAGCCGACGCTCGACGCCATCCCCGCGTTCCGTTCCGAGTTTCCCGAAACGCAGATCGTCGTGCTGACCATGCAGAACGAGCCGGCCTACGCGCGCTCCGCGCTCAGCGCCGGGGTGCTCGGCTACGTGCTCAAGGAGTCGGCCGACACTGAACTGGTTGAAGCGGTCCGGGCGGCCGTCTCCGGCCAGCTGTACCTCAACCCGCGGCTGGGAGCCCAGGTCGCGACCGAGGCGGCCGATGGCCCCCCGGGCGGTCTCTCCCCTCGCGAGCTCGAGATCCTGCGCATGATCGCCCTCGGTCACACCAACGGACAGATCGCGCAGGAGCTCAGGTTGTCCATTCGCACCGTCGAGACGCACCGCGGGCACATCCAGCAGAAGCTCGGGCTGACCGACCGCTCGGAGTTGGTGCGCTACGCCCTGGACCAGGGCTTGATCTCCTAACGAGCCGTCAGGCCTCGACTGGCGCCAGGCAGTCACGAAGCGCAGTGACGAACGCCTCTACGTCCTCCTCGGTCGTGTCCCAGGAGCACATCCAGCGCACCTCCCCGGCCGCCTCGTCCCAGCTATAGAAGTCAAAGCGCTGAAGCAGCGCATCGCGAGCGGCCGCCGGCAGCGTGGCGAACACCGTGTTGGCCTGCACCGGGCGGGTGATCTGGACTCCAGGGAGATCGCGTAAGGCGGAGGCCAGGCGCGCAGCCATCGCGTTGGCCTGGCGGGCGCCGCGCAGCCACAGTCCATCGCTGAGCAGCGCGTCGAACTGAGCGGCCAGGAAGCGCATCTTGGATGCGAGCTGGAGCGACTGCTTGCGCAGGTACTCCATGCCCTCGGCCAGCGCAGGGTCGAACACGACGACCGCCTCGCCGAACAGGAGGCCGTTCTTGGTGCCCCCGAACGAGAGCAGATCGACGCCCGCGTCGACCGTGACCTCGCGCAGGGTGAGGTCGAGGGCGGCGGCCGCGTTGGCGAGCCGGGCGCCGTCCATGTGCAGGAGCAGTCCGTGGCCGTGGGCGAGATCGGCCAGCGCCCGGATCTCGGGCACCGAGTACACCGTCCCGAGCTCGGTGGACTGCGAGATCGAGACGACCCGCGGCTGGACGGCGTGCTCGTCGCCGACCCGGGCGATCAGCGGGGCCACCAGCGCGGGCGTCAGCTTGCCGTCGTGGACCTGGCCGCTGGCGCACAGCAGCTTGACGCCGGCGATCGCTTCCGGAGCCCCGCCTTCGTCGACATTCAGGTGCGCGGTGTCGGCGCAGATCGCGGCCTCCCAGGGGCGGCAGGCGGCGCGCAGGGACAGGACGTTCGCGCCGGTGCCGTTGAACACGAAGAACGTCCGGGTCCCGTCGCCGAACTCGCGAGCGAACCGCGCCTCGACGCTCCGCGTGTAATCGTCGTGCCCGTAGCCGAAGGCGTGCCCGCGGTTGACGGCGGCGATCGCCGCCAGGACCTCGGGATGAATGGTGGCCGCGTTGTCGGAGGAGAACCCCCGCCTGGGTGCACTCACGCCGCGAGCTTAGTGGTCCCCGCCACAGGCTCGGGCATCAGCTTTGCCTTCAGCGCCGTGTAGAAGATCGAGAGCGGGAACTCGTCGGGCAGGACGAGGTCGCAGTACGGGCGCGGATCCTGCACCTCGGGCAGATCGCGAGCGCCCGCCACCCACCTGGACCCGGCCGCGGGCGCCACCCAGCGCGAGACCAGGTCGTGGGCCGCGCACCAGTGGCCGAGCTTGGTGCGATCGATCCCGTCGCGGTAGAGCTCCAGGATCTCCTCGCGCAGGGCGTTCACCCCCTCGGCCACCCGCTCCCACTCGATCGTCAGCCGGTTGTCGGTCCAGTGCAGGTAGTCGTTGCGATGCAGATACGCGAACAGCAGCTGCCCGCCGAGTCCGTCGTAGTTGCGCACGCGGCCTCCCGTGATCGGGAAGCGCAGCAATCGGTCGAGCAGGATCGCGTACTGGACATGCCGCGCGAATCCGTGCGTAGCCTCGAGCTCCCCGGCCGCGACGAAAGCCGTCAGGTCGCAGCGCAGCTCCTCCAGCGAGTACATCCAGTACGGCGCCCGCTGGCGGATCATGAACGGGTCGAACGGAAGGTCGCCGTGGCTGTGCGCGCGGTCATGGATCAGGTCCCACAGGATGAAGGCCTGCTGGCTGATGTCCGGGTCGCCGAGGAACCGGGCCGCGTCGGGAGGCAGGTTCAGGGCCAGGAGATCGGCCGCGGCGCCGCCGATCCGGCGCAGCCGGGCTGCCTCTCGGTCGCAGAAGATCGCCCCGAAGTTGTTCACCGGCCGCTGCGCCGTCGAGACCATCTCCGGGAACAGCACGGCGCACTCGGAGTCGTATCCGCGGGTGGCCGCCACCAGCTCCACCGGCACGTACTTGGGGTTGTCGTAGCGCGTGCGCTCGAGCTCGGCGATCCAGTCCGGCCACGGCACGTTCACGATCACGGCCTCGAAGCAGGTGTCGCGGGAGCCGTTCTGCTTGTACATCGGGAAGAAGGCGAGATGCCGACGACCGTCGACGCGCCCCTGCTCGGGCCGGAACGCCTCGAGCGCGCGCGTGAAGTCGGGCTTGCCGTAGCCGCTCTCGCGCCAGGCCTGTAGGTCCTCGCTGGCCGCCGTCAGGTAGCCCTCCTGGTGAGGGAACGCCGGCGTCAGATCGCCCAGCGCGGCCAGGATCGCATCGACGTGGGCGCTCGCCGCGGCGCGGTCGGCCTCCTCACGCAATGCTCCGTCGGGCGCCTGCAGCAGGGCCAGCCGGTTGGTCTCGTCGTGCAGGGAAGGCCATCCCGCTGGAGGTTGCTCACCGGGCCGCGCGCTTGTGGGCTGCGCGGCCCGGTCGCGGGCGTGCCCGCGAGCCAGCCAGTAAACGACGTTGAGCCACAGCGACGCGTGATCGAGCTGGTCGATGCAGTCATCGCCGAACAGATCCGAGTCGGCCAGCACCACGACCCGTCCGTCGCCATGGTCGGTGGCGACCATCAGCGGCGCGCCCGGCAGCGACGCACTCGTCTGCGCACGGGCCAGTACCCGCGCCCCATTGCTCGAAGCGATCGTCGTGGCGCGGTAGAAGCAGATGTCGTTCACCCGGGCCAGGAGGTCGCCGTCTCGGCCACACCCGCCCGGCTCCAGTTCGGCCAGGATCCAGCTGGGCGCCCCGCTGTTGTGCTCGTAGTCCTGAACGGTGTCGTTGTTCAGATGCAGTCCGAACCGCGCCAGCAGGTCGTTGAGGTTGTTGCCGTACTTGTCCTGCTCGGTCTCCCCGAGGATCACGAGGCCGCCGCCACCGCGGACGTGGGCGTCGATCGCGTCGAGCTCCTCCGAGCTGAGCTGTGGCGAGCCGGTCCCGGTCGTGCGCTCCCACTCTGGCGCCGAGGGGTGGGCGATGACGAGCACGTCGCACTTGGCGAGGGCGGCCTCGGTCAGGGGCTCGGCGATGTTGGCCTCCACGGTGAAGTCGCGCGCGGCCAGCAGCTCGGCGGCGCGGGCGTAGGAGGCATCGCCTGGGTGTGCCGGCTGCATTCGCGCCGCCAGCTCCGGCCGGATCGTCCAGGCCTCGCTGTGGGCTTCGTCGAACAGAACGTGAGCAGCGATCATGTAATGGCAGGTTACCGGCGCCCCCGGCGGCAGTCGATGCCGATTTCGGTCCATTACACTTAAGAAACAATCGTATGGACGACCTCGACCGTCAGATTCTTGCGCTTCTCGTCGAGGACGGTCGCCGCACCTACGACGACGTCGCGCGCCGGGTCTCGCTGTCGCCCCCGGCGGTCAAGCGACGGGTCGATCGCCTCCGCGATCGTGGCGCCCTCCGAGGCTTCACCGCCGTGTTGGATCACGCTGCGCTCGGTGATCGCACGGAGGCCCTGCTCGAGCTGTTCTTCGCCGCCGGGACCCAGCTCGACGTCGTGACCGAGAAGCTGCGCCGCCACCCGGAGGTCGTTGACGCCTGGAGCGTCACCGGCGAGGCCGACGCGATCGCCCGGGTTCGCACGCGGGACAACGCCGACCTCGAACGGCTGATCATGGATCTGCAGCGCGACGGGCTCGTGGTGCGCACACGTTCCCAGGTCGTTCTCTCCCGCTTGGTTGCACGCTGAAAGGCCAAGACGACCGCGAATCGCGGTACCCTGTTTGGAGGACGGATTCTGTTGGCATTGGGGAGAGGGTGAGGAAGAGCAGGAACATCAATCGCGTAGCCACCGTTACGGTGACGGCGGTTGTCGCGTTGGGGCTGCTACCCGCTTCGGCGGCGACGGCCAGGAGCAAGCACGGTCTGCTCTCCGTCAGCTGCACTAATTACATCGGCGGCGCGGCCTTGCTGGTCGATGACTTCACCGACATCCGGGCTACCGGCGTGTCGTGCACCACGGCTCACACGGTGCTTCAGGTCTGGTCCGACCCGGTTCTGGGCAACGCGTACCACGGCTTCGTTTGCCGCACGACCAAGAGCAGTGTGAAGTCGACCATCGACGTGAAATGCGTGGCCGGCCACGACACCGTCGCCGCGACCGACACCCAGAGCAAGGCCAAGCTGCCGCTCTGATCCCCCTACACGGGCTGGATCGTCACGACCGTCTTCTGCCACCCGGTGGTGGCGTCGACCCCGAAGCGGTACTGCTGGACCTGGTGGCTCGGCCCCATCTCGACGCTGAAGCTCAGCCGGCCGGCCGCGTCGGCCGCCACCGTCTGGCGCACACCACCGGCATCGACGGCGTACTCGCGGCCCGGCTTGTACAGCGCGGCCGTGGTGACGGCCAGGCTCCCGCTGCCCAGCACGGTCAGGCCGCTGCGACCGACATCACTCAGGTAGACGAACTCGCGCACGTCCCGGTCGCTGACCCCGAAGCTCCAGCCCCACGCCGAGAAGGCGGTGTCCGCCGTGCGGTAGGAGAACGTCGCCGGCGCGGGCACGGGGTGTCCGATGTAGGGCTTCAGCCAGGCCAGGAAATCGACCAGGTCCCGCTGCCAGTACGGCCACGAGTGCGTCCCATCGCCGTAGAAGTAGTCGGTGTGCGGGATCCCCGCGGCGTTCAGCGCCTTGACGAAGCTCTTGCTCATGTCCCAGATCTCGGCCTCCGTCGCCGCGGCGGCAGCCACACTCGCGGCGGTCGACGCCTCGGCCGTCGGATCGCTGGGGTCGGGGACAAGGGACGGATCGAGTGGGCCGGGGATCCCGTTGCCGGACGCCAGCCACACCGGGGTGCCCTTCAGGTTGGGCGCCAGATAGGTTGGATCGTTGTTCTCCCACACGACCCGTTCCGTGTACGGGTCACCCCAGGTGCAGTGGCCGTCCGGCCCGTCGCCCGGCTCGTCGGTGGCCGCCCACAGGCCTTCGCTGAGCGTGGGATAGAACGGGTACTGCTCGAGGTTGTCGTTGGCGCCCGAGAACGACCCCACCGCGCCGAACAGCCCCGGGTTGTCGGCGGCATAGTGGGTCGCCCCGCCACCCCCGGCCGACAGGCCGGCGATGAAGCGGTCCCCGCGAGTGGCCAGCGTCAGGTAGTGGGAGTCGATGTACGGGATCAGCTCGTGGACGTGGAAGGTCTCGTAGGCGGGCACGGGACCGCTTTGGTCCGGCAACAATCCGTACCAATCCGAGTAGGAGCCGTCGTAACCGCCGTCGGGCATGACGACGATGATCGGCAGGTTGCCGATGATCTTCTCGACGTCGCCGTCGTTGTACCAGTCCATGTAGCTGCCCAGCGCGCCGTGAAGCAGATAGAGCACCGGGTAGCGCTTCGTGCCAGCCGGGTCATAGCCGACCGGCAGCATCACGTTCACGTTCTCGTCCTGCTGCATGGCCGGCGAGTAGACGTTGAGGTCGGTCACCCGCGAGTCGAGCGCCTTGGCCGAGATCAGCGTCAGCTGACCTGCCACGGGCGGGGCGGCGCGCGCCACGCAGACCGGCGAGCTCGGTGCCACGGTGACCGGGAGCGACGCGCCGTCGGCCGCTGCCGCTGGGAGCGCCACCCCGGCCCCAAAGGCCAAGGCAAGCGCCACGACCAACGAGGCGGGATTCTTGCGACCGGTCACGGGATCGCCGTCAATGAGTCGCCGTCGTGCGCCCACACATCGCTGTCGCCCGCTTGCAGGACCGCCTTGGGGAGCTTGTCCAGGCGCTGGGTGATGTCGGCGAACCAGCGGAGCTCCATCGCGAACCGGTTTGTGTCGAGCTTGTCCAGGTGGTTGTTGGGGGCCAGGTCGACCAGGTAGTTCGGGCCGGCGATGTAGGAGATGGTGGGAACGCCGGCTTTGTGGAACGGGCCGCCGACGGCGATCATGTAGTCGCCGATCGGCCGCAGCGCGGAGCAGCGGTCGAAGCTGTTGGCGCGCATCGACTCCACCAGGGGCACCGCGATCGGCGTCTGCGAGTGCCAGGCCGACCCGACCTCCGGCAGACCGGTCGGGTAGTACCCGCGCGCGTTGTCGAGCCATTCGGTGGCGCCGAAGTGCTCGACGGTCACGGACGCGGCCGCCCGCTTGATCAGGTCCGGGTGATCGTCGACGAAGCCCTGCGCCTGGGGCAACCCGGGGCCGAAGTGGCCGGTGAAGGCACTGAACACCAGCGTGCGCCGACGCGCTTTCGGCCCCAACGCAGCGAAGTAACGCGCCATCGCCGTCAGAGCAATCCCCCCGTTCTCCTCGAAGGCGTTCTGTCCGTCGGTATGGGAGTTGAGGATGATCACCTCATCCGTCGACCCGTCGCCGGGCATGATCCCGACCAGGCTGTCGCTCGGAGTGTTCGGCGCGACATCGGCGACCAGCGTCAGCCGCGCCTTCGGCGTCCCCTTGGCCGCCGCCCGCAGCGTCGTTCCGGTATCCCGGTCCACGTACAGCGCCGGGATGGAGAACAACGGCTGGGCATACGGCGTGTACTGCCCGGCGGCGTTCTGGGGCGAGGCATCGAGGATGAACACGGCGCCGATCGGCCCGGCCTCCTCGATCGCCTCCAACACGTACTGGATGAACGCGCCGACCACCCACACGCGCTTGTAGTCGTCGTCAGCGTCCGCCACCGCCTTGGCTTCCGTGGAGTCCTGGGTGTAGGTGACGAATGGCGTGAAGTCACCGGCCATGAGCGGCGGCACAGGCGCCTCCAGCAGCACGATGCTGCCCTTGACCCCACCCGGAACCGCGGCCAGCTGGCTCTTGACGTCGGTGGCCAGTCCCTGACGCCACTGCGCCAGCGCCCAGCGGTCGGAGAGCAGGTCCAGCGGGTTGCCGGGGATGCTCGGGAGCGGGACGGGACCGACGTACACCAGCGGCGCGGTCACCCCCTGCGGCCCGGTCGGGGCGGTGTACGGGAAGGGACTGGAGATCGGAACTGCTCCGGCCGAGGCGCCTTCGAGCAGGTCGAGCGACCAGCTCTGCGCCAGCCAGCGCGTGAAGGTGAAGTGATCACGAGACACGCTGACGCCCGCTTCTGACCATTCCGCCTCGAGCTGATCGATCCACGCGTTCTGCGCATCGCTGCCGGTGAGCCGGGGCCCGTAGCTGACCATCGCCTCGACCTGGGCCAGGATCTGATCCGGCGTGGGCAGCAGGGCCGGATCGGCGCTCGACTGGAGCGAGAGCCCGAGCCCTTGGGCGCTCGGGGGCAACGCCGCCGCTCGCGCCATCGGGATCCGCAGGCCGGCCAGGCCGGCCAGGCCGGCGAGGCCGGCGGCGCCGGCTCCCGCGCCACGCAGGAAGCGCCGCCGCGTCAGCTCGTCCTGGGACAAGGTCAAGCCTCCCGTGCCCCGGTCAGCCGACCGCTCGTGTGATCCGGACCGTGCGCGCCACCCACCCGCTCGGCGCCGCTCCGCTCGCGGGGAACGTCACCTGCTGCGTCGTGTGCGACGGCCCGAGGTCAACCGCGAAGGCCAGCTTTCCCGACCGGTCCGCGGTCAGAACCGTGCGCTTGCCCGCCGCGCTCACGACCCAGCGGCTGCCCGGCCGGTACAGCCCCGCGGTCACGACATGGAGCGTCCCACTGCCGGAGACGGTCAGCCCGGCGCGGCCCACGTTGAAAAGGTAGGTGAACTCCTCGACGCTGCGATCCGCCGTGAACGTCCAGCCCCACAGCCCAAAGCTGCTCGCGGCCGAGCGATAGTCGAACGTCTCGGGCACCGGCCTGGGGTCCGCCCACCCAGCGGCGAGGAAGGGCAGGAAGTGAGCCAGATCGCGCTCCCAATAGGGCCAGCTGTGCGTGCCCGGACCGTAGAAGTAGTCGGTGTGCGGAACGCCGGCCTGGTTCAAAGCCGACACGAACCCCTGGTTCATGTACCAGATGTCGAGCTCCGTGGCGGCCGCTGCCGCGGTGTCGGGCGCCCCGCTCGGCGTCAGGCTGTCGTAGGGGCCGGGCTCTCCGTCGCCGCTGGCCAGGAACAGGTGCAGCGGCGCGAGGTTGCCGGCCAGGTAGGTCGGGTCGACGGCCTCCCAGTACACCCGCTCGGTGAGCGCATCGCCCCAGATGCACAGGTCCGGAGCTCCGCCGGTGAACGCCGGGTCGGTGCCGTAGAGAAGGTCGTTCTCGTAGGGGTAGTCGTAATCGATGTCGTCGGCGCCCGAGAAGCTGCCGGCCACCGAGAACAGGTCCGGCCGCCGCGCCGGCAGGCTCGTGGCCCCGAACCCGCCCATCGACAGCCCGGCGATCGCGCGCCCGGCCCGGGAGGCGATCGTCCGGTAGTGGCCGTCGATGTACGGGATCAGCTCGTCGAGGATCCACGTCGCCCAGCCGGGTGGCGGTCCCTCGCTCGGTTGATCGACGTCCGAGCCGTACCAGTCCGTGTAGTAGCCCTCAGCCCCGTCGTAGGGCATCACGGCGATCACCGGCGGCAGATGGTCGGCGCCGTACCCCGTGGTGAGGATCTGGCTGACGCCGTTGTCGACCCAGTCGGTGTAGCTGCCACCCGAGCCGTGCAGGAGGTAGAGGACGTGGTAGCGAGTTTTGGGCTCGGCGTCGTAGCCGGGCGGCAGCAGCACGTCGACATGGACGTCGCCGTAGAGGGCCGGCGAGTCGAGCGTCAGGTCGTGCAGGCTGCCGCCGTAGCCGGCCACCGTGGTGTCGGAGACGAGCGTCGCCGGGCCGTCCGGGACCGGCGTCGTGCGGGCCACGCACTCGGGTGAGGGCGGAGCTGCCGCCGGGCTCGCGGCAGCGGCCCAAGCCCGAGCCGCGGCCGTGGCCGTGCCGGTGGCCGTCGCCGCGCTGGTGGCCGTCGCCGCGCCCGCGCACAGCGCCACGGCCGACACCGTGTAGAGCGAGCGTCGGACAACGCCCGCCCGCCTCATCCGTGCTCCGAATCGCATCCCCGTCTCTCCCTGTCCTCGCCTTGCGCCGCGTACCCCTTGGCGCCAGAGATCAGAATACAGACGTGTCTTTCAAGTTCAAGTTCAAGGGCAAGCGCAAGGACAAGGGCAGGGGCAGCTGGCGCAAACACCTCGGGTTGGGATGACTACGGCACTATTTGCCGTCATCGCCCCAATGTCGGCGTCGGCCCGGGCACCATCGCTCGACCGCCACCCGCCGGGCACCATCGCTCGACCGCCACCCGCCGGGCACCATCGCTCGACCGCCACCCGCCGGGCACCATCGCTCGACCGCCACCCGCCAGCGGCCACGACGCCGAGCCGGCTAGCCGGCGGCGCGGGCGGTCTCGTCGTCGCCGAGTAGGCGCACCAGCAGCCGGAACAGATCCGGAGCGAGCTCGCCGAGCTGGTCCTCGCGGCCGTGCCGGAGCTCCTCCGCGACGATCTCGGTTATGGCGAAGACGAGCGCGCGAGGCACGAGTGGCGAGAGCGGCTCGAGCTTGGGCTGCTCCACCCGTGCCCGCCGGCCCAGCTCGCTGAACATCGCGACGAACGGGGCGTAGCCCCGCTCCCGCTGGGCCAGGCCACGAGGCCCGAGCTCCGCCAGGCCGGCGAAGTACGCCCGGCCGAAGGTCGCGTGCTCCTGCCACCAGGCGAGATACAGCGCGGTACCGCGCCGGATGGCATCGATCCAGTTGTCCTCCCCGGCCATGGCGAGCATCGCGTCGAGGAGCTCACGGCCCTTCTCCTCGGTCACCGTCGTGAACGCGTCGCTCTTGTCGGTGAAGAACTCGTAGAAGGCGTTACGAGAGACCCGCGCCGCGGTGACCACCTGCGTCACAGTCGCGGCCTCGTATCCGTGCTCGGCGACCACCTCGATGATGGCGCGGGCGATCCTGGCCCGCTGCGAGGCGCGCACCTCTTCCATGCCGAGCTTGTGGCGGCCGCGCGGGAGCGGGTCGCCCTGCCATGCGCTCTCCTGGACGGTGGAGGACACGCGCGAACCTTACTTGACGGCTTGGCGTACACACGCGTATCCTGATCCTGCGGCCGTCGTCCAGGTGGTCGCCGCATGAAGCGGACAGGGAGAGAACGGATGAGGGTCAGAGGCGCCTGGATCGGGGCGTGCGCGTCGGCGGCGATGCTCGTGCTGACCCCGCCAGCGTTCGGGGAAGGGCGATGCGGCACGTATGCCTGGTGCAACACCGCCCTCTCACCCGACCAGCGAGCGACGCTGCTGGAGAACGCGATGTCGCAGTCCGACAAGGTGGCGATGCTCACCGGCGGCGCCGCCACCGACGTCGGCGTCCCGGCCGCCACTTTCGACGACGGCGCGCTCGGCGTTCGCACGACGGGCTCATCGGCGGACGCGACGGCGTTCCCGGCCGGGATCGCGCTCGCGGCGAACTTCGATCAGGCCATGGCCCAGGCCTACGGTGCGGCGGTCGGCATGGAGCAGAGGCTGCACGGCTACGACGGCGACTGGGGACCGACCGTGAACATCATGCGCACCCCGCTCGGGGGGCGCACCTACGAGGGCTATGGCGAGGATCCGTTCCTCGACGCTCAGACCGCCGTCGGCTGGATCGACGGGCTGCAGTCTCAAGGCGTGATGGCGACCGTCAAGCACTTCATCGAGAACGACCAGGAGGGACAGCTCGGCGCCTCCCCGCTGGATGGCGCCAACGGAGGGCGGTCGTTCACCAACGTGATCGTCGACCAGCGCACGCTGCACGAGATCGAGCTCGAGCCGTTCGCAGCTGCCGTCCAGCAGGCCCACGTGGCGGCCGTCATGTGCTCCTACAACCAGGTCAACAGCGAGTTCTCCTGCGACAACCCCGACCTGCTGCAAACCGTTCTGCGCGGGCAGCTCGGCTTCCAGGGGATCATCATGTCCGACGCGCTCGCGGCCCACACGCCGCAGGGCGATCTGAACGCCGGGATGGACTGGGACATCGTCGGTAACTCCGACAACGCGGCCGCCGTCGACCTGGCCCTCGACGACGGGCAGGTCTCGCAGGCCACGCTCGACGCTCGCGTCCACGAGTACCTGCGCACGCTGTTCGCCTACGGCTTCTTCGACCGCCCCGCCTACGCCAAGGCCCCGCCGGCGACCGAGCCCGCCTCGAGCAAGGCGGTGGATATCGCCACCGAGGAAGGCGGCGCCACCCTCCTCGAGAACGACGGCGTGCTGCCGCTGAGCGGAACCCACAAGACGATCGCCGTGATCGGGCTGCCGGCCGAGAACTACGTGTTCGGCTTCGGCTCCTCACAGGTCACGCCCTACTCAACCGTCGACATGCTCCAGGGCATCCAGGCCCGCGCCGCCCAGGCCGGCGACACGGTGACCTACGACACTGGCACGAACCTGGCCCAGGCCGAGTCCGACGCCAAAGCGGCCGACGTCGCGATCGTCGTCGCCGCCGACAGCGAGTCCGAGGGGGACGACAAGCTGTGCATGTCGCTGGTGCCCCAGTGCGCGCCGACCCAGGAGAGCACGCTCGGCCCCGACGACCCGACCGATGCCCAGCTCGCCTGGGGCGACCAGGACGCGCTGATCTCCGATATCGAGTCGGTCAATCCACACACCGTGGTCGTGCTCGAGACCGGGGCACCCGTGCTCACACCGTGGCGCACCAAGCTCGCCGCGCTGCTGGAGGCCTGGTACCCCGGCGAGGATGGCGGCACAGCGATCGCCCACGTTCTCTGGGGTGACGTCGATCCCGGTGGGCGCCTGCCCGTCACGTTCCCGGCCAGCTACGACCAGGAACCGACGGCGAACAACCCATCCTCGTATCCCGGAACACCCGAGCCTTCCGTGCAGACCGCGGCCGACGCCGGCACCGTCTACCAGGAGACCTACAGCGAGGGCGTGTTCGTCGGATACCGCTGGTTCCAGGCACATCGGCTGACGCCCGCGTATCCGTTCGGTTTCGGTCTCTCCTACACGAACTTCAAGTTCAGCCACCTCACCGTGACCAAAGGCGAGCAGCGAGGCAACTACGTTGCCCACGTCACGGTGACGAACACGGGCAGCCGGACGGGCGACGCGGTGCCCGAGCTCTATGTCTCGCTGCCTTCGCTTGCCGGCGTGCCCGAACCGCCCTGGCAGCTCAAGGGCTTCGACAAGGTGCAGCTGGCTCCCGGCCAACACGCCGAGGTCAGCATGCCGCTTGACCCGCGTGCCTTCTCCTACTGGTCGGACTCCGCCAGCGGCTGGGAGATCGCCCCCGGCTGCGATGTGATCGGAGTCGGCCCCTCCTCGGCGAGCCTCCCTCTCCGGGCAGCGATCGCCCAGGGGGATGCCATCTGCTCCAAGCGCACGCGATGAGCCGGCCCGACACATCCCCGCGACGCGCGCGGGCGCTCCTCGCCATCGGCTGCTCGCTGGCCGCCGGGCTTGTGGCACCGGCGGTCAGCGCCGGAGCGGCTCCCCCGCCGCTCTCGGCCGACACCGCCCCGGTCGCCATCGACTCGACTTACGGGAGCGGCAACTTCGGGCAGTGGACGGTCGACTCGTGGGGACTGCCGGCCTACGACTACACGGTCGACCAGGAGACGAACCCGATCGCGGCCCAGTCCGAGCTCGACGGCGCCGTCAACGCCTGGAGCCAGGTCGGCAATGACCACATCGTGGCCGATGCCTCCAATGCCGGCTACGTGCAGCTGTGGAGCCAGGACCGGCTCTACCAGTGGATGAACTACTACGACCCCTCCAAGGAGCACTACGCCGGGGGGTTTGGCTATCTCAACGTGGGTGGGCGGGTGATCTCGACCCTGTACGACGACCGACCCTCCGATGCCACTACGGATCGCCTGTTCGGGGTCGGCTACTACGCCAAGGAGACGAGTGTCCCCGGCATCACCGAGAAGGACACCGTCTACGCCCCGTTCGGCGACGACAGCATCCTGCTGCACGACGTCACCATCACCAACACGGGCGAGACGACGCAGTCGGGCTCCTACTTCGAGTACTGGGACGTCAACCCGGAGGTCCAGGCGGTAACGCAGGTCCCCCGCGGCTACGAGTCGCCGGTGTGGGACGCCGGGACCAAGACCCTGTCGGTCGCCCAGCTTCCCGACGGCGTCGACGTCAAGCCGCTCACGATCTTCGCCAGCGCCCTGAACGCGCCCGTGACCGCCTACGACACGGACACGAGCGACTTCTTCGGATCGGGGACGGGGGCCGCGCCGGCGGCGGTCGTCGCGGACAAGCTCACCGATTCGATCGCGCCGCCGGACGCCACCGGGGTGGTGGGCGACGCGATGTTCGCCTTCCAGAGCCCGTTCACACTGGCACCGGGCCAGAGCGTCACCTTGCGTTACGCATACGGCTACGCGCAGCCCGGCCAGGTCGCCGCCCTGGTCGCCAAGTACCGAGCCGCGCGCGAGCCGCTGGCCACCAGCGAGCGCGACTGGGCGGCGTGGCTGCCCAAGGTCGACCTCGGTTCCGGCTACACCTGGTTGTCCCGCGAGCTTCAGTGGGACGCCTACACGGTCCGCTCGGACGCCACCTACGACGCCATG
>Ga0335074_10000657_pt1 | contig 48255 bp, 45 predicted proteins | sample Lox_Sample_23_FD_206715 | JGI IMG/M metagenome (GOLD analysis project Ga0335074, IMG submission 206715) | Soil microbial communities from Loxahatchee National Wildlife Refuge, Florida, United States - Lox_Sample_2.3 | ecosystem: Environmental > Terrestrial > Soil > Wetlands | place: USA...
TGTGGTAACTCCTTTCTATCGGCTGGAGAAGCTGTTGCTTGTTATTCAATGCGGCGTGTCGCCATCATTTGAAACATTTCAGACGAGAGGCAGATAGTCAGGGACAACGGGGTTTCGCATAAGCCTCCCAGTGGCTGCGACGATTCAAGACAGGCAGCGATAGGGCCGGGCCGAGTGGATCGGGTGATGATCATGGCTGCCTGTCACACCGATCCGGCCTAGCGGCAGCGTACCCGCCGCACACTGCAGTGCCCGGTCGCACGGGCGCTATGCGCCGCGATTCCGGCCTGATCCCCCTCCTGACCTGGGTAAACGCGCCCGGGCCGTTCCGCCTCCGTGATCCTGACCTCACCCCCACTTCTTGGCGCCGAGGTCAGGATCACTACGGCTCCACTCCGTGAGAGAATGAAGGAGGTGTAATCGGAAATCGCACATGCGCCGCGTTGCACATGCGGGCATGCGCCGACTGCCGCGGAAGGTGCAAGCACGACAACCTCTGTCGCGTGACCTGATGACGTGACTCGCGATTGTCATGTTATAGGCGGAATTAAGACTGTGACGCTGTGCCTTGTCGATAGCCACTCGCGGATTTGTATATTAATCCGGTTACGAGGGCCTGATCGCCGTGGCGTAGTGTGGCCTGAGTGACGCTGCGTCCCGATTCTCTACGGCTTTGCGCAGACTGCATATATGGTTTCAGGATCGGCGGAATTGTTGTTTACCGTAACGGACCATCCGTTGAATCCGCTTGTGATGTCGCCGCTAGTTCCGCTGACTGAAGGACCTGTCGGCTGACTGTCTTGAACCCAACCTGGAGCCGCCTGCGAGACCCCGCCTCCCAGCACAATATCTCCTGACGGGCAGCTCACGGTAGCAGGTACTCTTGACGCAACGGACGGGAACGTTTGCCAGACAAGCTCGGTCTTCGACTTGTGCGCCGCCGCTGTTTGCACGACCTGCGCGTCGGCGGGGGGCTGACCACCAGTTAGGGCTAGAGTCAGCAAGCCGCCTATGATGCCCGCCAAGACTACACCGGCCAGGCTCTTGACGCTCTTCTTTGTCACGCTTATGCCACCCCTCTGGTGGGAGTCGGCAACTTACGGGTTTAATGCCCGCGTAGATGAGGTCTCTCGACGTGCGGACAGTAATGGTGCGCGCAGCCGCTCGCATAATCTGCGGAACTAACTCCCGGCTTGCCGGCCCGAATCGGGCTTGTTCATTAGATACCATGAAATCATGCGTAATCTACGATCGCAAGGTTCTGCAGCAGGATTATGTATGCGGCACAAGCTCGACTGTGTAATATGTGTTTATTGTCCCGGATCGGGCAGATGGAGAGGGATCAACCAATTGCGAACTTATTACTAGTGTGTGCCCTAATCTCCAGCCGCCGCCCGGCCAGGCCTGAACAGGTCGGGTTACCTTCTGAGCCGAGCTGCCCGAGATAAGTAGCCCTTTCTGATTGGCATCTCGGATGCCGCGCGTCCGTCTGTCAGCCGTAGCTGCACTCAGGACGACCGGACGCCAAGTACATCCATCTTGACTTGGCCGGCCAGTCGCACCCAGTCTTGGGCGCCGAATTTCAGCACGGGTCCGTGCGGGTCTTTGCTGTCGCGGACGGCGACGGTGCCCGCCATCACGGCGACTTCGATGCAGTTGCCGCCGTTGCTGCCGCTGTAGCTGGATTTGCGCCAGGCGCGGCGGTCTAGGTGGTCCATCGTTCGTCGGTCACTTTCTCGATCAGGCTCAGGGAGGCGGTCCCGGTCAGGGCTTCGGTGCGCAGCGCGTCAAATCGTACGGACATCGCCGCGCCGACGTCGGGGTCCTCTATGGTCTGCCCGTCGTGCGCCGTTTCCAGGTACACGATAGCGGGCATACCGGTCATCTCAGCCACGACAAAGGCACCCAGCAGCCCCGGATGCGCGCCCAGTCCGGGGATCACCTGCACCGTGATGTTCGGCCGCCGGGCCATCTCGGCCAGGTGCACGAGCTGGTCGTGCATGACCTTCGGGCCGCCGATCTCGCGAGTCAGCACGGCCTCATCCAGCAGCACCCACAGCAGCGGCGGCGGGTCATCCCGGTCCAGGATCACCTGCCGGGCCATCCGCGCCGCCACCCGCTCCTCGACCACCTCCCGGGCGGTGTTCGGGTGGGTCTCCAGCACGGCCCGGGCGTACGCCTCGGTCTGCAGCAGCCCGGGGATCAGCGAGTGCTCGAATAGCCGCAGCGCGGTCGCCTGGCTCTCGTACGGCTGGAACGGCCGGAACCCGGAGCTGAACGGCACCTCCCGCAGCCGCTGCTCCAGCCGGGCGAACGTGCCCGGAGTGCCGAACGCCTCATCACACCGGCCCGCGAAGTCCCGCGACGGGGACCGGTGCCCGGACTCGATCATCGAGATCAGCGACGCGCTGTAGTTCACCCGCCCGGCCAGCTCGTCGCGGCTCAGCCCGGCCCGTTCCCGCTGGGCGCGCAGCTCGTCGGCGAAGGCGGTCAGCGCGGACCGGTCCGGATCACGCCGTGCTGCCATCTGCCACACCTCGCCACGAACTGAGCGGGCCTGCCACACTTGCCGCCGCTGCCCGTACAGCGGCGGGTGCTCCCTGTCCACGGTACGCCGCCGCGCACACCATGGGCAGCAGGCAACCCCGTACCGCCTGCCGCCCGTGAGGAGCAGCCCAGATGACCGCCGGACCCGCCCCCGTCGCCCCGCCTCCGCATCCGCTGTACGCGCTGACGACCTACGAGCTGTCGCGGTACCGCCGCGAGCTGGAGCACGCCCTCACGGCCCTGCCGGGCCACGCCCCGGTGCGCGGGCAGCTGCAGCAGCGGCTCGCCGAGGTCCAGGCCGAGCAGCACTCCCGCGCCCAGCTCAGCACCGGCGGCCGGGCGTGACCCCTGCCGCCACCCGCTCGGCGGTCTGCCCGGCACCTGCAGCCGAGCCCGGGGATATGATCAGGCCTCCGGAGCCTGGCGGGGCCGCCGCGCTGGCGGGTTTCATGGCCGAGTACCCGTGCTGGTCGGTGTTCTGGGACAAGGCTTATGGCGTGTGGCGCGCCGCCGAAGACGACCCGGACTCGGCCCTGTACATCGAGAGCCGGGACCTGGACACCGTGCTCGGCTACATCACCGCCCAGGCCTGACCTGCCCTCCTGCGCCGCGATACCCGCAGCCCGCGCTGTGTGCCGGCCCGCAGCCGGATCGCGCCGTCGTGGGTGGCCGTCCCGTTCCCTGCTGCCCGTCGCGGGCCGGAATGCTCGATAGGCCGAACGGGCGGTGGTGCCCGGCTCGCAGACCGTCCCACGCCACCCGGGCCAGCCCTCCGGCCGGTGGCGCCTCCAGGCGTGCTTCCGGCTCGCCGCGGCTCCGTCTCGTCTTACGGAGTGTAGTCATGACGATGCGCTTACGGATATCTCGGAGTCCTTTCCGGGGGCGGTCCGGGCGGAACAATCGTCACGTCTCGCACATATGCGAGCACGAAGGGGATCCGAGGTTGCTGCTACCGCGGAAAGGCTGGAGATCGCCATGACGGCACAGGCCCACGACACCATCACCGCCGAGATCCCGGCCCGCCCGGCGCGCCGGGCCGATGCCGGGACGGTCCGGCTGTCCCAGCGCGACATCGACGGGCTCCTGCTGTGCGGGGAGCATTACGGCGCGCCGCTCGATCTGCTCGCGGCGGCGCTGCGGGTGCAGGAGCCCCGGCTGGCCGCGGTGACGGCGCGGTGGCGGCGGGCCGGGTACGCGGCCACCGGCCGGCTGGGGCCGGGGCCGGGGTGGTGCTGGCTGACCCGGGACGGGATGACCGCCACCGGTCTGGGGTTCCCCGCGCTGCGCCCGTCGCTGGGCCGCCTGGCGCACATCCGGGCGGTGCTGGCGGCGCGGCTGTGGCTGGCGGCCGGGTCGGTCTGGCAGGACGGCCGGGCCTGGTGGCATTCGGAGCGGCGGCTGCGCGCCGACCAGTCCGCAGCCGGCCGCCGCGGGCACGTGCCCGATGCGGAGATCCACTGGCCCAGCATCAGCGGCAGCCCCTACGCGGGCCAGGTCTGGGCGGTCGAGGTCGAACTGACGCCCAAGCCGCTGGAACGCACGGTGCGGATCATGGGCGGCCTGCTGGCCCCGATGCGGTACGCCCAGGTGATCTACCTGACCGCTCCGGCCGCCGGGCCCGTGGTCACCCGTGCCGCCGCCTCGCTGCCCCCGGGAGACCAGGTCCGGGTGGCGGTCCGGGAACTGCCCCCATCCGCGCTGGGCCCGGAGCTGTCCCGGTGAGCATCTGGTCGTTCGTCAAGCTGGCCGCGGGCCTGTGGCTGCTCCGCACGGCGGCCCGGCTCGCCGGGTGGCTGCTGCTGTTCGCGGTGCTGCTCGCGGCGTGGCCGCTGACCCTGGTCACCATCGCCGGGTACGTGGCCGGGTGGTGGCGCGGCTGGCCGCCCGCCAAGCTGCTCCGCGCGGCCACGGTGTCCCTGGTGATGCTCGCGGCGTGGCTGGCCGCCGCCGTGCTCCGGGTGCACCAACTGCGGGCGGCGGCGCTGGCCCCCGTCGCGGCGTGGGAGCACGGCTGGCCGTACCCGGCCGCCCTGGCCGCGGTGAGGGAGTTCCTGCTGTTCGCCCCGGCCGTCGTCCCGGCCGGGCTCGCGCTGGCCGCGCTGGTATGGAAATGGCGGAACTACGCGCTTACCACCGGCCTGGCCGGCATCACCGCCTCGGCGCCGATCACCTTCGACCGCAGACAATGGAAACGGCAGGTCCGCACTGCCAAGGCCCTGACCGAGGCGCCCGGCGCCGTGCCGCTGCTCGGCCGGGGCGGGAAGATCCCGGTCGGCGGCACCATCCGCGCCGTCGGGCACCGCTGGCATCCCGTCTTCACCCTCCCGGCGGCGGCGTGCGCCCGGCACATGGTGATCGTCGGCGCCACGGGCAGCGGGAAGACGAACCTGATGATCCGGCTATGGGCGGGCTGGTTCACCGCCGCCCTCGACGCCGCCATGGCCGGGCGGGGGAACCGGCCGCTGCTGCTGGTGCTGGACTGCAAGGGCGGCCGGGACGCCCGCCGCAAGGCCGACCGGACCCGCCGCCTGCTCTACGGCGCAGGCGCCCGCCGCGTCGCCATCTGGCCCGATGAGGCCCGCCTGTCTATCTGGGACCTGCCGGCCCGGGACCTGGCCGTGCTGCTGTACCAGATGATCGACACCGGCGACGGCAACGCCGCCTACTACGCCGACATCCTCCAAGCCACCCTCACCCTCGCGGTCACCGCGCCCGGCGGCCCGCCGGTGAACGCGGCCGGATTCTTGGACCGGCTGGACGCCAGATGGCTGGCCCACGCGTGGAACGACGGGCACCACCCGGCCGAGCTGGCCCGGGCCCGCGCCGCCGCCCGGCACCTGCCCGACATCCAGCTCCGCATGGCCACCCTGCTCGACCGGCTCGGCCCCGCCCTGGACGGCCCCGGCACCCTGGCCGACGCCGACGCCTGGTACTTCATCGTGGAAGGCACCAGCGAACCGTCGGTCGCCGAAGCCCAGGCCATGGCGATCACCGAACTGGCCGCCCACGCTGCCACCAGCCAATGGGGCGAGCCGCGGGCCATGCTGCTGGCCGCCGACGACTACTCCGCGGTATCTGGCCGGGTGCCGCTATCCAACCTGTACGAACGCGGCCGGTCCCTCGGCATCGGGGTCCAGGTCAGCGCACAGTCCTGGCAGGGCCTCGGGGCGACCGAGGATGAGCGGTACCGGATCGCGGCCACCGCCGACGGCGGCATCTTCGTCTTGCACACCCCCTACCCCGAGCCGCTGACCCAGCTCGGCGGGACACGCCGGGTGCTGGAGACCGCGCACAAGCTGATCGGGAACAGCTGGGGGGATGAGGGCACCACCCGCGAACAGCGGGCCTGGGTCGCCGACCCGGACCTGATCCGCCGCCTGGACGTCGGGCAGGCGTGCTACATCCACCGCGGCGGGGCCACCTTCGTCCAGGTCGCCCGGCCCAAAGCCTCCCCGCTCACCCTGCTCCCACCGCCCGCCCCCGAGCCTCCTCCCGTCCAGCTCCCCGCGCCCCGGTACGAAACCGCCCCCGCTTCCTGGCCGCCCCCGGACGGCCCGGACCTGTCCGACATCTTCCGCCCTGGAGCCGCCCGATGACCCCCAACCCGTTCGCCGTGCTAGGCCTGCCCGAATGGCCCGAGCTGGAAGACGAGACCGTCCGCGCCGCCTGGCGCGCGATCGCCGCCGAAACCCACCCCGACCGGGAAGACGGCGGAGACCTGGCCCGCTACACCCAGGCGACCGCGGCGTTCGCCGTGCTGAACACCCCGTGGGGCCGCTCGGAGGCCTACGCCGACCTGGTCGAGGCGGCCTGGGCCAACGGCCGGTTCGATGACTACCCCGACACCTGCCCTGCCGCCGAGGAGCCGCTGCCCGTGGTCTTCGTTCCGGTCGTGTTCGTGCCCCGGCCGGTCCCGCTGCGCGAGGTGCTGGCCATGGTGGCCCAGGTCCCGTCGCGGATCCACCGCGGCCACCCGCTGCGCCTGCTCCTCCGCGCCGCCGTCATCGCCGGGCTGTGCGCGGCCGTGCTGACGGTGTTCCCGGCCGTGCCGCACCTGCCCGCGGCCATTGTCGCGGGCCTGTGGTGCGCCATGCTCGCCCGGGCAGACCTGGCGCCGCCACCCGGGTGCTGAGCGGACGAGCACCAGTGCCTCCGGCGGGGCCTCGGGCTCCAGGATGGGCAGGGCCCGCGCCCGGCTGTCCGGCCGTAGCTGGCTGGGGTCAGGGCCTGTCCATCCCTTACCCCGCCGGCCCAGGGAGTGTGGCATGCCGCCCGGCGGAACTCAAGGTCGTTCTTCCGCGGGGAGCTCCACCTTGACTTCCGCCGCGCGGCATGCCCTGAAATGGGGCGGCCGACGGTGACGGGATGGACAGGCAGCCGCCCCCGTGCGCATTATGCGCACCCAGGAAATTCGTCGTGGTGCATGAATGAAAGGAGTGGAGAATGACCGGGAGCAGTCCGCTTGGAAACCACGAGAATCGTATCGTTAATGGTGCTGGAATAGGTGAGAATGTCCGTGTGATCAGCTACAATGTACCTGTAGGGGACCGGCCGGCCGGGATCAAGGTCCGGTTCAAGATCCGCATCGCCGCCGGGAAACGCGCCCGGGAAATCGACGCCCGGCAGGCGAAAGCAATCATGGAGGTACTGCAATGGCAACGCCAGCAGCAAACACGCCAGTAACCCCTCCGATGGGCCTGGGCGGGCCGGGTGATCCGGTCCCGGTCGCGTTCGTCGGCCGGACCTCCACCCTGGAACTGCAAGACCCGGTCGCCTCCCTGCGCCGCCAGATCCGCTCCTCGGCGGCCGCGCTGCCGGCCGGCTGGTTCATCGCCGCCTGGTACTGGGACATCGAATCCGGCGGCCTGGACCTCGAAGCCCGCTCCCAAGGCGCCGCCTACCAGCGGTTCGCCGCCGCCGGGATCCCCCGCGACGGCGGGATGGCCGACCTGCTCGCCGAAGCCGCCAGCCCGCTGCCCCGGTTCGCCGCGGTGATCTGCGAGGACATCGAACGGTCCGGCCGGGACACCTTCAACGCCCTCAAACTGGAAAAGAAGCTATCCCGCAACGGGATCCCGGTGTTCGCCACCGACGAGCCGATCGTCATCGACGGCGTCAACGCCACCACCGTCCTGGTCCGCCGGGTCAAGCAGGGCGTGGCCGAATGGTTCCGGCTGCAGCTGAAGGAGAAAACCTGGAAGGGCCTGGCCGAGCACGCCCTGGACGGCTGGAACATCGGACCCGCCCCCTACGGATACGTCGCGGCACGGGTGCCGCACCCCGTCCCGGTCAAAGCCAGCCAAGGCCGCAGCAAGACCCGCCTCGCTCTGGACCCGGACCGGGCGCCCGTAGTCGAGCAGATGTTCACCTGGCGGGTCGTGCACAAGCTCGGCATGCCCACCATCGCCGCCCGGCTGAACGCCGACCCCGGCCGGTACCCGCCCCCGACCCCCGGCAAGGGCTGGACCACCCAGACCGTGTACGCGATCCTGGCCAACCCCAAGTACACCGGGCACATGGTCTACGGCCGGGTCCGCACCCGCAACGGCCGCCGCGTCACCGTCCCAGCCGACCAGTGGCTGTGGTCACCGCAGCCGGCCCACCCGGCGATCATCGACCGGGCTACCTGGCAGCAAGCCCAGCACATCGGCGCCGAGCACGCCACCAGCCGCGACCTGCCCGCCCCGGACGCGCTGGCCGCCGCCGCCATGGCGGTGTACCCGTACCGGGGCCGGGTCGTGTGCCGGGACTGCCGCCGCCGGATGGCCCGCGGCGCCTACGGCCCGCCCGGCAAGACCCCGCACGTGTACTACCAGTGCCCGCACCACCCGGCCAACCCCCGGCACGCCGCCGCCCACCCAGGCCACCCCCGCACCGTCAAAGCCCCCGAACCCCGCCTGGACCAGATCACCGGCCTGTTCTTCGCCGAGCACGTCTTCGGCCCCCGCCGCGCGCAGCTGCTCGCCGCCCAGCTCCCCGCCACCGACGCCGCCGCCACCGCCGACCGCGACCGGCAGGCTGCTGCGCTGGGCGCCCGGCTGCGGCACATCGAGACCGGCCTGAACTCCTGCATCCTCGAAATCGAACAGCTCCCCGCCGACCCCGCCGACCCGGCCGCAACCGCGATGCGGGCCCGGATCCGCGCCCGGTTCGCCGAGCTCCACCACGAACAGGCCGACAAGCAGACCCAGCTCACCGCCCTCGCCGCCACCGCCCCCAAAGCAGCTGACATCACCCTGCTCGACCAGCTCCCCCTGGCCGGGAACGTCCTGCCCGGGCTGGCCCCCGACCTCAAAGCCCGCCTGTTCGCCGCCTTCGACCTGCAGATCCTGTGGAACAAGCCCGGCCGCCAGGCCACCGTGCACGCCGAGATCACCGACGCCACCCTGCACGCTCTCCCCGCCCTTCTCAACCCCGGCCAGGACGGATACGATGACACTGCCGACAACCCATCAGTGGATACGGCCGACGTGGAGGATTTGTTCGAAGCCCCGATAGCCCCCCGGATCCTCCACGAAGCGCGAAACTTCCACGCAAATCCGGGCTACCGCCGGATCCTCGTCTCGATGGTCAGGCGGCGGCGGCTGACCGCCATCCGCGAGTTCAACGTCGGCACCCGGGGACGAGATCCAGGACGACCTCGATCTTGCCCTCGCTGTGCGGCACGGGACAATTCGGCTAGCGTCGTCGGCGGCGGCGAGGGCCGCCATCTCGGGCCATGCCGCGAGTCCGCAGGACTCGCCGCCGTCGAACGGTCCGGCTGCCCCTCGGAAATCGCGAACTGCCTGCCTTTCTGAGATAGCGTTTCATCGCCCGATCGACTGGCTGAGATGGACCGGATTGACGGTGGTGGACGGTGGAACCTGATGGAACGGCGCAGGTGGCCGTGTTCGTGGACTTCGAGAACCTGGTCCTCGGCGCGGTCAAGGAACTGCCCGACGAGGCGAACCCGGCCCCCTACGAGGCGCTGACCAGGCTCTGCCGCGGATACGGCAATGCCTCGGTACGCCGCGCCTACGCGGACTGGGCTAATCCACGGTTCGGGAGCCACCAGGAAGACCTGGCCATGAACGGCGTGGACCTCATCCAGGTCGCGCGGGTCGGCATCCAGAACAAGAACGCCGCCGACATCAGGATGGCCGTCGACGCCATGGAGACGCTGATCGTCCACCCGGAGATCAGCGTGTTCATCCTGGTCAGCGGAGACGGCGACTACTCGCCGCTGGTGCAGCGGCTGCGGGAGTTCGGCAAGTGGGTGGTGGGCGTCGGCACCGAGGCCAACGCCAGCCGCAAGCTGATATCGGTCTGCTCGGAGTACAAGTACTGGGGCACGCTGGTCGCCGAGGTCGAGCCCGCCGCGCAGCCGATCGGGGCGTTCGACATCAGGGATGCCGAACAGTTGCTGGTCCGGGCCTTCGAGGAGTCAGGCGCCGAGACGATGACCGCCGGCGGGCTGAAGAGCAAGATGCTCGCGCTCGACCCGTCATTCGACGAGCACAACTACGGCTGCCGGAGCTTCCGCGCCTTCCTGTCCCTGCTGCCCAAGCGGGTCCAGATCGTCGAGGCCGGCGGCCCCGATATCACCGTCAAGCTAGTCGACCCGCCGGCCGCGAGACCGGCCCGGACACGGAGCCGGAAGTCATAGCGGGACCGGTACGCCTGTGGCGCGTATTCCGCCGGGCCGACGCTAGGTAATCAGATCGTTCGTTTTGCGCGGCCCTTCGCCAACGGCATGTTACGTATGATGACGCTTTGATCACATTAAGTCTTAGCATGCGGAGCGCCGTGAGGTCCCTGGACCTGCCGGACCAGCCGGACGAACCCAGGCAGGTGGAGCGTGTCGAAACTGGCGGGGCGGACCGTCCGGCGCCTGAGCCCCGCGAGCTGCCGGACCCGGGTGAACGCGGCCGGGTCTACGAGGCGATGCAGGCGCGTGTTTCCGCGGAAACGCCCGACAGCGCATCGCCCGACAGCGCATCGCCCCACAGCGCATCGCCCGACAGCGCATCGCCCCACAGCGCATCGCCCGAACGACGGCCCGACGCGACAGATCACCGAAGTTACCGGGACGAGGTACCACGATTCCGGGAGATGTGGGCCAAGCACGAAAATGACTGGCCAGCCAAAGAGCGGGCCGCACCAGACGGTTCGGCCGATCCGCCCGGCTTTGCCGACGCGGTCGTCCGGGTACGGAAGGCCGAGCAAGGGCTGTCCGCTGACGCGCAGGCGATCGAGCAGGAGAATAAGAACGGCGGCTGGCTTGAGGGCTTCCAGTTCCGCCTGAAGGGCGAGGACCGCCTCAGGGAGAAGACCGCCGAGGGCCTGTCCACGGCTAGCCCGGATGCCACCCCTAATCAGGTGCTTCGGCTGATTCCCGACGCGATCCGCTATACGTTCTGCTTTCAGCCGGAGAATTACACGAGGGGCTACTACGACGTTAAGGAACGGTACGAAAGCCGCGGCCACGAGATGTTCTACGCGCAGAACTGGTGGACCCATCCTGAGTACAAGGGGATCAATACGCGCTGGGTAACCCCCGAAGGGCAGAGGTTCGAGGTCCAGTTCCACACAGCGGAAAGCTTCCATGCCAAGCACTACGTGACCCATCTCGCATACGAGCGGATCCGCGACACGGCAAGGACTAGCAGGGCCGAACTCCGCGAACTGCATGCGTTCCAGCGCGAAGTATCCTCGCGGATCCAGGTGCCGGACGGTGCCACCGATATTCCCGACGTCAGGAAGGAAGGGTTCCAGGGTGCCGGTCAAGATCACTTACTACGCGGTTGTGGCCGATGAAAGGACGATCGACAATCCCTATGGACTGGTGCGGCGGCTCGAGCACGACGACGGGCCTTCTGATGAGGGCCTACGCAAGGACCTCAGCTGGGCTCCCACGCCGGCGATAGTCGAATGGGAGCGCGGCGACTTCGGGCCGGAACTAGTCGAAGTCAGCCATGAGCAGGCGAGCAAGATCGTGGAGTACTTCCACCATAGGTGGGGATCGTCAGGCGACCACTAGGATTCGCGCTATGTCGTCAGGGATCATTGCGGCTTGCTTATCCCGCGAACGGCTGGCGGCTGGTCTCCCCGGACCCGGCCACTGACGGCCGTGCCCGGCGGCGGCCTGTTCGAGTGCCTGGAGCGGATGGCCTCAGCCTGCGGCGAGGACTACGACGTCTTCGAGATCCATCCAGAAGATCCGCGCCGTCGATCGCCCGGACGCTCAGCGCGATGTTCGACGCCGCATGGTGCGACGAACCGCCGAACCCGTTCCGATGCCCGCCCAGGCCTGGCTGTCGGCCATCGGTTTGCTCACCGCGCGGTCGCGGGCGGGCAGCGCGACGGGTTGTTCCTGGCCGCCAAGGCGGCCCACAACGGTGAAGGCCACAACCACAACGACGTCGGCCCCTTCATCGTCGCCCTGGACGGCCGCCCGGTGCTGATCGACGTCGGCGTCGGCCTGTATACCCGGCAGACCTTCGGGCCGGACCGCTACGAGATCTGGACCATGCAGAGCTCCTGGCACGACGTGCCAGAAGTCGACGGCGCGGCGCAGGAGTCCGGCCGCGAGCACGCCGCCCGCCGCGTCCAGGGCCTGCTCGCCGCGGTCTGGGGCACCTGCGTCTTCCGGATCGCGCTCGGGGCTTCCCGCCCCGCCGCCCAGGGCGCGGCGCACCTGGAGATCAGCCCGGCCTTATGACTGATCTCCGGGCCGGTCCTGCCGGGAGGCGGAGTGGGGCGGGAACCCACGGTTCGTTCGGCTGCTTTCCCCGGGCTGCTAGTATATATACGACAATAGTCGACCAATCTCGCTAGGTCGGGGCGGGGAGGTGCCTTCAGGTGACGGAGCCGACGAGATTTGGGCAGCGGGTCGGGGAGGCCGCGGCCAGCTTCAGGTGCTCAATATGCGGCGAGGTGGCCGCCGTCGTCAGGGCCGTGCCGGCAGGGGTCCCAGCCGACATGGGACCGCCGCTGGGCCCGCAGTCCCACCAGCGGGACGGGATTGTCGTTGACTACTTCGGCGGCACCGCGTGGAAGCTGGCCGAACCCGGCACATGCGCGGCCGTGCAGGCCATCCTCGCCGCCGAAGAGCCGGACGCGGCCGAGCTGCGCAGGATCGACTGGGAGCTTGCGCCCTTCTTCTGCCCCGAGTGCGAACGAACCTACTGCCGCGCCGACTGGCATACCTACGTCGTGTTCGACGACGGCTTCTACGACTGCACCGTCGGCACCTGCCCGGCCGGGCACCGGCACATGGTCGACGACTGACCTCCCGCGCAGCGGCTCCCGTCAGCCGATCCGCGTGGCGTAGCCGCCATCGCCCGAGCCCGCGAACTCGCGCTGACCATGCGGGTTGCCTTCGGCCAGGTCGGGCAGGGCGATCGCGACGGGCTGCTCGTCCCGGGCGGCGATAACGGCCTGACCTGCGGTCAGGTCCGCGATGAACGTGCACAGCGTGGTGGCTGCTCCGCCGTGCGCCGGATCGGCGCGAACGCCCTCGGGCAGGGGCGCGCCGGCCAGGACGTCCAGGAACCAGGTCGGTTCCGGATCCTCGTCGGGTACGGCGAGGGCCTCTAGGATCTCGCCGCGTACCGCGCTCGTCCCGGTGGGTGACGCTTCGCACCCAGGAATGTACCGTCCGTGGTTGGTGTGCCACATCAGCGGGCATGACCCCGGGCCGGCCTCTACGGCGGCGTGATGACCGGCGGCGGCCTCCACGTTGACGATCCGGCCGGACCGGTCGCCGACCGTGTAGGCGAATCCGCCCGCCGAAGGGTGCGCCCGCAGGTGGTCAACGACCTGATCAACCGTGGTTGCCGATCGCTGCACCCCGCGACCCACGAAGTGACGGCCGGCTCCCGCGCCGGGCTCGGCGACCGGGAGGTGATCGATGGTCCACACCAGCCCGTCGGCGGTCACGGTGAACGCGTTGGCGGGCAGGAAGCCCGGATACCAGAAGGCGGTGACGGTCGGCAGGCCGTCGAGGGCCAGCGTGAGCAGGGCGCACTGCCCGACGTTTTCCGCGGCGCCGTCCTCGTTGTGAGCGATGACGGATCGCCCCCGCCGCCACGCCAGGTCGCTGCACCCGATGCCGCCGGTTATCGGGCCGAGGTCACCACGGAAGTTCAGCAGCACCAGATCGTCGAACGGCACCGCGGCGCCCTCGGCGAGCGCGGCGAGTTCCGCCCAGGCCTGCGGGAAATGCAGCACGCTGGCCTGCCGCGCGGCCTGGAAGCGATCGCTTCCCGGCGGTCCGGAAACGTGCCCGTGAAGCCGGGCTGGCAACGGCCAGGCCGCGGTGAGTTCGGCCATCTCGGCACGCATGTGCTCCCCGAGCGCACGGAACGCATCGAGGTCTGGGCCGCGCAGGACGATCCAGCGCAGGCCGCCCAGTTGGTGCTCATCTAGCGAGACGCTCATGACCTAACGCATACCCGGAGAACGGGCCGCGGCACCCTAGCTGGCGAACGGGTAGGCCAGGTCGGCCAGCTGCGGCCTAGGCCCTTCGCCAAACGACCCAGCCGGCGGGCTGGTTCTCGGCCACGATCCGCCATCCGGCAGGCGCCTGCGGCCAGCTGGCCAGCGCGGGCTGGCCAGCCGGCCAGCCCGTCTCGACGACGGTCGTCCCGGCGGGCAGTGGCTGGCCGGGTTTGAAGAACTCCAGCTCCGTCCACCAAACCTGGAACGCCTGCGGCACCCACACCCAGTAGCTGACGTTCGAGGCCACGGCGATCCGATCGCCCGGCCTGAGCTTGCCGGCCGCCACGAACCCGGTCGCTCTCGGCGCGCGGGTCGGCTCGGTGGCCTGCGAGACATGGCTCGTCATCTGGGCCAGGGCCACGAGGCTCACCGCCGCGATCCCGAGCGCCCACACCTGCCGCATAAGCACGGGCACCCGCACCTTCCCGGCCAGGTCCGCGTCATGCCAGTGCCGGGCGGCGAGCGCCGTCAGCACCCACGCCGCGAGCAGGGCCAGCGCCACCGCCGTCGCCATCCAGACCCCGGCCTTGTACCAGTCCTGGGTCAGCACGGCCACCTCGCCGAAGTCGAACCCGGCCGGCCACCCCCACGTACGCAGGGACGAGCCCGCGTAGATGACCACGATGACGCCGGTCAGGATGGTCAGCCCCGCGGTACCGGCCGCGCAGAGCAGGATCGTCCGGGTGTGCGCCCGCAGCAATACCACCGCGCCGACGACGAAGAACGTCACGATCAGGCCGTCGAGATAGCGTCCGGAAGCCCACGCCTGGCCCTGGCCAGCGGGCAGCGCGGCGGGCGCGATACCGGCGATGGCCAGCGTGACCGCGACCCCGAGCGCGCTCATGATCCGCAGGTCGGCCCGGGCGCCGCGGCGCACGATCACGGCGGCCGCGGCGATCAGGCCGACTCCGGCCAGGCCCCAGCTGTCGAGGACGAGCCGCCACATCTGGCCCGACGCCATCTCGAATACGTGGATCATGCCGTGCACGCTGCGCAGCCGGGTCTCCGCTACGCCGGACATGCTCCGCGTCCCGTAGGGATAGAGCGCCGAGGACAGGTAGCGGTCCAGCAGCCAGCCGCCGCTGACCGACGCGGTCAGGGCCAGCGCCGCGGCCGCGACGGTGCCGCGCGGCGCCAGACGGCGCCAGGCGACCAGCGCGCCCACGGCCACGTAGCCCGCCACGATCACGTCGCCCCTGGAGTGAACCGCGTAGGCGTACCCGGCGAGCAGCGCGGACGCGACCGCGGCCGCGTACCGTCCCCGCGGGGACGAGGCGGTCAGCCAGCTGTGGGTGGCCAGCAGCCAGGCCAGCACCACGGCCGGGAAGATCGCGTCCGACATCGCGTACTCGGCGTAGAAGAACCCGGCCGGGAGCAGGGCGGTGACCGCTGCCACGCCGTAGGCCGCCGGGCGGCCCAGCCCGAGCCGTCGCCCGGCCGCGTAAGCCAGCGGCATCAACGTGGCGCTGACCGCGGCGTTGATGATCAGTACCGTGCGGTACACGGTCACCGGGTTGTGGGTGAACCAGAACACCGGCGTGATCAGCAGCGGATAGCCGCCCTGGTACAACGTCGTCGACCCAGAAAAACCGGTGGCCGGGCCGCCCGCCAGGACCCGCGCCGCGATCAGGTACGCGGTCTCGTCGGGCTCGACCAGCGGGATGGTCTGCATCCGGCTGAACCACACCCGCAGCCCGGCCTGGCACAGCCAGCCCGCGACGAGCAGCAGCACCCACCGCCGCCTCGACCGGCGCCGGGCCATGGCCGCGTCGACGGGCCGCGCGTGGGCGCCGCGCGCGGCCATGCGTACCGTGGAATCGACGGGCCGCGCGTGGGCGCCGCGCGTGGCCATGCGTACCAAGGAAGCTGCCTCCGGGGTCGAAAAGCGGTACCCGGCCGTAGGCCCCGGGCGTCGCGTTGCTGTCCGCTATGACGCACATGCGGGATAGGCGCCGTGGATGTGAGCAACCAGCGTGGCGGTACAGAATGATAGCTGGTTCTGCGAAGCATGTGGCGAGGTTGAGAACTCCTTCAGCGGCGGCGGACGGCGAGGATCGCGCCGGTGAGGTAGCAGGCCAGCGCCAGTGCCCACAGGCCGGCCATGATCATCGAGCTGAAGGCACGCCCGTAGTTCACGAAGCTCGCCCCGTTGAAACCGGCTCCGATAATCGCGAGGGCGCCGAGGACCGAGGCCGTCTTGCCTGCTGTAGTGCCTGTTCGCCAAGCGAGCACGATAGCGGCGAGGGCGGCCGCGGCGAGTGCCATCCCGAAGGCGGCGTGCGCCGCCGCCCAGGCGGGACCGTCGGTGATCACCCAGGCCAGCCCGGCGCTCGCACCGGAGAGGTAGTTACCGGCACCGGCTCCGGGGTGCCGGTCGGGCAGGACGACGTACACGTTGACGACCATGCCGAGCAGGTACTGAACCAGCAGCAGTGCGCAGGCGCCGACATCGACCGCGAGTTGCCGGGTCATTGGTCCGCACCTAGCGCGAGCTCGCATGGCATCGTCGTCTATTCAGCCGACGAATATGCAGAACGGGTGCCCCGCGGGGTCAGCGTAGACCCGCAGCGGCTCCTCCGGGTCATCCGAGCGGTCCTCGAGCAGCCGGGCACCGAGGGCGAGCGCCCGCTCATGCTGGACGTCCAGGTCAGCCACGGTGGGCACCGTGGTGTCCACGTGCAGCTGCTGCGGGACCGGGCCGTCCGGCCACGTGGCCTCGGGCAGCTCGCTGACCTTCTGGAAGGCCAGCGCCGCGCCGCCGGCCGGGCTCCGGAGCGCCAGCCAGTCCTGCCCCTTCGGGTCTGGCTGGCCGGGTGCGGGCGGCTCGTCGCCCGGGCGGTACCGCAGGCCGAACAGCAGCCGGTAGAACTCGGCCAGGCGCCGCGGGTCGGTGGTGTCCAGGACCGTCTGCCGGATAACCGGGAACGCTTGCTCATTGCCCATGCCGCCACAGTAGAGGCAGTCAGAACTGGCACGGGAGGCGCTTGACGCCGTTGATGAAGCTTGATAGCAGGCGGTCGGGCTCTCCGGCGGTGATGTCGGGGACCCGCGTGAGCAGTTCGCGGAGCATGACGGTGAGCTCGCGGCGGGCCAGGTGGGAACCCAGGCAGAAGTGCGGGCCTGCGCCGCCGAAGCCGACGTGCGGGTTCGGCGAGCGGGTGATGTCGAAGCGCTCGGCGTCGGCGAATACCGCTTCGTCGCGGTTGGCCGCGTAGTAGAACAGCACCGCCTTGTCGCCCTCGTGGTAGTCCTGGCCGTTCATGGCGTAGTCGCGCGTGAGGGTCCGGCGCATGAAGATGACCGGCGAGGCGTAACGCACGATCTCCTCGACGGCTCCGCCGATCCGGTTCTCCAGGTCGGCGAGCAGCATGGCGCGCTGTTCGGGGCACGCCGTGAGCAGCATCAGCCCGTGCGAGAGCGCGTTCCTGGTGGTCTCGTTGCCGGCTACGACCAGCAAGATGAAGAACGAGGCGAGCTCGGCGCTGGTCAGCTGCTCGCCATCGATGTTCGCGGTCACCAGCGCGGACACCACGTCGTCGGCCGGCGCCTGGGCGCGGGCGGCGGCCAGGTTGGTGACCAGATCGGCGAGCGCCTGCCCGGCGGTGAGCAGCTGGGTGACCGCCTCGTTGAGGTCCTCGCTCATGAATTCCGGGTCCGCGCCGGACAAGATGATGTTGGTGTTGGCCAGGACCATCTCGTACTGGTCATCCGGGATACCCATCATGTCGCAGATGATCTTCAGCGGCAGCCGGGCCGCGACGTGAGACACGAAGTCGCAAGGCCCGGCGGCCAGCAGGTCGTCGACGACCGTCGCGGCGGCGCTCTGCACGTCGATCTCGAACTTCGCCACCATGCGCGGGCTGAAGGCGCGGGAGACGATCCGGCGCAGCCGGGCGTGCCTGGGGGCATCCATGTTGATCATCGAGCCGAAGTACTCGTTGAACTCGACGGGGAGATCCGGGATGCTCGTCGCGCCCTTCGCCGAGGAGAAGACTTCGGGGTGACGGCTCGCCTCGACGATGTCGGCGTGACGGACCAAGGCGTAGTAGCCGGGGCCCACCTCGCTGAACGGTGTTTCGGGCTCGGCGAAGAACTGCGGCCGGTCCTGGGCCCGCAGCAGCGCGAAGGCGGCGGCCCGGTCGGCCAGCGGCAGGCTCCAGAAGGCGTTATCCGACAGGTCTATCCCGGCAACAGTCATGGCCTGCCCCAATGTCAGTCGGCTCTGGGTCGAGCTTAATCGGCGATAGTTCCGGTTTGTAGGGGGCGGCTGCGGGACGGCTATGCTGCCGCCGTGAGCGTGCCCTCCATGCCTATGGCGCCCCTCGGCCGCAGCGGTATCCCGGTCAGCCGGCTGGCGCTCGGATCCTGGCGCACCTACGACCGGATCAGCCGCGATCAGGGCGTCCGCGTCATGCGGGCCGCCCGCGACGCTGGCATCAACTTCCTCGACGACGCCCGGTATAACGACGAGACCGGGCGGGCGCCGATCCCGACCGGGTATTCCGAGGTGCTGTTCGGCGAGTTGTTCCGGGCGGCGGGCTGGCACCGTGACGACGCGGTCGTCTCCAACAAGCTGTGGTGGGAGTTCTGGCCCGGTGAATCGCCGGCCCAGGAGCTGGCCGGGTCGCTGGCGCGGATGCGGTTCGACTACGTCGACCTCGTCTACTCCGAGGTCCCGCCGGAAGGCGTGACGCTGCCGGACGCGATCGACATGATCACCGGGCTGATCCGGGCCGGAGTGGCCCGGGCGTGGGGGACGCTGAACTGGACCCCGGAGCAGATGGAGCGCGCCTGGGAGATCGCCGACCGTGAGGGAGTGCCAGGCCCGGCGGCGACGCAGCCGCCGTACAGCCTGGTGCGCCGGGAGATCGTCGAGGATCCGGCCATGCGGCTCCTGGCGGCCGCAGGCAAGGTCGCGATCGTGGCGTCGTACACGCTGGCCGGAGGCATCCTTACCGGGAAGTACGACCAGGATCCCGGGGCCGGGCGCGCGGCGGGAACGCTCGGGCAGCCGCGCGTGGCGCCGGCGGTGGAGGCAGGCCGCGAACTCGCAGTGCTGGCCCGGGATACCGGGCGGGATCCGGCTCACCTCGCGATGGCGTTCGCACTGCTCAACCCGTCGGTGACCACCGTCTTGTTCGGGGCGACGCGGCCGGAACAGGTGACCGCGAATCTCGGCGCCCTGGACGTAGCGAACCAGCTAACCCCGGACGAGCGCGACCGCCTCGCCGGCGTCGGCCTGCGGCGCTGAGCCGTGGCCGACTCCAGGGAGCTCAGGCGGCGACGGGCCGGGCGGGTGATCGTGCTCGACTCGGACGACCGCGTCCTGTTGTTCCGGTACGACGAGGAGCCGCCCAACGGGCGGCACTGGTGCACGCCGGGCGGCGGGCTGGACGACGGAGAGGATTACGCGGCGGGGGCGCGGCGGGAACTGGCCGAGGAGACCGGCTGGGCCGACGTCCTGGTGGGCCGGGAGGTGTACGAGGGAACGCGCTCGTTGGAGTACGCGGACCGGCTCGTGCTGCAGCACGAGCGGTTCTTCCTGGCCCGGGTCGAGGTGGCCTGCCGCGGGCTCGGCGAGGTGGCCGCCATGCACGCCAGCGACGGGATAGCCGCGTGGCACTGGTGGACGCTGGCGGAGCTCGATTCCACCGACGAGGTGATCTGGCCCGCCGGGTTCGCGGACCTGCTCAGAGGGCTGATCCGGGCTGGGCGCTGAGGACCCGCGAGACGTCGGTCAGTAACGCGTCCCGGGCTAGTTGTCCGGCCAGCTCGAGACCGCACCCCTTGAGCGGGCCGGAGGCAGGCCCATACGCTGAGCTCGTGGGCCAACCGGAAGCATGCCTCGTTGACCTCTACGAAACCCTTTTGAGCTGCGACTTCTCGCCCAACAGGCGGGAGTTGCCGAAGCTGGCCGGCGTGGCGGCGGACGCCTGGAACGAGGCCTACGCGCAGCTGTGGGCCGCGGTGCAGGTCGGCCAGGTCGGAAAGGCCGAGGCGTTCGAGCAGACGCTACGGGCCTGCGGCGCGGCGCCGAGCGGCGATCTTGTCGGCGCGCTCGTGGACCGGGACCGGGAGTTGCACTCCGCCTCGGCGGTGCTGTACGACGATGCCATCCCGTTCCTCGGCAGGCTACGGTCCGCAGGCATCAAGACCGCGATCGTGAGCAACTGCAGCGAGCACACGCGCAGGCTGCTGACCGAACTCGGCGTGATCGGGCTGGTCGACGCCGTCATCTTGTCCTGCGAGGTGGGTGCGGCGAAGCCGTCGGCCGAGATCTTCCTGCGGGCTCTGGACCAGCTCGGGGTGCCCGCTTCGGCGGCCCTGTTCGTGGACGATCAGGCGGCGTTCTGCGCGGGCGGAGCGGCGCTGGGTATCAGGGCGGTGCAGATCGTCCGGGGTGAGCTGGACGGGAACCGGCCGGCCGCGGGTATCACGGTGGTCCGGTCACTGGGAGAAGTCGCGGCCATGCTCTGGCGCTCGGAGGTTTCAAATCCCGGCTCAGGGGCGAAGACGGGCTCAGGAGAGGGTTAAGCAGGAAGGTCCGCAGGGTGCCTGGCGCGATAACGTACTACGCGGTCATTGCCGATAACCGGACGATTGATAACCCCTACGGGCTGGTCAGGCGACTCGAGCACGACGACGGCCCGGCCGACGAGGGCATGCGGAGGGACTTCAGCTGGGCGTTCAGCCCGGCGATCGCCGAGTGGGAGCAGGGCGGGCGTAAGCAGGAGCTGGTTGAGGTCAGTCACGCGCAGGCGACCAAGATCATCGAGTTTTTCCGCACCCAGTGGGGGTCGTACTGGGAGCCGCTCGATCCCTAGCGGGACGGCTTGACCGCGGGTGGCGATATCCGGGCAGGTAGCGTGAGGTGACGTTGGCAGCCGGCCCGGTTGTGCGCGACAGGATCATTGCTCTGGGCCACAATCGCGAGACTAGACCCTCAGCTCCTGGGGCAGGCCGAAGGCCGGGAACAGGTCCGCGCTGAAGACGGTGATCTCGGCGATCGTGCCCGCCTCGATCCGCATCACGTCGAGCTTGAACGCGCGGAACACCGTGTCCCCCGGCCTGCGCAGGTAGCCCGCGGCGGCCGGCATCCGGTTGGCGGCGGCCGGGAGCACGCGCCATTGCCCCATCGCGGCCGCGTCGGCCATGAGCGGCCTGATCGCCTCCGGCCCGTCGAAGATCCCCGGCCAGGGCGGCATCGTGATCCGGAGGTCGCGGGCCGCAAGCGCCATGGCGGCCTCGGTGTCGAGGCGTTCGTGCGCGGCGATGAACTGCTCGAGCAGGTCGCGTTCGGCGGCGCTTGGCTGGCCTGCGGACCAGTCCGCCCGGCGGGCGGGCAGGTGTGAGTGCAACGTCGTCCGGGCGCGCTGTAGCGCGCTGTTGGCGGCGGCGACGGTGGTGCCGAGCGCCGCGGCGGTCTCGCTGGCAGGCCAGCCGAGTACGTCCCGGGCGATCAGCGCCGCGCGCTGCCTGGGCGGCAGGACCTGAAGGGCGGCGAGGAACGCCAGGCAGATCGTCTCCCGCTCGATGGCGACGGCCTCCGGCTGCTCGTCGCTGGGTGCGGCCTGGTCAAGCAGCACGTCCGGGTAGGGCTGGAGCCACGCTACCTCCGCCATCGAAGCCATCCCCGCCGTCCGCCGCGAATTGCGGCGCAGCATGTCGAGGCAGACGTTGGTCGCGATGCGGTACAGCCAGGCGCGGAACTGGGCTCCGCCCTGGAAGCCCGACCGGCCGCGCCACGCGTTCAGGAACGTCTCCTGCACCGCGTCCTCGGCCTCGTCGAAGGAGGCGAGCATCCGGTAGCAATGCACGTGAAGCTCGCGCCGGTGCCGTTCGGCCAGGGCGGCGAAGGCCGGCTCGTCGCCCGCGATCGCCGCGCTCACCGTCTCGTCGATGCTCACCGCTCCTGCCTCCCGCGTCCGGCGTCGGCCCGCTGCCGATTCTCCACGATGAAACGGTGCCGCCCGGCCGAACTCATCGGTGCCGCGACCTAGAGCCCGAACCGCTGGCGCCGGTCTTCCGGGCGGCTAGCTGCCCGAGCCGCGGGAGATGGGACTGACGGACAAGATCTGGATCGGCTTGGCGCAGGCCGTCGTGCTGTAGGCCAGCTTGACGAACCCGATATCGTCCGGCACGGCGATCACCAGGTAGCTCGCGTGAACGGGGTCGCACGTGGCCCTGGCGTAGTTACTCGCGTTGCTGATCTGGAGCAGCGAGTTGCCCTCCCCTCCCGGGTTGACCGAGAAGGCGCGCGGCGTGAAGCCGCCCACGGACACCGGGGCCGCCAGGCCGATCTGGGCCAGCGGCGTCCCGCCCGCCAGGGAGACGCCGGGCAGGCCGCCGAAGCTGCACAGCCTCGGGCCGTGGTTGGTGAAGTCGATCACCTGGTAGGTGATGGCCTTGGTGACCTGGGAGGCCCCCAGCGTGACCGTGACCCACGACGCGGGGCACGGGTAGGCGCCGTTCGTCGCGCCGTAGGCCGGCGGAGCGGTCAGGGTCCTGACGGGCGCTGGCGTGGACACGCCCGCTGGCGAGCTGGATGACGCGGCCGGCGCGGCAGGGTCCGCGGAGCCGGACGGGGACACCGTGGGAGCGGAGCCAGCCGAGGAGGCAGACGGAGCGGCCGTACCGCAACCCCCGGCGAGCACCGTCAGGCACGCCAGTGCCGTACCCGCTACCACCAGGCGGGCTCCGGCAGCCCGCGCGCCGAGTGTCATTAGTGTTTCCTTCCGCCTCAGCCGGCTCATCGAATTACACCGACCCTATGACGCGCGCCGCCCCGGCGCGGTTGCCGACGAAAACTGAAGCAGGTGGCTCGGCGGGGGAACCACGGACCGTTCGGCATGAATGAAGAAGGGCGGCCGGGCACGGCGGGAAAGCCGGCCTGCGGTCTCAGTGCACCGCGACGGCGTAGACGACGATGTTGCTGAGGTAGTGGCCGGTGGCGTAGTCGAAGGCGCCGCCGCAGGTGATGAGGCGGAGCTCCGCGTCGGGGGTGGGGCCGTAAACCTTCTCGGTCGGGAAGTGGTCCTTCAGGTACACCTGGACCGCGGTGACGCGGAACTCGACGAGCGTCCCGTCCGCCCGCCTGACGTAGATCCGGTCCCCGCGGCGCAGCGTATCCAGCCGGAAGAAGATCCCGGGACCCTTGTATGAGTCGATGTGACCCACGATGATGGCCGAGCCGATGGCGCCGGGACGGGGGCTGCCCGTGTACCAGCCCGCGACCGCGGTGGTGGACGGGACCTGGAGCGCGCCGCTGGAGGTCAGGCCGAGGTAGACGAGCTTGCTCTGGACGCCGATCAGCGGGATGGTCAGGGCGACCGGGCGCGCGACCGGCTTCGACGGCCCCGGCACCGGCGGTGCGACGATCCGGCCGGCGGGCGCGGGCAGCGCGTCCACGCCGAGCGCGACCGGGCGCTGGGCCGGGGTCCCGTGCCGCGTGAGCAGCAGGCCGGCTGTTCCGCCCGCGATCACGAGCAGGCCGGCCGCAAGGATCACGGCCGGCCTGCGTGAGCGCATCCTCAGGCCCTAGCGGCGTGCATACCGCGGCTACGGCGCATGCTGAGCGCCCCGGTCAGGGCGAGCAGCAAGCCGGAGACGATCAGCCCGAGCCACGGCAGCGGTGAGCCGGGACCGTGCGCGGCGGTGCCGCCGAAGCCCGTGTTCGCGGCGCCCGCGGGCATCTGCCCGCTACCCGCGGCGTCGGTCAGGTTGTCGATCTCCAGGCCGTTGGCCCCGTCGAGGACCACGAGGGTGTGGACGGTTCCGGCGGCGAGCGTGACGCTGGTGTTCGCGTCCCCGCCTGCGGCGGTCACGGCCACGGTCTGCGTGCCGGGAGTGACGGCCTCGTACGAGGTCACGCTCGCGAACGACAGGCTGGCGGCCAGGACGGTAGACCCGTAGGTCACCTTGACGGTTTGGTCCTTCAAAGACGCCTGGATCACCCGGACCAGGGCTTGCCCGGGCGGCGTGGTCAGGTCGTCGTCGAGGACCTGGAGCCTGAGGCCCGACTCGGGGCCCATGCCCGCCACGGTGTAGGCGTGACCGGCCTGGATGTCGACTCCGGTGGACAGGACGGCCGGGCTCGTCGGGGAGGCCCCGGCGAGCCGCATGGCGACGCTGTAGTCGCCCGCGGTTACCGATTCATACGGCGACACATCGCCGTATGCGACGTGGTGCAGCACGATCTGCGCGTCAGAATTGCCGAACGAGTACAGGTATACGTCGACGGCGGGGGTGTTCGGGGACAGGTGGGCCAGCCTGATCCAGCCCGTCCCGGTGGTGGCCGACGACGCGAACGCCGTCGCGGCAGATGGAATGCCCAGCAGCAAAGCCGACGCGGCCAGCAGCATGAGCAGTCGCCTGGTTATTCTCGGAAACTTCATTTCGACCCCTCCCAATACCTAGCTGACGAGCTGCTAGGTGCCGTTCAGACCCAGCGGGCCCGGGGCGTCGAACTGAACGGCGATAGCGGACTGACCGCCTGAAATCGTGACTCTCCGGAAGTCTGAAGGTAGGAAGTCGGACCGCTGAGCAGCTAGGAACCCCATGACCGCCGACAGGCCCGCGGCCGTGGAGGCACCGATTTCGGCACCGCGTAGCGGTACCTCCGGACTTGCACCTGGCGACGAGTCATCGAACAGTATCAGCTGTACTGGCACTTTGGCGGCAAGTGCCGAAACCGTTACAAGAAGTCGGGGATCGACCATTCCGTCGAGCAGGGCGGTCCGGGCCTGCGGCGATGCGCGGAGGTTCTTGTTAGTCAGCAGTTGCTCGCCCGCGGCGATGCGGGCCGCCAGATCTGACTTCAGCGTGGCGTCGAAGGCCGCTGTCCCGTCCGCCTCGACGATGCGGACGTCGACGCGCTCGGCACCGGTGCCGAAGCTGGCCTGCAGCAGCGGCGCGTAGACGGAGGCCAGGCGGGGGCCGAACAGGTTCCGGACGGCCAGCGTCGCAACGACCACGGTGGCGTTCAGCGGGTCGGTGGTGGTCGGCTGGAACTGGTACAGCCTGGCCGCCGGCACGCCCGCCGCCAGGAGCGCGTTGCACATCGTCGGGTCGCAGCCGATGATCGCGGCGGGCGAGATCTGCTTCGCGATCCACGCCGCCGCCTGGCCGCGATTGATCGCGGCGACCTGGAGCTGCGTCGGGGTGCTGTGGGCCGCGAAGCTCGGCTGCGGCGTCGCGGACCTCTGCGCTGGCTGGGAAAAGGCCAGGGTCACCAGCGCGCCGAGGGCCATGGCGGCGACCGCGCCCAGCGCGAACACCAGGCGGCGTCCCCGAGCCGACTGCTGTTCGGCCTTCTTGCCGAGGCCGTGGCGTTCGAACCACAGGCGCGCGGTCGTGGCCGCGACCTGTGACCACGATGGGTTCAGCTGCCTGTCGCGCGATGCCGATGTCAGAGCGCGGTTCTCCTCGCCCATCTCGCTCCCCCGCAACCCCGTGACCAGCGGGGTTGCCCACCAAAAGCGGTTCGATCCTGTGCTGTGCTCCGATTTCCTCCAATATAACCATTTTTTACCCTCTAGCGTCTCTAAGTTCGCGATCCTCATCATGCATGACCACGGTGCGCTTTATATCCCATAAGCTGAGGAGCCGCAGATCAGGGCCGAGCGGCGCGAGTCAAGACGTGATCGCGCGCGGGCCTGCTGTGACGGTAGGCGGGTCGTTACCCGGCGGGATGGCAAAGCTGCTGGGTCAGAGCGTGCACCTTCTGGGTGAGATCGTGAATCTGCCGCGTTAGGTCGGTATTGGCCCGGAGCAGTTCGTCGATCTTCTGGGTTTCCTCGTAATGATGCTGCGCGAGGATCTCGTCGCGGGCCGCGGACCGGTTCTGGCTCATCATGATGATCGGGGCCTGGAGGCCCGCCAGCGCCGAGAGCACGAGGTTGAGCGCGATGTACGGGTACGGGTCGAACGCCTTGCCGTGCAGGAGATGCCCGATGAACAGGGTGTTCACGAGCATCCAGATAAGGATGAGCCCGAGGAAGATGAAGATGAACGGCCAGGAGCCGCCGAAGCTGGCGATGTCATCCGCGATGCGCTCACCGAAGGTTCGCGTGTCATGCTCGTCCTTGAGGGCCGGATGCCCGTGCTTGGGCCGTGCGTGCCGCCACGGAAACCAGCTGCTCCTGGGGGCCAGCGGCTGAAGCTGCGAAATGTCCATGGCGAGGTTCCCTTCCGCCGTCCGGATGGGTAACCAGGGTATTCCTCGGGGCAGGCGGCTAACCGGGCGCCAGGCCGAGGATCTCGACGGAACGCTCGCGCATCTCGACCTTGCGCACCTTGCCGGTCACGGTCATCGGGAACTCATCGACGATGTGCACGTACCTGGGGATCTTGTAGTCCGCCAGTTGCCCGGCGCAGAACTCCCGCAGCGATTCGGCCGTCAGCTCGGCGGCACCGGGACGCAGCCGGACCCAGGCCATGAGCTCCTCGCCGTACTTGGCGTCCGGAACGCCGATGACCTGGGCGTCGAGGATGTCCGGATGGGTGTAGAGGAACTCCTCGATTTCGCGCGGGTAGACGTTCTCCCCGCCGCGGATCACCATGTCCTTGATCCGCCCGGTGATGGCCAGGTAACCGTCTTCGTCCATGACGGCCAGGTCACCGGTGTGCATCCAGCGGGCGCCGTCCACGGCTTCGGCGGTCTTGTCCGCTTGCCCCCAGTAGCCGAGCATCACCGAATATCCCCGGGTGCACAGCTCGCCGGGGGTGCCCCGCGGCGTGGTCGCGCCCGTCGCCGGGTCGACGACCTTCACCTCCAGGTGCGGCCCGACGCGGCCGACGGTGGACACCCGGCGGTCCAGTGAGTCATCGGGCCGGGTCTGGGTGGACACCGGCGAGGTTTCCGTCATGCCGTAGCAGATCGACACCTCGCGCATCGACATCCGGGACATGACCTGCTTCATCACCTCGGCCGGGCACGGCGAGCCCGCCATGATGCCGGTGCGCAGGCTGGACAGGTCGTAGTCGGCGAAGCCGGGCGCGGACAACTCCGCGATGAACATCGTCGGCACCCCGTACAGCGAGGTGCATCGCTCGGCCTGCACGGCGTCCAGCGTCGCGACCGGGTCGAAGCTGGGGGCGGGGATGACCATGCACGCGCCGTGGCTGGTCGCGGCGAGATTACCCATAACCATTCCAAAACAATGATAGAACGGCACGGGAATGCAGATCCGGTCCGCTTCCGTGTAGTTACAGAGCTCACCCGTGAAGAACCCGTTGTTGAGGATGTTGTGGTGTGAAAGCGTCGCGCCTTTGGGGAAGCCGGTCGTGCCCGAGGTGTATTGGATGTTGATGGGGTCGTCGGTATCAAGCTCGATGCGCTCGAGCGCGGAACGGTCCAACTCGCCGCCCCGCCGCATAAGCGACTGCCACTCCGGGCGGCCAATTATCACTACGTGCGAAAGGCCCGCGCACCGCGGCCGCACCTCGGCGATCATCGCGGCGTAATCGGAGGCCTTCAGCCGCTCGGCGGCGACGAGCAGCCTGGTACCCGACTGGTTGAGCACGAACTCGAGCTCGCGGGTGCGGTAGGCCGGATTGATGTTCACCAGGATGGCGCCGATCTTGGCCGTGGCGTACTGCGTCAGCGTCCACTCCGGGCAATTCGGGGCCCAGATGCCTACCCTGTCGCCCTTGGCGATGCCCATCTCGTCCAGGCCCAGCGCGAGCGCGTCGACGTCGGCCGCAAGTTCGGCGTAGGTCCACCGCCGCCCGGTCGGCCGGTCGACGAGCGCCTCGCGGTCCCCGAACCGCCGGACCGTTGCGTCGAGGTTGGCGCCGATCGTGTCGCCAAGCAGCGGCGTTGCGGATTCTCCTGACGAGTAACTCAGCGCTGCCGACATGGCCCGCTCACCTCCAAGCCTGGTTTTACCTGGCATTCCACCAGTCCAGCATGACACGGTTTTAGCAGTGACGGTTTCGTGTCCTGCTTGTCACCCTTGCCATCAAGCCAGCGGCTGATAATAAGGGTGATATATGGCGGTCCTGGTCTTAGCAGGCACCGCGGGGAGGATCATTATGCAACTCCGGCTTCTTGACGTTCCCGTGGACGGCGGGAACCTTCACGTACTGCTCTGGGGAACCGGCAAACACGTCGCGGTCGCCCTGCATGGAATCACGGCCTCGGCCATGTCGTGGCAGGCGGTCGGGCGCCATATGCCGCCCGGCTGGACGCTTGCCGCCCCTGACCTGCGCGGGCGCGGCCGTAGCCGTGACCTGCCCGGCCCGTACGGCCTGGACCGGCACGTCGAGGACGTGACCGCGGTCCTGCGGCATTTCAGCGTCAAGGGGGGTGCCGGGTTCCGGCCCGTGCTCGCCGGGCATTCGATGGGAGCGTACGTCGCGCTGCTGACCCGCGACGCGCACCCGTCGCTGATCCGGCGCCTCGTCCTGGTGGACGGCGGCCTGCCGAGGCCCGTCGTCGATGGTGTTGACCCAGAAGCGTCACTCGAGGCCACCATCGGCCCGGCGATGGAAAGGCTGCGGCAGACCTACCCCGATGTCGATGCTTACCTGGACTTCTGGCGGGCCCATCCGGCGCTGGCCGATCACTGGACCCCCGACATCGAGGCGTTCGCCCGTTACGACCTGATCAGGGAGAACGGCCACCTCAGGTCGGGGGTCATCCAGGACGCCGTCCGCGCTGACAGCCGCGGGCTGCTGGTGGAACGGCCGTTCGCGGACGCGCTCGGCCGCCTGAGCAGGCCGACACCGCTGCTGACCGCGCCGGCGGGATTCCTGGGCGCGCCACCTGGATTCCAGCCGCCCGATCTCGTCGCCGCGTGGCAGGAGCGTGCTCCGCAGCTTCGGCCACTGCTGGTGCCCGGCGCGAACCACTACACGATCGTGTACCACGGGACGGGTGCGGGCGCCGTCGCGAAGGCGATTACGGCCAGATCGGTTTAGCGCCCAGGACCGCCATCCGGGACCGCCATCTGGACCCCCATCTGGGATCGACTGCCACGCTTCGTAGGGCACCATGGAGTGGTGACCCAACTGGCCGAGGCGACGGCAGCCGGCGCATTCGGCGTGCTCGTCGACGTCGTCGCGCCCGGCGGCGTGCTCGTGCTGAGCGGAGCCGGGCTGTCGACCGAGTCCGGCATCCCCGACTACCGCGGGCCGACCGGCCTCGCCCTGCGCGCCACGCCCATGACCTACCAGGCCTTTACCGGCAGTGCCGCCGCCCGGCGCAGGTACTGGGCGCGCAGCCACGTGGGCTGGCGGCGCATCGCCGGGGCGGTCCCGAACCGCGGTCACTACGCCGTCGCCGAACTCGGCCGGCGCGGCCTGCTGGCCGGGATCATCACCCAGAACGTGGATGGCCTGCATCAGGCCGCTGGCTCGCCCGAGGTCACCGAACTCCACGGCAGCCTGCACCGGGTCACCTGCCTGTCGTGCGGGCAGCGCACGTCGCGCGCGGTCCTGGAACGGCGGCTCGAGGCCGCCAACCCCGGCTGGGCCCCGGCTTCGACGGCGAGGATCAGCCCCGACGGCGACGCCGTCCTCGACGCCGAGGCGGCGGAGTCCTTCCGGGTGGTCGACTGTTCCGCATGCCAGGGCGTGCTCAAGCCGGACGTCGTGTTCTTCGGTGAGAACGTGCCGCCGCAGCGGGCCCAGGCCTGCTACGCGATGGTCGAGAGCGCCCGCGCGCTGGTGGTCCTCGGTTCCTCGCTGGCCGTGATGTCGGGCCTGCGTTACGTCCGGCACGCGGCCAAGCTGGGACGGCCCATCGTGATCGTCAACCAGGGGTCCACCCGCGGCGACCAGCACGCCGCGGCGATCCTCGACGGCCCGCTCGGCGGCACCCTGACCACGCTGATCACCAGGCTCGGAGAGCGACGATGACCACCGATCCCGCGGGGGACTTCGACGTGGTCACCGGGGCGTTCAGCTACTCGGGCGCGGCCATCGCCAGCGAACTGCAGGCGGCGGGGCGGAGCGTGCGGACGCTCACCGGCCACCCGGACCGGGCCCCGGCCGGCACCGCCATCGAGGCCAGGCCGCTGGACTTCACCGACCCCGACGGGCTGGCGGAGTCGATGCGCGGCGCCCGGGCGCTGTTCAACACCTACTGGGTCCGTTTCGCCCGCGGGCCCGTCAGCCACGAGGCGGCGGTGGCGCAGTCGCGCGTGCTCTTCCGGGCGGCCGCCGAGGCCGGCGTGCGCCGGATCGTGCACGTGTCGATCACCCACCCCAGCGCCGACTCGCCCTACCCGTACTTCCGCGGCAAGGCCGCGGTCGAACTGGCGCTGGCCGATCTCGGCCTACCCCACGCCGTGCTGCGGCCCTCGATCCTGTTCGGCGGGAGCGGCGTCCTGATCAACAACATCGCGTGGCTGCTGCGCCGCCTGCCGGTCTTCGCGGTGGGCGGTACCGGTTCCTACCGCGTCCGTCCCATCCACGTCGACGACCTGGCCCGGCTCTGCGTCCGGGCCGGAGATTCCGCCGAGACCGAGGTCATCGACGCCGTGGGCCCCGACCGGCCGACCTTCGCCGAACTCGTCGCTCACATCAGGGACGCGGTGGGCAGCCGCAGCCACCTGATCCGGGTGCCGGGATCGCTCATCGCGCCCGCCGCCCGCCTGCTCGGCCTGGCGCTGCGCGACACCCTGCTCACCGCGGAGGAGTACGAGGCGATGGCGGACGGGCTGGCCGACACCGACGGCCCCGCGACCGGCGAGATCTCCCTGGCGCAGTGGATCAGCGACCATAAGGGGACCCTCGGCCTCAGCTACGCCAACGAGCTTGAGCGCCACTTCCGGTAATCATGCCGAACGGGCGGCGGTGGCACCTCCCGCGCGCGCCCGGGCGTCTATCCGGCGGTCACCGTTCGAGGGGTGTCGAAGTCTCTAGGCCAGGGCACGGGGGTGAGCGGAGGCGTAGACCTCGCGGAGCCGGTCCACGGTGATGAGCGTGTAGATCTGGGTGGTCGCGACCGACGCGTGGCCGAGCAGTTCCTGGACGACCCGGATATCGGCACCGCCGTCCAGCAGGTGGGTGGCGAACGAGTGCCGCAGCGTGTGCGGCGACACCTCGGGCAGGCCGGCGCGCCCGGCGGCGGCGTTGAGCACGCCCCAGGCGCCCTGCCGGGTCAGGCGGCCGCCGCGGGCGTTCAGGAAGACCGCCGGGCCTACCGACACGCGCCGCGATCCCGCGGCCAGGGCAGGCCTGGCGCGCACCAGGTACGCCTCGATGGCCCGGACCGCGTAGCGGCCCACCGGCACCACCCGGTGCTTGCCCCCCTTGCCCGCCAGCCGCACCACCGGGTCGGCGCCGAGCTGAAGTTCGTCGACGTCGAGTCCGGTCGCCTCGGAGATCCTGGCCCCGGTGGCGTAGAGGAACTCAAGCAGCGCCCGGTCCCGTAGGCGCCGCGGCTCGACGCCGCCCGCCGCGGCCTGGGCATCCGGGCCCGGGCCCGCCGCGTCGAGGAGGCGTTCCACCTCGTCCAGCGTGATCGCCTTCGGCAGGCGCCCGGGCGGCGTCGGCGGCGTCACCTCGCGCGCCGGGTCCGTCGCGGCGAGCCCCTGCGCGAACGCGAACGCGTGCAGTCCGCGTACCGCGATGACCGCCCGCGCCGCCGAGCTGACCGCCAGCGCCCCGTGCTCGGCGTCCCCCTCGCGCAAACAGGCGAGGAACTCCGCCACGTCGGCCTGGGTAACGTCGCCGAGCGTGACCTTGCCGCGCCCGGCCAGCATCGAGTCGTACCTGGCCAGGTCACGACGGTACGACTCGACGGTGTTTGCTGCCAGCCCCCGCTCCACCGCCAGGTAGCCCAGATATCCCCGGATAGCCTCCGCAGGCGATCCCCCATCGTTGCGGCAACGTCTCTGCTCTTTCGGGTAGGTTGCCACAACCATGGCCTGAGTGCGTGGGCTCGACTGAGTCGGGGGGTTAGCCGATGACCTCGGCGATCGGCGTGTACACCAGGCCGTGGGCCTCGGCGACCGGCTCGCACGTCACGGCGCCCCCGTGCGTATTCAGGCCGAGGGCCAGCGACTTGTCGGCGCGGAGGGCGGCCTGCCAGCCCCGGTTGGCGATCTCGACCGCGTACGGCAGCGTCACGTTGGTCAGCGCGTAGGTGGAAGTGTGCGGCACCGCGCCCGGCATGTTCGCCACGCAGTAGAACAGCGTGTCGTGCACCTTGTAGGTGGGGTCCGCGTGCGTGGTGGGCCGGGAGCCCTCGAAGCAGCCGCCCTGGTCGATGGAGATGTCCACCAGGACCGCACCGGGCTTCATCCGCTTGACCAGGTCGTCGGTGATCAGGCGCGGCGCCTTGGCGCCCGGCACGAGGACCGCGCCGATGACCAGGTCGGCGTCGATGACCGCGCGCTCGATCTCGTACGTGTTGGACGCGACCGTCTGGCAGTGTCCCTGGTAGATGGCGTCGGCCTGGCGGAGCCTGCCGATGTTCTTGTCGACGAGCAGCACCTCGGCCTGCATGCCGAGGGCGATCGCGGCGGCGTTCATGCCGGAGACGCCCGCGCCGAGCACCACGACCTTGGCCGCGTACACACCGGACACCCCGCCCATCAGGACGCCGCGGCCGCCGCCGTCGCGCTGCAGGTGGTGCGCGCCGACCTGCGGGGCCATCCGGCCCGCGACTTCGGACATGGGGGCGAGCAGCGGCAGCGACCCGTCGGGCAGCTGGACGGTCTCGTACGCGATCGCGGTGACGCCCTGGCCGAGCAGCGCGTCGGTGCAGGCCTTGGACGCGGCCAGGTGCAGGTAGGTGAAGAGCACCTGCCCGGCGCGCATGCGGTGGTACTCCTCCTCGATCGGCTCCTTGACCTTGAGGATCAGCTCCCCCTCGGCCCAGACGTCGTCCGCGGTCGGGAGGATCTGCGCGCCGGCCGCGACGAAGTCCTCGTCGGGGATGGACGAGCCAACGCCCGCTCCAGCCTGGATCACCACCAGATGGCCGCCCCGGACCAGTTCATGGACGCCGGACGGCGTGATCGCCACCCGGTATTCGTGGTTCTTGACTTCGGTGGGGATTCCGACCTTCATGGTGGTCCTTCCAGACTGTGGAGCGCCGTTGCAAGCACAGTTCACGACTGCGGCGAGTCCGCCGGGCGAAGCCGGGCAAACCCGTCTGACCTGGCGGCGTACCCTGCCAGTATGCCCAGGGCGGTGACCCCGTTATGCAGCTCCCCGGCGAAGACCTTGCCGACCGCCACCTCCAGCGGCAGCCAGCCGGTCAACAGGAATGCTTCCTCATGCTCGGGGACGAAATCGCGCTCGGCTTCGGGGACGGGTTCCAGGTCGCGGGCCAGGTAGAGGCGGATGCGCTCGGTGCTGTAGCCGGGTGAGGGGAAGTAGTCGGCGAGCACGTGCCACTCCCGCGCCCGGTAGCCGGCTTCCTCCATGAGCTCGCGCTGCGCGGTGAGGAAGGGGTCTTCGCCGGCGACGTCGCGCAGGCCCGCCGGGATCTCCCACAGCAAGCGCCCCACCGGGTGGCGGTACTGCCTGATCAGCAGGATCCGGTCGGTATCGTCCAGAGCCAACACGGCTACCGCGCCCGGGTGGAGGACCACTTCTCGTTCGGCCAATGTGTTATCTGGCATGCGGACCTTGTCGGTCCTTACGGCGATCAGCCGGCTACGGAGCAGTTCGGCCGAGGAGACGACGGGCCACCGCTCGGTGACATCGGCCATGTTCATGCGCTGGCCGCGGCGCGCGCGCCGGACGCCAGGCTCGCGGACTTGCTTCGCGCGAGCGCGGCCGCGATCAGGCCGCTGAACAGGGGATGCGGCCGGGTCGGGCGGGACAGGAACTCCGGATGCGCCTGCGTGCCGACGAAGAACGGGTGCGCGGGCAGTTCGGCGAACTCGACCAGGTGGCCGTCCGGGGAGAGGCCGGAGAAGACCAGGCCGGCCTGCTCGAGCGCCGCGCGGTAGGAGTTGTTGACCTCGTACCTGTGCCGGTGGCGCTCCTCGACCATGGTGCGGCCGTACAACTCCTCGACCTGCGTACCCGGCTGGAGCGCGGCCGGGTACAGGCCCAGGCGCATGGTGCCGCCCATGTCGCGCTGGCCCGCCACCACGTCCTCCTGGTCCGCCATCGTGGCGATCACCGGATGCGGGGTGGCCGGGTTGAACTCGGCGCTGTCCGCCTCGGCCAGCCCGGCCAGGTCCCTGGCCACCTCGATGACCATGCACTGCAGGCCGAGGCACAGGCCGAGGATGGGGATGCCGTTCTCGCGCGCGTACCGGATGGCGCCGATCTTCCCCTCGATGCCGCGGACCCCGAACCCGCCGGGGATCAGCACGCCGTCGACGCCGTCGAGTTCCCTGGCCGCGTCTTCGGGGTCCTCGCAGGCGTCGCTGGTCACCCAGCGGATGTTCACCTGCGCGTCGTTGGCGAAGCCGCCGGCCTTGAGCGCCTCGGCCGGGGACAGGTACGCGTCGGGCAGGTCCACGTACTTGCCGACCAGGGCGATGGTGATGCTGTGGGCGGGGCGGTGCACGCGGCGGAGCAGGTCATCCCACTCGCTCCAGTCCACGTCGCGGAACGGCAAGCCCAGGCGTCTTACCACGTAGGCGTCGAGGCCCTCGGCGTGCAGGACCTTCGGGATGTCGTAGATGGACGGCGCGTCGGGCGCGGAGACCACGGCCTCCTCGTCGACGTCGCACATCAGGCTGATCTTGCGCTTCAGCCCGGTGGTGATGGGCCGGTCGGAGCGGGCGACGATCGCGTCCGGCTGGATGCCGATGCTCCGCAGCGCGGCCACGCTGTGCTGGGTCGGCTTGGTCTTCAGCTCGCCGGACGGGCCGATATACGGCAGCAGGCTGACGTGCAGGAAGAAGCAGCGGTCCCGGCCGATCTCGTGCCTGATCTGGCGGATGGCCTCCAGGAACGGCTGCGACTCGATGTCGCCGACCGTGCCGCCCACCTCGGTGATCACCACGTCGACGTTGTCGCCGCCCATCTGCAGGATGCGCGCCTTGATCTCGTTGGTGATGTGCGGGATCACCTGCACGGTGTCGCCCAGGTAATCGCCGCGCCGCTCCTTGGCGATCACCGCGGAGTAGATCTGGCCGGTGGTTACGTTCGCCTCGCCCTGAAGGTTGGTGTCCAGGAAGCGCTCGTAGTGCCCGACGTCCAGGTCGGTCTCCGTGCCGTCGTCGGTCACGAACACCTCGCCGTGCTGGAAGGGGTTCATCGTGCCGGGGTCGACGTTGAGGTAGGGGTCGAGCTTCTGCATCGTGACCCGCAGGCCTCTGAGCTTGAGCAGGCGGCCCAGGCTGGACGCGGTCAGTCCCTTGCCCAGGCTGGAGGCGACTCCCCCGGTGACGAAAAGGTGCCTGGTTTGCACCGGTCGGGGATGGAGTGATGATGCGGGCACTATGAGGCTCCCGTGGTATCCGGTCTGGCAAGGAGAAGCTGCAGGTCCACGGGCCACCAGGATAACAGTTCGTAGGCGGCCGGCCCGGCATTTGCCTGCCGGTGGGCCACCGCGTCGGCTAGGGCGACGTCCTCGTCGTGGTGGGCCTCGCCGAACCTGGCGAGCGTGACGGCGGAGGCGACGGCCAGGAAGAACCCTCCCCAGGCGACGGCGGCCAGCCCGTGCCTGGTCTGGTCGCCCAGGAAGATGACGCCGATGATGGCGGGCGGGATGGTCTCGGCGAGGACCACCGCCGCCGTGGCGACCGTTACGCTGCCGCTTTCCAGGGCGGTGGCGTAGAACATGAACGAGATGATGCCGGCGGCGATGATCGCGTAGGTGGCCGGGTCGCGGGCGAGGTGCAGCGGGGAGAAGCCGTCAAGGACGCGGGCGGCGATGCTGAGCACGCCGTAGCCGAAGCCGGCCGTGACGCCGAGCGCGGTGGTCCGGAAGGGCTCGTTGAGCTTGGCGGCGGCCATGCCGACCACGGCCAGGCCCGCGACCGCCACGATCAGGGCGAGCTTGAAGACGTTGCCGACCTGCGCGGCGCCTTCCGCGCCCGCGCTCGAGCCGAGCAGGCCCACCCCGGCCACCACGCCGAGGACCGCGGCCCACTCGCGCCAGGACAGTTTCGTGCCGATGACCCGGGACGCGATGACCGCCGTCACCGCCAGGTTCGCCGCCACGAAGGCCTGCACCGCGAACAGGGGAAGCCGCTGCAGGGCCACGAGTTGCGCGACGAAGCCGAGCGCGTCGAGGCCGATGCTGGCCACGAACCGCCACTGGTGCAGCATCCGCACGACCAGGCCGGGATCGACCCCGGCGTTCGCCTCCGCCGGGCGGCGATGGCTGGCCGCGCGCACGGCGATGGCCTGCATCACCGACGCGACACCGTAGAAGACCGCGGCCACGATCGCCGCGATCAGGCTGACTAGCAACTCCACACCTCCCCCGGCGTTTGCGCTAGTCGGCTGCCTTATGCCTTGGCCGCGTGCCGTGTGTCGGGCACGCTCCTGCTATCGACCGCCCGTAACTCTTCCGGGTCACTATCTTGAGCCAACCATCAGGTGGCGCTCAGCATTCCGGCGAGGTCATTCTCTATCATGCCTCGCTTTGGCGCGTCAGTCAGCGCAGCGTCGATGCCGGGTGCGCCTCCCAGGTCGACCAGAGCGGCCGGTAGCCCATGCGGTGCCAGAACGGCCCCGACAGCGGGTTCAGCGTGGCGTAGTGCAGCAGGGTCAGGTCGATCCCTCGTTCGTCGAGCGCATGGTGGACGTGGGTTATGAGTTTGGCGCCGGTGCCGCTGCCCCGCTCACCAGGCGCGATGAACATGGACGACAGGTACACCGTCCGGCCGGGCCGGGTCATGCCCGCGATCCAGGCCGCCTCGGCTGGCGGCTCGACCACGGCCAGGCCGACCGGCCTTCCGCGGTACGTGGCTAGCCAGGTCCAGTCGGGCCTTTGCTCCAGGGCTTGGCTGGTGTTGTTGTGGACGAGCGCCGGCGTGGCGGGACGCGGGATCGCGGCGCCGAAGTGCGCGTCGTAGTGGATCACGCCAAGCTCGAGCTTGGCCACGTTGTCTCGGTCGGCGAGAGTCGCCTGCCTGATGACCAGGTCAGAGGTCTGGCCGTGGTCGGGGACCGGGCGGCCGGCCTGGCGGACCGCGATCACGCTGATGGGCTGCAGGCCGTGCCGCATGAGGGCCAGCAAGCCCCCGCTGACGTCACGGGAGGGCCAGGTGACGACCGCCGCGGTGTCGTCTTCTCTTGCCGGCTCTCTTGCCGGCTCCGTTGCCGGCTCTCTTGCCGGCTCCGTTGCCGCCTCGGGTAGTTCGGCTAGGTGATCGCGCCACTGGGTCAGGAGGTCGTCGGCGGCCGCTTTCGTATCGGCCTCGGGCAAGCGGATGGTCAGGGTGAACTTGGTCGCGGCGTCCCAGGTCTGGGCGAGTGAGTCGGCGGGAACGTGCTGGTGGCGGCAGAGCGCCAGCCCGGCCGGGCGGCCGTTGTGCCCGGGCGAGACCAGCAGGGCTCCGCAGCTTTCCGGGAGGTCGCCGGGATCGGGCAGGAGCGGGTCTATGCTGCGCCAGCGCTTGCCGACCGCCTGGTTGATCTCCGTGATCTCGTCCTGGGCCATCGTGGTCATTCGGTCCGCCTCCCGTCACCTCGCGGACGCCGCGTGCGCTCATGGCGCGCCCTTACGGCGTCCGTCACCGCACCCGTCACCGCATCCGTTTCCGCATCCGTCACCGCATACGTCACCGCATACGTCACCGCATACGTCACCGCATACGTTTCCGTTACGCACCATACCGCTGTGATAAATAAGGATTAAAGAGGTTATCGGGCCGGGTTTTCCCGGAAGATCCGTGCTCGGCGGAAGATAAGGCGTCAAATACAGCGCCCATTCTTCCGTGGAGCACACATCTTCCAAGATCTTTCGTCGGTCCACCTCGGGTAATCGGCCGGCTGGCGGTGTTCCGTTTGGCCGACGATATTAAGAAGGCATGCCGCATGGTCATCTGGCCAGGTCAGATGCTGTTTATCAGAGCGATTCCAAGATCAATGACGATCGCTCGTGGTGCATCACACTCGTCTTCACGGACTGGCGTGTCGTAGCAAGCTGCCGTGAACCAATGGTTGTGGCAACCTACCGAGAAGAACCGTTAGCATGCCACTTTCATTGGTTAGGGTGGACTGCGGGCGTGTAACAGGACGGGCGGGTGGGGTTGGAGCCGGACGCATCGGGGCGCGGCGGCGGTTGGGGTCGTGAGGCGATTCTCTGGAGGTCAGACGCCGGCGGCGTGCATGCCGCGCAGTTCGTGCTTGAGGTCCCTGATCTCGTCGCGGAGCCGGGCCGCGACTTCGAACTGGAGCTCGGCGGCGGCCGCGTGCATCTGCTCGGTGAGCTCGGTGATCAGCCCGACGAGCTCGCCGCGCGCGACGGTGCTGGCGGCTCCGGTCGCTCCGGCGGCCTGGGCCGCCGCGGCGCGGGCCCGGGACGACAGGCCAGGCACCGGTGCCTTACCGCGGGACTGCTGCCGGCCGCCGCCGCCGATCAGCTGCTCGGTGTCGACGTCCTCGCGAACGATCTGGTCCAGGATGTCCGCGATCCGCTTGCGCAGCGGCTGCGGGTCGACGCCGTGCTCCTGGTTGTAGGCGACCTGCTTCTCGCGCCGCCGGTTGGTCTCCTCGATAGCGCGCTGCATGGACGGCGTCACCGTGTCGGCGTACATGTGCACCTGTCCGGACACGTTCCGCGCCGCGCGGCCGATGGTCTGGATCAGCGAGGTGCCCGAGCGCAGGAAGCCCTCCTTGTCCGCATCCAGGATCGCGACCAGCGATACCTCGGGCAGGTCGAGTCCCTCGCGGAGCAGGTTGATGCCGACGAGCACGTCGAACTCGACTATTCTCAGCTCGCGGAGCAGTTCCACCCGGCGCAGCGTGTCCACCTCGCTGTGCAGGTACCTGGCCCGGACCCCGTTCTCGAGCAGGTAGTCGGTCAGGTCCTCGGCCATCCGCTTGGTCAGCGTGGTAACGAGCACCCGCTCGTCGCGCTCGGCCCGCTGCCTGATCTCGTACAGCAGGTCGTCGATCTGCCCCTTGGTCGGCTTGATGACGACCTCGGGGTCGATCAGGCCGGTCGGCCGGATCACCTGCTCGACGACGTCGCCGCTCACCCGCTGCAGTTCGTAGGGCCCGGGGGTGGCCGACAGGTAAACGGTCTGCCCGATCCTGTCGAGGAACTCGTCCCAGGTCAGCGGCCGGTTGTCGATCGCGCTCGGCAGCCGGAACCCGTGCTCGACCAGCACCCGCTTGCGGGACACATCCCCCTCGTACATCGCGCCGATCTGCGGGACGGTCACGTGCGACTCGTCGATGACCAGGAGGAAGTCCTCGGGGAAGTAGTCGAGCAAGGTGTTCGGCGGGCTGCCCGCCTCGCGGCCGTCGATGTGCCGCGAGTAGTTCTCGATGCCGGAGCAGCTGCCGACCTGGCGCATCATCTCGATGTCGTAGGTGGTCCGCATGCGGAGCCGCTGCGCCTCGAGCAGCTTGCCTTCGCGTTCCAGCTCGCCGAGCCTGGCGGCCAGCTCGCCCTCGATGCCCCTGATCGCGCGGTCCATGCGCTCAGGCCCGGCCACGTAGTGGGAGGCCGGGAAGATATACAGCTCGGTGTCCTCGCTGATCACCTCGCCGGTCAGCGGGTGCAGCGTCATCAGCCGCTCGATCTCGTCGCCGAACATCCCGATCCGCACGGCCAGTTCCTCGTACATCGGGATGATTTCGATCGTGTCCCCGCGCACCCGGAAGGTGCCCCGGGTAAAGGCCAGGTCGTTTCGGCTGTACTGCATGCCGACCAGCTTGCGCAGCAGCGTGTCCCGGTCGATGGTGTCGCCGATCTTGAGCGTGAGCATCCGGTCCACGTACTCCTGCGGCGTGCCGAGCCCGTAGATGCACGAGACCGAGGCGACGACGATGGTGTCGCGCCTGGTCAGCAGGGAGTTGGTGGCCGAGTGCCTGAGCCGCTCCACCTCGTTGTTGATCGAGGAGTCCTTCTCGATGTAGGTGTCGGTCTGCGGGACGTAGGCTTCCGGCTGGTAGTAGTCGTAGTAGGAGACGAAGTACTCGACCGCGTTATTGGGCAGCATCTCGCGCAGTTCGTTGGCGAACTGGGCGGCAAGGGTCTTGTTCGGCAGCATGACCAGGACCGGCCGCTGCAGGCGCTCCGCGATCCAGGCCACCGTGGCGGTCTTGCCGGTCCCGGTCGCGCCGAGCAGCACGGTGTCGGCGTCCCCGGCCTGGATGCGCCTTTGGATATCGGCGATCGCCTGCGGCTGGTCGCCCGCCGGGATCATGTCGGTGACGACTTCGAACGGCGCGACGCTGCGCTTTAGATCGGTTACCGGGCGCACGACACTGACCTCCTGAGTCCGAGAGTTCAACTGTAGGCCGGGGGTCTGACATTCCGGGTGGGCTCCGGGGCAGCCCCCAGGCAGCCCCGGGGCTGCCCGGCGGCGGTGGGCGTTACGGCTTGCCGGCCAGGGAGAGCCAGCCGATGGGCCAGGGAGAGCCAGCCGATGGGCCAGGGAGAGCCAGCCGATGGGCCAGGGAAAGCCAGCCGATGGGCCAGGGAAAGCCAGCCGATGGGCCAGGGAAAGCCGGTCGACGGGCCAGGGAAAGCCGGTCGACGGGCCAGGGAAAGCCGGTCGACGGGCCAGGGAGAGCCAGTCGACGACGGTCGCGCAGAGCGCGGGATCCCCGGTAAGGCCGAGGTCAAGGCCCCACAGCTGGTAGTCGACGGCCCGCAGCAGCGTCCAGCCGCGCGCTCGCTCCGCGTCGAGGCCCGCCTCGTCCACCAGGGCGTCGAACCGGTGCCGCAAGCGCCGCTGATGAGGGTCACGCAGACTCGCAATGCGTCGTCAAGGGGCGGCGGCCCGGCGCTCCAGGTCGGCCCAGACCTCGGCGACGCGGCGGTCCAGGTCTGCTAGGGAGCCCGAGTTGTCGATCACCAGGTCGGCCACGGCGAGGCGCTGCTCGCGGCTGGCCTGGGCCGCCATCCGGGCCCGGGCCTGGTCCTCGGTCATGCCGCGCTGGCTGACCAGCCGCTCGACCTGCAGTTCCGGGGGTACGTCCACCACGATGACCAGGTCGAAGCCGCTCGGCCCCCGGCCCTCGGCCAGCAGCGGCACGTCGTGCACGACGATCGCCTTGCCGCCGGTCTCGTCCACCGCGGCGCGCTCGGCGGCTTGCATCCAGTCTCTGACCAGGGGGTGGGTGATCGCGTTCAGCCTCTGGCGTGCGGCGGGATCGGCGAACACGATGGCGCCAAGACGTTCCCGGTCCAGGGCGCCGTCCGGCCGGAGCACGCCGGGGCCGAACGTCTCCGCGACGCTGGCCAGCCCGGGGGTACCCAGGGCGACGACCTCCCTGGCGGCCACGTCCGCGTCGAGGATCACGGCCCCGTGGGCGGCCAGCCGCCGGGATACCTCGCTCTTGCCGGATCCGATGCCTCCGGTCAGCCCGACCCGCAGCACCGCAGCAGCATACTGTGCCGCCCTGCGGGGCGGACGGGATGCTGGCCCGGACGGGCGGATGGGTCGCGGGTGGAGTAAAGGGGGCGGCGGGGCCGGCGGGCGAGACGCCTGCGATCCTGGCTAGGGCGGACCCGCCCGGTGGCACACAGGCAGAGGCAGGATGATGGCCGAACTTACCCTCAAGCTCGATGAGCTACGCAACCACGCCGGTCAGCGGCTTGGGGCCAGCAGCTGGCATGAGATCACGCAGGAGCAAGTCGCCATGTTCGCCGACGCGACCGGTGATCACCAGTGGATTCACCTTGACCAGGAGCGCGCGGCGGCCGGCCCGTTCGGCGGCACGATCGCGCACGGTTTCCTCACCCTCTCGCTCGCGCCGATGCTGGTGCAGGAGGTGTTCGAGGTGGCCGACGCCAGCATGAACATCAACTACGGGCTGAACCGGGTGCGTTTCCCCGCGCCGCTGCCGGTGGGCAGCCGGGTTCGGGCTGACGTCACCTGCGCCGCCGTCGACGAGGTACCCGGCGGGCTGCAGGCCACCTTCGCGGTGACCTTCGAGCGCGAAGGCGGCAGCAAGCCAGTGTGCGTAGCCGAGCTGATCCTGCGTTACGGGGCGTGAGACGGCGCCGGACCAAGATCGTGGCTGATCAGGGGGCACTCAGGTGTCGACGGCATCCCGCCCGGCGCGCTATCGCTTGAGCTCGTACTGGGGCAGGCTGCCGCACGAGACGCCGCTGTACTTCGCCAGGGCCGGGTTCTGCGCACCGCGGATCGTGGCCTGGTGGTGCGACAGGAGCACCAGGGTGGCCCCGGCCCAGCGGTACGTGTCACGGGTGGCGAGGAACGTCACGCGGGACCCGGTGGCCGACTGGTCGGCGTAGGCGTACGTCACCAGGTACGGCCCGTTGCAGCTGAAGCCGCCGTTGTCCATGACGCTCCCGCCGACCGCGAGGCTCACCGGGGCACCGGCCAGGGTCACCTGGACGATGTGCCCGTCGACCAGCCTGAAAATGGTCCAGAATTCGGTGCAGCAGCCCGCGTCGACCAGCACGAAGAGCTCGGTGTGCCCGTCCTTGGCGGCATCGGCGGCGCCGATGACCACCGGGCCGAACGGCGGCATGCCGGTCTTCGAGGTCGCGGAGAACGGGACGGTCTGCGTGCCGTAACCGGCCGTCCGGACGACGAGCAGGAAGCTGGAGGTGGTCTTGGCGTGGCCGACGGGCACGATCGTGACGGGGGCGGCGGGCTGCCCGAACCCGTCGATGGCCCAGGCTGCCGCGCGGGTCACGGAAGGGACCGAGGCCGCCGCCGGCCGGCTGGCCGAGGGCAGCGCCGGCGCACTGGCCGGAGCCTGCGTCGGCGGGCCGGCCGGTGGCGCTGCCGACCAGGCGGCGGAGGGTTGCGCGGACGGGGTGACGGAGGGCACCGTCTGCTGGCCGGCCGAGGGCAGCGCGGCCGTCCGCGTCTGGCCGGGGGGAAGGGCCGTCTTGGCCGCGGGGAACGACGCAAATCCTGAGGACGAGACGGCGGCGGGAGACGGAACCGACGCGGACGACGGGGCGGACGCGGGGGACGAGAGAGCGCCGACCCGGGCCGGGCCGCCGCCGGGCGTGACGACGAAGGCGATCGCGGTGCCGCCCGCGATCAACGAGGCGGTGAGCAGGACCGCGCCCGCCCGGTGCGCGGTTCGGCGGCGGCGCACACCGCGCCGGATGCGCTCGAAGGCACCGGGCCGCGTGGTGACCGGGCGGACCGCGTCGTCCAGCAGCCTCTTCAGGTGCTCCGGGGTCAGCGGCGGCGTCATGACGATCCTTCGAGGAGAAGCCCGAGCCTGCTCAGGGCCCGCGAGATATAACCTTTCACCGCGCCAGTGCTGATGCCCATCAGTTCCGCGATCTCGGCCTCGGGCAGGTCGGCCCAGTAGCGCAGGACCACGGCCTCGCGCTGCCTGCGGGGAATCCTGCGCAGCGCGCGGATGACCTCCTGCCTGGATATGGCCGCGTACGCACCCTCCTCCGCGCTTGCCGCGTCGGGCATCGGCCGCGGCGCATGCCGCAGCCGGACCAGCCTGCGGCGAACCTCGGACCGGGCCAGGTTGATGACCGTCTGCCGCAGGTACGGCAGCGGGCTCCGCACCGTCCCGCCGTCCAGGACGCGATGGACCCGGATGAACGCCTCCTGGACGACGTCCTCGGCTCCGGGCACGTCGCCGACGAGCAGCACGGCCAGCCGCAGCAATTGCTCGTAGTGCCCGACGTACAACGCGGTGAAGTCGTCCAGGCCGTGCTGATCAAAGCCCGATTGATCCGGCGACTCGATCATCATCAACAGCCCGCCCGGGGGGTGCGCGGCGTGCAGAACGGTTCCGGCCTTTGAGACGCGCACGAAGGCTCAAAGGTTGTTCTCGCGGCGCAGCTACCCGGGCCCCGGCCGGGAAAACGCAGGAGGCGGCACGCTGTGCCGCCTCCTGCGCCTGCTGTGCCTGGTGCTAGCTCTGGCCTCCGGACAGCTTCTCGCGGAGGGCAGCCAGGGCCTCGTCGGAGGCCAGGGTGCCGGTGGCCGTAGCCCCGGGGGTCGAGCTCGACGTGACCGCGCCGGCCGCTGCCGCCGGCCCGCCGGGCCCGCCCCGTGACCCGCCGCGCCCGCTGCGCGCGCCGCGGGAGGCGCCGTTGCCGCCGGCCGAAGCCGCCGCGCCGGTCTCGTCGCCCTGATCGGAGCCCGCGACGGCCCCTTCTTCCTCGTCGGCCTTGCGGGACTCCTCCACCTGCTTCCGGTGCGCCTCGAACCTGGCGCGCGCCTCGGCGTACTGGTGCTCCCACTCCTCGCGCTGCTTCTCGTAGCCGGGCAGCCACTCGCCGGTCTCCGGGTCGAAGCCCTCCGGGTACTCGTAGTTGCCCTGCTCGTCGTAGGACGCCGGCATGCCGTACAGGGTCGGGTCGAAGTCGTCGCCGACGGCCTCGCCGATGGTGCCCTCGTTGGCCTGCTTGAGCGACAGGCTGATCCGCCGCCGGTCCAGGTCGATGTCGATGATCTTGACGAAGATCTCGTCGCCGACCTGCACGACCTGCTCGGGGATCTCCACGTGCCGGTCAGCCAGTTCCGAGATGTGCACCAGACCCTCGATGCCCTCCTCGACCCGCACGAACGCGCCGAACGGCACCAGCTTGGTCACCCGGCCCGGGACGACCTGCCCGATCTGGTGGGTCCGGGCGAACTGCTGCCACGGGTCTTCCTGGGTGGACTTCAGCGACAGCGAGACGCGCTCGCGGTCCATGTCCACGTCGAGCACCTCGACGGTGACCTCCTGGCCCACCTCGACGACCTCGCCCGGGTGGTCGATGTGCTTCCAGGACAGCTCGGACACGTGCACCAGGCCGTCCACTCCGCCAAGGTCGACGAACGCGCCGAAGTTGACGATCGAGGAGACGGTGCCCCGGCGGATCTGGCCCTTCTGCAGGGTGTTGAGGAAGGTGTGCCGGACCTCGGACTGGGTCTGCTCCAGCCACGCCCGGCGGGACAGGACCACGTTGTTGCGGTTCTTGTCCAGCTCGATGATCTTGGCCTCGATCTCGCGGCCGACGTAGGGCTGCAGGTCACGGACGCGGCGCATCTCCACCAGGGAGGCGGGCAGGAAGCCCCGCAGCCCGATGTCGAGGATCAGGCCGCCCTTGACGACTTCGATCACCGTGCCGGTGACCACGCCGTCTTCTTCCTTGACCTTCTCGATCGTGCCCCAGGCGCGTTCGTACTGCGCCCGCTTCTTCGACAGGATCAGCCGGCCTTCCTTGTCCTCCTTCTGCAGGACCAGGGCTTCGATGTGCTCGCCGGTCTTAACCACGTCGTGCGGGTCGACGTCGTGCTTGATCGATAGTTCGCGGGAGGGGATCACCCCCTCCGTTTTATAGCCGATATCGAGCAAAACCTCGTCTCGGTCGACCTTGACAACTGTTCCTTCGACGATGTCACCGTCGTTGAAATACTTAATGGTCTCGTCGATAGCGGCGAGGAATGCCTCCTCGGACCCGATGTCGTTGACCGCCACCTTGGGGGTCGAGTTGGCTTGCGTGCTGCTCGTCATGTGTGGGTTGGCTCCGGATGCGGACAGGGGAATGTTTTTGGACACGCTGCAGGCCGTGCACCCCAAGATGACCAGGAGGACCTACCGGAACCAGCTCGGGCCGACCACGGCACGCCCGGCGGCCGTCAGCCGGGTCACATGACGCGATGTCATGCGGCCTGACGGAACGCACGAGTATACGGCGCAGCGTTCAGGATATGAGAGCAGGGTGGATGGGTCAATCGAGACCGGCCACAATACGGCCACGGTGTGGCCTCGTCGCGGGCAGCCCGTCAGTGGGCGGCCTCGGCCCAGCTGCGGCCGGTGCCTACCGATACGTCCAGCGGGACGCGGAGGGAGGCGGCGCCGGCCATGGCGGCGCAGACCAGGTCGTGGGCCGCGTCGTACTCGCCGGGGGCCACCTCGATGAGGAGCTCGTCGTGGACCTGGAGCAGCATCCGGGAACGCAGGCCCGCGCCTGCGAGCGAACTGTCGACGGCGAGCATCGCGACCTTGATGACGTCGGCGGCGGAGCCCTGGATCGGGGCGTTGAGCGCCATGCGTTCGGCCATCTCACGGCGCTGGCGGTTGTCCGAGGTGAGGTCGGGCAGGTACCGGCGCCGGCCCATCATCGTCGCGGTGTAGCCGTCCATCCTGGCCCGGGAGACCACCTCGTGCAGGTAGTCCCTGACCCCGCCGAACTCCTTGAAGTACTCCTCCATCAGCCCGCGCGCCTCCTCGGTCGAGATGCGCAGTTGCTGGGAGAGCCCGAAGGCGGAAAGACCGTAGGCCAGCCCGTAGTTCATCGCCTTGATCTTGGCGCGCAGCTCGGGCCCGACGTCGGCGGGCGGCAGCCCGAACACCCGGGAGGCCGTGGCGGCGTGGAAGTCGTGCCCGGACTCGAACGCCGCGATCAGCGCCTCGTCGCCGGACAGGTGGGCCATGATCCGCAGCTCGATCTGGCTGTAGTCCGCGGTGAGCAGGCACTCATACCCCGGGCCGACGATGAAGCCCTCCCGGATCCGGCGGCCGAGCTCGCTGCGGATGGGGATGTTCTGCAGGTTCGGGTCGGTCGAGGAGAGCCGGCCGGTGGCGGCGATCGTCTGGTTGAACGTGGTGTGGATCCGGCCGCCCTCGTCGGGCATCGGGATCAGCGAGTCCACGATCGTCATCAGCTTGGACACGTCGCGGTGGCGCAGCAGGTGCTCGAGCAGCGGGTGGCCGGTCTGCGCGAGCAGGCTGATCAGGGCCTCGGAATCGGTGGTGTATCCGGTCTTGATCCGCTTGGTCTTCGGCAGCCCGAGCTCGGTGAACAGCACCTCCTGAAGCTGCTTGGGCGAGCCGAGGTTGAACTCGTGCCCGACCACCGCGAACGCAGCCTGCTCGGCCGCCTTTACCTCGCCGTGCAGTGTGGCGGACATGGCGCCGAAGTGGTCGAGATCGGCCGCGATCCCGGTGTGCTCCATCTTGGCCAGCACCGAGACCAGCGGCAGCTCTAGCTCGCGCAGCAGCGCGGCCGCCTCGCGGCGTTCCAGGTCGACGTCGAGCGCTTCGGCGAGCTCGAGCGTCGCCTGCGCGCGCAGCACCAGCGCGGTCGCGGCGTCGCGCTCGTCCGAGCCGTCCAGGGTCAGCTGCCCGCCTTCGGCCTCCTCGCTGAGCTCCTTGGCCAGGTAGCGCAGCGCAAGGTCGGCCAGGTCGAAGGTGCGCTGGCCGGGCAGCGCGAGGTAGGCGGCCACCGCGGTGTCGTCGGCCAGGCCGGCCAGGGGCAGGCCGCGGGCCGCGAACGCGTGCATGGGTCCCTTGGCGTCGTGCAGCACCTTCGGGTACGCGGGGTCGGCCAGCCAGGCCGCCAGCGCCCGCTCGTCGGCCTCGGTGAGGGCTACCGGATCGATGTGGGCGCCGTTCCCGTCCGGGGCCGCGATCGCCACCGCGGTGAGTTGGCCCGTGCCGCGTCCCCAGGTTCCGGACACGGCTACCCCGGATCGTTCGGCAGAAGAATGGGCGGCCAGCCAGGCACTGACCTCATCGGGGCCGAGCAGGACCGCCACCAGGTCGAACGTCGGCTTTTCCGCCCCGGCGCCGCTCGCGGCGGGCTGGTCGGTCGAGCCGAAGGCGCCGATGAGGCCGTGCGGCAGCGTCTGGTACAGGCGGTCGCGGAGCACGCGGAACTGGAGCGTGTCGAACAGCTGGTGGATCGTCTCCCGGTCCCAGGCCGCCGGCAGCAGGTCGCCGGGCACGGCGCCAACGGTCTCCGCGGGCAGGTCGGTGAGCAGCGAGGTGAGCTGGCGGTTGCGCAGCACGCCCGCCAGGTGCTCGCGCAGCGCATCGCCCGCCTTGCCCTTGACCTCCTCGATCCGGTCGACCAGCGCGGCCAGCGAGCCGAACTCGGTGACCCACTTGGACGCGGTCTTCTCCCCCACCCCGGGGATGCCGGGCAGGTTGTCGCTCGGGTCACCGCGGATCGCGGCGAAGTCGGGGTACTGGGCCGGCGAGAGCCCGTACTTCTCGGTCACGGCCTCGGGGGTGAACCGGGTCATCTCGGTGATGCCACGGCGGGTCATCAGCACCGTCACCCGGTCCGAGACCAGCTGGAGCACGTCGCGGTCGCCGGTGACGACCAGGACGTCCATGCCCTGCTCGGCGCCCTGGGTCGCGAGGGTGGCGATGAGGTCGTCGGCCTCGTAACCGGGCGCGGAAAGCCGACGGATGCCCAGCGCGTCGAGGACCTCGAAGATCAGG
>Ga0335074_10000658_pt1 | contig 48192 bp, 44 predicted proteins | sample Lox_Sample_23_FD_206715 | JGI IMG/M metagenome (GOLD analysis project Ga0335074, IMG submission 206715) | Soil microbial communities from Loxahatchee National Wildlife Refuge, Florida, United States - Lox_Sample_2.3 | ecosystem: Environmental > Terrestrial > Soil > Wetlands | place: USA...
CCGCTCGATGCCGCGCAGGTACGCCTCCGCGGCCGCAACATAATGCGCGCGTGAGAATAAAAGTGTCACGTTAATTGGCACGCCGGCGAAGATGGCCTCCTCGATGGCGGGGAGGCCTTCCGGGGTGCCTGGTATTTTAATAAAGAGGTTGGGCCGGCCCGCCCGGGCATGAAGTTCCTTGGCCGCCGCAATCGTATTGGCCGTGTCATGGGCCAGCAGGGGTGAAACTTCCAACGATACCCAGCCGTCGACGTCGTTGGTCTGGTCGTAAATCGGCCGAAATAGATCGGCGGCCTGCTGGAGGTCTTCCACCGCCAACTCAAAGAACAGCGCTTCACCGGACTTGCCTTCGTTTACTTTCCGGCTGATGGCATCATCGTAGTCATGGCTGTTCTTGATCGCGTGGTCGAAGATTGTAGGGTTCGAGGTGAGTCCCGTGACCGAGAGTTCCTGAATGTAGCGGCGAAGCGTGCCGCTGGTCAGCAGGCTTCGGGTGATATTATCGAGCCACAGGCTTTGGCCAAGCTCGTGGAGTTTTTGGGTTGCTTTGGTCATTGTTTATCTCCTCTACAGAACCGGACAGAAACGGCGCCCCATAAGTATTGTCTCTCTGGAGCCGGGCTCGTAATTAAGCCAGGTTCAAACACGCCTGGCGGGATCATCATCCCGACGCCTACAAGGGTGCGGGATTATGCCAGAGGTCGCCTTTGGCAATAATCTTATCAGCTTCTTTTGGTCCCCAACTGCCGGGCTGGTACGGGCGAACTCGGTGGTGGTTCTTAAGGACTTTGTCGACCACCGCCCAGGCGGCCTCAACCGCGTCCTCACGGGTGAACAGCGCTCCATCGCCGGCCATGGCGTCGCCGAGGAGCCGTTCATAAGGTGACTCCGCGCCCACCAGTTCTTCCAGCAGGTAGAGTTCCCGCTGGTCGCCGATGAATTCCTTGCCTACGCGCTTGACGCGTGCGGCAATCGCGACCGCAGATTTTGGGGAAAGCTGGAAACGCAGATAGTTGGCCCGGCCGACCGTCGGCGCCGAATCGGCGAAAAGTCTCTGGGGCGGAGGCTTAAACTCCACCAGGATTTCGCTGGCCGTTTCGGCCAGGCATTTGCCGGAGCGCAGGTACCACGGCACTCCCTGCCAGCGCCAGGAGTCGATGAAAAGCCGCAGGGCGCAGAAAGTCTCGACATCGGAGTTTCTCGCCACGTTCGGCTCCTTCCGGTAGCCGATGTACTGGCCGCGCACCATGTCGCCGGGCTTTAAGGGGCGCATGGCCTGAAAGACCTTGGCCTGCTCATTATGTACGGCGCCATAGTTCCTGCATACCGGCGCCTCCATGGCCAATAGCGCGACGATCTGGAAAAGATGGTTCTCAATCACGTCGCGCAGGCAGCCGGCGGTTTCATAAAACGCGCCACGGCCCTTCACGCCGAAATCCTCGGACAGGGTTAATTGAACGCTGGCCACATGATCGCGATTCCAGATCGGCTCCAGGAACGAATTGGCGAAGCGAAAATAGAGAATGTTCATGATCGCTTCTTTTCCAAGGAAGTGATCGATGCGGAAGATGGAGTCTTCCGGGAATACGGACAGCGCGACCTTGTTAAGCTTTTGCGCGGAGGCCAGGTCGCGTCCGAACGGTTTTTCCACAATCACGCGTGCATTCTCGGCGAGGCCCGCAGAGCCGAGATTTTGGATCACCGTCTCAAAGAGTGAAGGCGGAATGGCCAGATAGTGGGCCGGACGCCGCGCTTTGCCCAGCGACTTTTTTATCGCGGCGAACGTGCCCGGGTCGTTATAGTCCCCGCTGACATAACTCAGCAGCGACAAAAGCTGCTTAAGGGCGCGCCGGTTATCGATCCCGCCCGCTCGTTTGAGGCTGTCGATGACGCGCTGGTGCAGTTGTTCCATGCTCCACTTCGGCGCCGCGACGCCGATGACCGGAACATTGAGCTCGCCCCGTTTCACCAGTCCATAGAGCGCCGGGAAAATCATCTTGTGGACCAAATCGCCCGTTACACCGAAAACTACCAGAGCATCGGAATGTGTGGGTTTCATCAGGCGCCTCCCTGTTTGGCGGTTTTTTCATCATGTCCGCCAAACTCGCGACGCAGGGCGGAGAGAATCTTGTCAGCGAAATCGGCCTCACCGCGCGAGCCGAAACGTTCATATAGCGAAGCGCTGAGCACGGGAGCTGGGACGGATTCATCGATCGCGGCCTTGACCGTCCAGCGGCCTTCGCCGGAGTCGGACACTCGGCCCGCGAAGTCTGTCAGGTCCGGGTTCTCCAGTAGCGCGATGGCGGCCAGGTCCAGCAGCCACGAGGCAATCACGCTGCCGCGGCGCCAGACCTCTGTGATGTCGGTCAAATTTAAGTCAAACATATAATGTTCAGGATCGCGCAGCGGCGTGGTTTCGGCATCGACGGTACGCTGCTGTTTGCCTGCATTGGCGTGGCGGAGAATGTTAAGCCCTTCGGCATAAGCGGCCATGAGGCCGTACTCGATGCCATTATGGACCATCTTGACGAAGTGGCCGGCGCCGCTGGGCCCGCAGTGCAGGTAGCCCTGTTCCGCGGTGCCGCCGGTCTTCTCCCGGCCGGGCGTGCGCGGCGCTGCCGAAATACCCGGCGCCAGGGCGGCAAAAATGGGATCAAGGCGCTGCACAACGGCTTGTTCACCACCGATCATCAGGCAATAGCCGCGCTCAGCCCCCCAGACTCCGCCGCTGGTCCCTGCGTCCACGTAGTGGATGCCTTTGGGTTTGAGTTCAGCGGCGCGGCGAATGTCGTCATGGTAGTAGGAGTTGCCGCCGTCGATCACCACGTCGTCGCTCTGGAGGAAAGGGATCAGGGCGGTCAGCGTTTGATCGACCACCGCCGCCGGCACCATCATCCAGATGGCGCGCGGTTTTTTGAGCTTACGCGCGAAATCTTCCAGCGACGTTGTCCCAACCGCGCCTTCTTTAGCCAGTGCCTCCACGGCTGGCGAATGAATGTCGTAAACGACGCACCGGTGCCCGGCGCGCATAAGGCGCTGCACCATATTGTTTCCCATCCGGCCCAATCCGATCATGCCCAATTCCATTTGGTTTTCCTTTCTGTTAAAAACTGTAGCGCCCGTTGAGAAATTTGGCAAACCGCCTGTTACGGGTTGGAACATTTTCATCCATTGCCGGCTGCCGGCAAGCCATTATCGTCGGCGACCATCGCTTTGGCGATGTTTATAAGTTCCTGCACATTCATTGGGGTTTGCTCCATTTGAATTCGCGAATCTCTGGCATATCCTGGCCGAACTTACAAATGTACTGACGGTGTTCAATCAGTTTTTCCTGCATTTGTTGTTTAAGATAATCGCCTTTGCCTTTCAGTTGTGGAAGTCGATCAATAACATCCTGGACGAGGTGAAAGCGGTCCATTTCGTTGAGCACAGGCATATCGAAAGGCGTGGTAATCGTGCCTTCCTCTTTATATCCGCGGACATGCAGATTGCCGTGATTGGTTCGGCGATAGGTCAGCCGATGAATGAGCCAGGGATAGCCATGAAAAGCAAAAATAATTGGCTTGTCGGCGGTGAAAAGCGAGTCAAAATCCCTGTCGCTCAGGCCGTGTGGATGTTCGGTGCTGGGCTGAAGTTTCATAAGATCCACAATATTGACCACGCGGATTTTCAAATAGGGCAGGGAATGGCGCAAAATGGAGACAGCGGCAAGTATCTCAAGAGTGGGCACGTCGCCGGCGCAGGCCATTACCACGTCGGGCTCCGCGCCGCTGTCGTTGCTGGCCCATTCCCAGATGCCGATTCCTTCGGTGCAGTGTTCGACGGCGGCATCCATCGTCAGCCATTGCGGAGCGGGATGTTTACCCGCAACAACGACGTTAACGTAATGCCGGCTGCGTAAACAGTGATCCATTACGGAAAGAAGACAGTTGGCATCCGGCGGAAGATACACGCGCACTATTTCGGCCTTCTTATTGACAACATGATCAATAAATCCTGGGTCCTGATGCGTGAAACCATTGTGATCCTGACGCCAGACGTGAGAAGCGAGTAGATAATTCAGTGAAGCGATTTTTCGCCGCCATGGCAATTGAGACGTCACTTTCAGCCACTTGGCGTGCTGGTTAAACATCGAATCGACAATGTGGATGAACGCTTCGTAGCAGTTGAATAAACCGTGCCGGCCGGTGAGCAGGTATCCTTCAAGCCAGCCTTCGCACTGATGCTCGCTGAGCACTTCCAACACACGCCCTTGGGGCGCCAAAAATTCGTCAATTTTGATGGTGCTGCCTTCCCACTGGCGTTTGGTAGCTTCAAAGACCGCGGTGAGCCGGTTGGAAATCGTTTCATCGGGGCCAAAAAGCCGAAAGTTTCGCTGGTCCTGATTCATCTTAATCACGTCGCGAATAAACGTTCCAAGGACGCGAGTGTCTTCGGCGTCGACCGCGCCGGGGGCGGGTACCTTGACGGCATAGTCGCGGAAATCGGGCATGCGCAGGTCGCGCAGGAAAATTCCGCCATTGGCGTGTGGATTAGCGCCCATCCGCCGCTCGCCCGTAGGCGCCAGTTGAGCCAATTCTTTATCGAATCCACCGTTTTGGTCAAAAAGTTCCTCGGGTTTATAGCTTTTGAGCCATTGCTCAAGTAATTTCAAATGTTCGGGGTTTTTGTCGGGGTCGGATAGAGGCACCTGATGGGCGCGAAACGTTCCCTCCACAGGCAGCCCATCGACTTGCTTAGGCCCGGTCCATCCCTTGGGAGTATTGAGCACGATCATTGGCCACAAAGGACGCTTTTGAAAGCCTTTTTTACGCGCTTGGCGCTGGATGGATTGAATATTGTCGATCACCTTGTCGAGTGTCACCGCCATCGCGCGGTGCATCTTCATAGGCTCATGACCTTCGACGAAATAGGGCTTCCATCCATACCCTTGCAGTAACTTCTGTAACTCTGTTCGCGGAATGCGGGCCAGAATCGTAGGGTTGGCGATTTTGTATCCGTTGAGGTGAAGGATGGGCAACACCGCGCCATCGGTTACAGGGTCGAGGAATTTGTTGGAATGCCACGCGGTAGCCAGTGGTCCGGTTTCCGCTTCGCCGTCACCGACCACGCACGCGACAATCAAATCCGGATTATCCAGAACAGCTCCGAAGGAATGGCTGATCGAATAACCCAGTTCACCGCCTTCATGGATGGATCCCGGACATTCGGGAGACACGTGACTGGGAATTCCGCCGGGAAATGAGAATTGTCTGAAAAGTTTTGTGAGTCCGGCTTGGTCCTGCGTAATATTCGGATAAATTTCGCTATAGGTTCCTTCCAGATAAGTATTGCCGACGAGTGCCGGACCGCCGTGGCCGGGGCCGGAAACATAAATCATGTTCAAATCATATTTTTTAATAACGCGGTTCAAATGCACGTAAATAAAATTTTGTCCCGGCGTGGTTCCCCAGTGTCCCAGAAGCATGTGCTTAATGTGCGAAATATTCAGCGGCTCGCGCAATAGTGGGTTGTCGTAAAGGTAAATCTGGCCGACAGAGAGATAATTGGCCGCGCGCCAATAGGCATTCATTTTTCGCAGCAAATCCGGTGATAAAGATTTTTTCACAGGTTTAATCTTTTTCGCTTTTTTCATAATCTGTTCCTGTTCAATTTCAATATTTTAGCCCCCGTACGTCGCAAACGCTTTGAGCGATGATCTGTTCCTCGTCGGTGTGGACTACACGCACAGTAACCAGAGAGCCGCCTGCCGAAATAATCGGTGCGTTCTCATCGTTTCGTGCCAAATCCAGGCGAATTCCCATCCAATCCATATCGCTGCAAATTTTAGCCCTGATCTGTGGTGCGTTTTCACCAATTCCGGCCGAAAAAATCAGAGTGTCCAATCCCTGTAAAACCGCGGCCAGAGCGGCAATCCATTTTTTTGCCTGGTAGCAAAACATCTCAACCGCTTCCGCGGCGCGTACGTCCTGAGCTTCCCGCGAAAGCAATTCGCGCATATCGGAACTGATCTCCGATATGCCCAGTAAGCCAGACTCATGATTGACCATGTGATGAAATTGTTGTGCCGTAACTTGTTCGGCGCGCGACAAATACCAGCCCAGACCGGGATCCAAATCGCCGGAACGCGTGCTCATGGGCAGGCCCGCAGCAGGTGTAAAACTCATGCTGGTGTCCATACTTTTGCCATCGTGTACGGCGGTGACGCTGGCGCCGTTACCCAGGTGAGCGATAATCACACGGCCTTTGGCGGCCTTGGCGCCGGCCAGACGGGCAAGTTCCCCCATCAGAAATTCACAGGATAATCCGTGAAATCCATAACGCCGAACTCCTCTGGCGTCATAGCGACGCGGAATCGGGAGTAAATGCGCCACGCGTGGCATATCGTGATGGAACGCCGTATCAAAGCAGGCGATCTGGGGCAGATGAGGGAATCTTTGGTGAAAGGCTTCGGTCAGCAGAATTTCCTCAGGAAGATGTTCCGGATCGAATGGGCTGAGTTTATGGAGGGCTTCAATCATTTCCGGCGTTATACGCTGTGGTGTCCAATACTTCGGCCCGCCGTGTACGACGCGATGTCCAACCGCTGCCAGCTCGCCGTGCTGAAATCTTTCCTGAATCCAATCCATCAGAATGTTCACCGCGGCAGTATGGTCCGGAGCGGTGATCTGCCGAGAGATGTCATCGTCCTGGTTAAGAGCATTGATCTTAAAAGAGCCTTTAGAAAGGCCGATACCTTCAATTTCGCCCGTTAAAACCCGCTGCAGCGTGCCGTCGACTTCAAAGAGCGCGAACTTGATGCTCGATGAGCCACCATTGACCGTCAGAACGCATGGAACAGCAGGTTTCATGAACGATTCCCAAACCGATCATTTTTGCCACAGGATTTGTTTGGTTTCCAGCGGCACCACTACGCCTGGAAGATAGGGGACAACCCGCGCCGTAAAGTCGGAAGCGGGGCGGCTCGCCGGCACACTGATTGAATAAACGTAACCATTGACCGAACCAACCAATTTGTTGCCGCGCGTCATTGGCTCACACACCGGCGCGCCATTATTTGCGCCATCAGCATAAAGCTCGACCCGCACCGCATCCGGATCAATTTCATCAAGAAAAACCTGAACTTCAAAATTGTGTTTATTTCCGGCGGTTTGAACTTTCACCAGACCGAAACGTATGTCCGCCCACTTGCGCTGCAAAGCATGCCGCCAATCGACAATCTTTGCGCCAAATGCGCCCTTATCAGCGGCGCGCCGCTGGTAAGTTTCCAGAGCCGGCAAATAATACTTTTCGGTGTATTCGCTTACGCAACGATTGGCGGAAAAACGGGGAGTCAGGCGCGCCATGCTTTCACGCATGCGCGCCACCCATGCGGTCGGAATGCCATTCTGATCCCGGGTGTAAAACGCGGGGACCACTTCCCGTTCAAGCAGATCGTAGAGTTGCCCGGCTTCGGCGGCGTCCCAGGCCGGATCTTCACCATGTTCCCTGCCGTCTCCGAGTGCCCAGCCGACTTCGGGTGTATAAGCTTCGGCCCACCAACCATCCAGTTCCGAAAGATTGATTCCGCCATTCACCAGCACCTTCATGCCGCTGGTACCGCTGGCCTCCCAGGGCCGGCGTGGCGTGTTAAGCCATAGATCGACGCCTTGCACCAGATTTTCCGTCAAAAGCATGTCGTAATCACTAAGGAAAATCACATGCGGCCGCACCTCGGGTTGTCTGATGAATTGAATCCATTGTTGCACCAGCGACTTGCCCGTCTGATCCGCCGGGTGAGCTTTGCCGGCGATGATGAGTTGCACGGGACGTTGTGGATTCGTCAGCAGTCGCAAAAGTCGCGCCGGATCATTCAGGAGTAAATTGGGCCGCTTGTACGTGGCAAAGCGCCGTGCAAAACCCAGCGTAAGCGCGTTGGGATCGAATAAATTTTTGGCTTGCTCGACAACTTCTACCGAAGCCCCATTGAGTGCTAACTGCAGGGCCAGTCGTTGACGTGCGTATTGAATCAGCGACATGCGACCGGATGACCGCAGTTGCCAGAATGCGGCGTCGGGCGCCTGGCGAATGGCGCTTTCCAGATTGCCTTTTCCATCCATCCAGCGATCTTTACCGCAACGTGTTGTCCAAAATTCATCGGCGAGAGCAGAGTCCCAACTCGGCATGTGTACGCCGTTGGTGACATGTCCGACCGGAACCTGAGTTTCCGGCCAGCGCCCAAACAGAGGTGCAAAAATACGCCGGCTGACCTGGCCATGCAGGCGGCTTACGCCATTGACAGCTCCGCTGCCACGGACAGCCAGATACGCCATGTTGAAAGGTTCGGAAGAATCGTTGGGGTTCAACCGTCCCAGTGCCAGCAGATCATGAATGGAAATACCCAGGCGTTGTGCGTAAGCGGTTGCATATTGCTCGATCAGTGACGGGGCAAATCGATCAAACCCCGCAGGCACGGCGGTATGGGTTGTGAAAAGATTGCCCGCCCGCGTGACCTCCAGCGCCGTTTCAAACGGTTGGCCGGTTTCTTCCATGAAATTGCGAGCGCGTTCCAAAATAGCGAAGGCGGCGTGACCTTCATTAAGATGGCAGACCTGCGGCTGGATGCCCAGGGCCCTCAATAACCGCCAGCCGCCAATCCCAAGAGCCAATTCCTGTTTCAGGCGTAATTCCGGACCACCACCATAAAGTTCGCTGGTGATGCCGCGGTGGATGGGAAAATTTGCTGCGTCATTGCTGTCCAGCAGGTAAAGTTTCAATCGGCCAACCTGGACCTGCCAGGCGCGTAACCAGAGTGAGTAACCCGGGAGTCGGATTTCCAGTCGCAGCCATTCGCCATTGGGTTCGCGCAAAGGAGTAACCGGCAGTTGGCCGGGGTCGTTGTAGGGATAAAGCTCCTGCTGATAGCCGTCCCGGCCGATTTCCTGGCGAAAATATCCCTGCTGGTAAAGAAGCCCTACGCCCACGACGGGTACGCCGAGATCGCCGGCCGCTTTGAGTTGATCACCGGCAACGTTGCCTAAACCACCGGAATAGATGGGTAGTGCCTCGCTCAACATAAATTCCATGCTGAAATACGCGACGCAATTCAAGCCAGACTGAGCATGTTTTTGCTGAAACCAGGTGGAAGAATTCGCAGCGTTACGTTTGGCGCTGACAAGATCGTCAACTTTTTTACGAAAGCCCGGTTCTTTCAGGGCCTTTTCGAGTTGATCGCGTGAAACCGTCTGTAGAACAAGCCAGGGATTATGCGTCAGGTCCCAGAGTGTGGAATCAAGTTGGCGCCACAAATCGTCAGCGGCGTGATTCCATGAACAACGCAGGTCCAGCGCCAGTTGGGCCAGTGAATCGAAACCTTCAACATCCCTGGGCGCAAAACCGTAGATCGTATTATCAAAATGAGTTTCTTTGCCCATGGCGAGGCCTCCTTAAGTTTTGCAATTCAGCCGCGGTGCATATCGTGCAATATCGTAACCAGCATCCGGCGAACAGACCAAACTAATAAGTTAGGTTTTCATGAAGTTAATTTGTTGATCTGACGAGCGGCGTTTTATGACTAAACCAGGCCGAATTGTCCGATGATAAGGTGATTTCACTATAACAATGTAGAATTTTATGCGACATAATAATTGTAAATAAATTAATTGCATAGTGGTGTACTAATTTGAAATGCCTTGGACTTGGCGCACCACATAATTAGGGTTCTGGTTTTTGATTCAATAACCCCGGCCACACATGAGCATTGGGTACTTCGGGACCGGATTGTGTCTCATGAGCAACATAGACTTCATGAAACGCATATTCAAAGATAAGAATCACCAAAAATATAATAATAACGGCCAGAATGATCATATTCGTTTGATTTCGTCTGTTGAAAAGCATTTAAATCACTTCAAAATGGCAGCGCATATCACTTGTCCTTTTTGACCAGATAAAAGACGCCGAGTGCCATAAGGACCAGACTTTCTGCGAGAAAAAATGGATCTTCGGGTCGGTTGAGTTCTCCTATCCCGATTACAACCGCCGCCCCAAGCAAAATAATCGCACCGGCAATTTTGTTCATATGTTCGTCCTTAAATGCCTACCGGAAACTTCTTTTTGCCAAGTTAATTCGTGTTTTTGGCTTTGGTTTGTGAGATGTTGAGTATATGCATTGCCGACTTCGTTATCTAATGCTCGACTTCGCCTCAATATAATCGTAATATCAATCGTCTTCATGTTGTGAAAGAGCAATGAAAAGCACTAACTGCTAATACTGCTAACGGTTGCATTATATCGTGAACTACAAAAGATGCGAGCACAAATCGCTAGAAAGACTTCCTCCCGATTTGCGCAAACCGGTGCTGCTGGAATATCAACCGATGCTTCTGACGACGATCGACATGCCGTTTGACACCCCGCATGGTCTTTTTGAACTTAAATATGATGGTTTGCGTGTGCTGGCACAGATGGATGACCGGAAAGCAAGGCTGCTCAGTCGAAATGGAAAACTCCAGAACCTGCAATTTCCCGACATTGAAGAAGGCCTACTCGAGGAGGTGAAGGAATCGACGGTCCTCGACAGCGAGGTCGTCTGCCAATATGGTTAATCTATGAACGTCGTCGTCAAGAAAGGTTAAATCGTGATGAAAACAAACAATGAAAAATCACCGGTAGGCACCATGAAGGCGCTGGTCTATCACGGCCCTAACCGCCGCGCCTGGGAAGACAAGCCCAGTCCCGTCATCCTCAAGCCGACAGATGCAATCGTAAAGATCACCAAGACAACGATTTGCGGAACTGATCTGCACATCATGAAAGGCGACGTTCCGGAAGTGACGGACGGACGTATCTTAGGCCACGAGGGCGTCGGCGTTGTGATCGAAACGGGAACGGCGGTTACGAATTTCAAAGCGGGAGATCGGGTAATCATTTCCTGCATCACATCCTGCGGAAAATGTGAATATTGTAGGAAGGGGATGTATTCCCATTGCGCGAACGGGGGCTGGATTCTCGGTCATCTAATCGACGGAACCCAGGCGGAGTACGTTCGGATTCCGTACGCCGACACGAGTCTGCACCACATCGAAGATGATGTCGATGATGAGGAAGGGTTGGTAATGACCAGCGACATTCTTCCAACTGGATTCGAGTGCGGCGTACTGAATGGCCAGGTCAAACCAGGTGACACTGTAGCGATTGTAGGGGCGGGCCCCGTCGGACTTGCGGCGCTTCTGACAGCACAATTCTATTCACCAGCCGAGCTGATCATGGTGGATGTGGATGAAAGCCGGCTTGCGGTCGCCAGATCGCTCGGAGCGACGAAATTGGTGAGCACGAACGCCGTCGAAGAAATTATGAAACTCACCGGCTTCAGGGGCGTTGATGTGGCTATCGAGGCCGTGGGTATACCTGCAACGTTCACGATCTGCGAGTCCATCGTCGCGGCGGGCGGACATATCGCCAACATCGGCGTGCATGGCAAAAGCGTGGAACTGCATCTAGAGAAACTCTGGGCGAGAAACATCATAATTACGACGCGACTGGTGGATACTGTAACGACTCCACTGCTGCTGAAAACGATCCGTTCAGGAAAGCTGCAACCGAAGAAACTGATCACGCATCATTTTGCTTTAAACGAGATGATGAAAGCATACGATACTTTCGGCAATGCGGCCAAGGAGAAGGCACTCAAGGTAATTCTCTCAAACTAGCGGGTAAATCGAATGCGGTTCACATAAAAGTGCAGAGGAGTCTTAGTGTCATTCAAACCTATAATACCGTCCTCGGTGACCAAGATGAAAGAATTTCCGCTATCGAAGGTCTACCAGTTACTCGAACCAGGCCCGGTGGTCCTGCTTACAACCGCGCATAGACACCGAGCCAACGTCATGACGATGTCCTGGCACATGATGGTCGAGTTCGAGCCGCCGTTGGTCGCATGTGTCGTGAGCAAATTTGATTACAGCTTTATTGCCTTACGGGCAACACGGGAATGTGTGATTGCCATACCTGCGTTGAAGCTGGCGCATCAAGTTGTACAAGTAGGTAATTCATCGGGCCATGATGTCGATAAGTTTACAGCGTTTGGTTTGACGCCGGTTCCGGCACAGTGTGTGACTCCGCCTCTGATTGCTGAATGTTTTGCCAATCTCGAATGCAGGGTGAATGACACACGTTACGTCAACAAATACAATATCTTCATCCTAGAAGTGCTCAAAGCCTGGTCTGATCCGAAACAAAGTAATTTCAAAACCATCCACCATTGTGGATATGGTACATTTATTTTGGACGGTCGAACCATCAAGCTCAAATCCAAGATGCGATAATAAACAGGGTGCATATACTTTCGACATTTGTAATGTATACTGAATCACCACTAATTAACCGGGCACGGAAATTTTATGAAGACGCCGCGATATGAATTTATAATTTCCAGGCACCACTAGCCATGAAGCACCTGATTTCAGTTTGGACGTGCTTTTGTGGTAAACGGCTGCATGATGGGAATCAATGCTCTATTTTGTTACTCAATGCCATCGGGTTTAAAGTCATCAGGCTCTTTTCGTTTAGTGAGAATTGCATTTAGAGATCGTTCACACTGGATTTTTCTTTCTTTGATTGGATGTTCCAAAGCTACTATCCGATTTTCGTGATCATGCAGCATATCAATTATCTCACATATTAGCGCCTCGGATCGCGAACCATTTTTTGTATAATCTGCTTCCTTTAATTTTTTTTTAAGATTAACTAATAAAACGTTCATGATATTCCCCTTATATTCTTACAAACCGGCTTTCAACAGACGCTCTGCTTCCAGCCAATCGTTCATAGCATTACCCGGCTTAAAGCCCCGTTTAAGGTAAATTTGATATGCCCGTTCAGCGATTTTCTGACGGGTTAAGCTAGAAATTAAGTTCGCTCCATAGCGAACCGCCAAGGCGGTATTTCCAGTCGCTTCAGCATTAAATCGGATAATGTGGGTGAATGGAACTGCTTTGACAGCGTGGATAATCGGTTTGTGTTTTTTAGATGCCATGTAAAAACTCCTTATTTTTACAAGCTCTGGAAAAATTGACTGGTATATAGTTTAGATATAATGCTATACTCTTTTTATAAAAGGGCGAGTCACACCTCCTTTACCCGATGTTAAGACGGTTTCATTATAACATAGCGGATCTTTTTGCGACATAATAATTGTAAATAAATTAATTACATAGAATATCCGACGTTCGACTTCGCCTCAATATAATCGTAACATCTATTGTCTTCATGTTGTATGAGGGCAATGAAGGGCGCTATGGAGCCAACAATACTTCCCTTACCCACCTCATCGCCAACGACCCCAGCTTCTGGGGCTTGGGAGCAGATGTTCTGATCCCGATTTTCGATGGTGAAACGCGAAATAAAATGCATGCTATAACCGAACATTCTGATCAAATAAAGAACCTCACGTCGCATCGCATCGAGATAAAGTTGCGCGACATCAATCAACTATTCAACACGATGGATGCATCTCCTTTTCATGAGAAGGATCTCGATGATGACGCCGAAGAATTCATCGTAAGCTGGGCACAGGAGTTCCCTACTCAAGACCCGCTTATTCTGTCTATCCACGTCAGTCAGGTGGGTCAAACGCCGATGCCCGACGTGCTCGTTGAAACCGCCGTCCGGCATTATTTCTCGTATCGTGCAAGCCTATGTCGCCTGGAGTTTCGGCGGCTGCTGCGGGAGGGGCGGTTAAGCTTGGTGATTGGGTTGCTGTTTCTGAGCCTGTGTTTGATTGGCGCAAGATTGTTCCGTGGAATGGGCTCCGAAGCGCTGCTACAAGTGGCCGGAGAAGGTTTAATCATTGCGGGATGGGTTGCCATGTGGCGGCCGCTGGAAATATGCCTTTATGATTGGTGGCCCATACGACGGCGATGGAAAATATTTCAGAAGCTGGGGCAAATGAAAGTCGAGATATTCCACCAGGGATGATGTAAGAATAATCGGAGATACCGGCCGCACTCCGGTTTCATTTGCCAGTCATTCGCGGCAGACCCTAATCGATTTGTCCATAATGAATGGTTTGTACGCCTTTTGACTGGATTTTTCTTTTTACCGCGGGATCGCAGAGGGCATCGAGTTCTGTTTGTCTTTGTTTAATCAGGTAGGTATCGGCAAGGGTAAGCCCCTGCGCATAACCGGGATGCACCATCACTTCCCCAATTCCCTCGGGCAAAGCATCGAGTAATTTGAGCCAGGTAATTGAAGACATTCGGCCGGTACTTGCCAAGCCATAAAACCAGTCGGTGGTTTTCAGGCCGGCGGCGTTCATTTGTGATTTTAATTTTCGGGCGCACCCGGAAACAATCCGGCGGCCCAGTCCCGGTGCGGGCATGTTGACGATGTGTGATTCCGCCGCACAACGCATTCCCGGGATGCCAAACTCGAGGGCAAGGGCAATCGCGATTTTTCCAAGAGATGGAATGTTATAAACGTGTTTATGTGAATCAAGATGTGTGGGCTTGATCCCTCGGTCCAGTGCATATTTGATCTGCTCCGCCCATTCGCGTTTAACTTCCTCCAGGCATTTAGGCCGCACCGTCAACCGCCACAGTAAACGGGATATTCTCCGGTCGAATACATCTGAATTATTGCATAGGTATTGAAGTTTCCCCGAACAGGTTGTTCCCTGATTCAGGCACAGATGGATTCCCACTCCAAGGGCAGGCGTACTTTTGGCGAGATCGATGGCCCGATCCCGATCAGGCATGGTGGTCATCAGCGTAGCGCTGGTCAATATGCCTTGATGATGGGCGCGGAGAATTCCATCGGTAACGCCTTGAGAAAAGCCCAAATCATCAGCATTAATAACGACTTTTACCTGCACGAGGATATCTTGCGGGCAAATGGCTCAGTCATCAATAGGTTCGGCGGGACGGTAGATGCGCACGGACAAGGTCTTAACACCCCAGTATTGAGCCTGAGAAAATGTCGGCAACAGAACATCCAGGCGGTATCCCTGAATGGCTTCGCCGCGGTCCAGGACGGGAACTGGTTTGCTGTTGTCATAACCGGGCACACGAACCATGTAATTGAAAGGAATTAACCGGGTATCCGCGGCTACCAGATGGCCGCCATTGGTTTTTACACTTCGTCCCGAAGCGGTTGTGGTTCCATTATATGGCCAGCAACATACCGCATCAGGAGCATAGCTGGTGACGCGTAAAGTCAATGTTTCCCAGTAAACAAATTTGTGGCCGTTATACATGAAAGAGTCTGTTTGTTGGGCTGCCGGTTGGATCACCGGTTTTATCGGCGCGGGCTGGAGGACAATCGCGCCTGGCTCAGCGGTTTGAGCAGCGGAAATCGCGCTGGTCAAATTCTGGCCGACTTGTGGGGTTATCGCGAGCATAGGCGCCGGGCCGGCATCAGATGTATTTGCCCACAGCTTGGGCATCGCACCAATACGCCAAAATGAAGTCAGAACCAAGCCGGCAACAACAAATATCCCCAGGAGCGTAAAAAGCTCCCAATTTTCACCAGGATTTAAGCTGCGACTCCGCATGCAGATTCTCCCGATTGGTCGGTAACCCCTGCATCCGTGCTGATTTTGCCCGCTCTTGAGCGAAAATCATGGGTTCTTCCGCCGAATAATTAAAATTGTGCCAGCCGTCCTGGCCGTCACAAAAAATTCATATTTAACTACTTTCGGTGCTTCAACTCATCATAGCCGCTGCTCGACGGCCGAATCCATTTAAACTTCTTCGTTACTGTGCCGGCAAACTAAGCCGTAACAATAACTACCATCCTGCTAGACAACATTGTAATAGTCAGGCAAGACTTAACCAACAAAAATTTTCTGTTTGTTAGGTATAAGGAAGGTGAAAATAGGTCCATTCCGCTTCCTATAAAGTTATATTTTATATTAAGGAATTTATTGCTGTTCAATGATGATTTAATTAATCCCAAAATAACATTTATACGAGTGCGAACAAGAGTTTTTGTTCGTTACCAAAGCACTAACATTTTTGTCGATCCGGCTTATCAGAGGGCAACCAACCATGTTGTGCGATTAGTTTGCTGCCTGTACATTTATCGGACAGTGCCTGATGAGTTAGCCCGGAGGCCATTTTTCAGGGGCGATTCATGGATACGGTTTTTCTATCTCGTGTTCAATTTGGTTTAACTATTTCATTTCATTACATCTTTCCTCCACTGAGCATCGGTTTAGGTCTTATGCTGGTCATCATGGAGGGAATGTATCTGAAAACGCAAAACATGCTTTATGAACATATGACCAAATTCTGGATTCGTGTTTTCGCGCTCATTTTTGGCCTCGGAGTGGCCACAGGCATTGTGATGGAATTTGAATTTGGGACCAACTGGGCAAATTATTCGCGTTTTGTGGGAGACGTATTCGGTGCGCCACTGGCCTCGGAGGGCATTTTCGCGTTTTTTCTCGAGTCCGGTTTTCTGGCTCTATTGCTCTTCGGCTGGAACAGGGTGGGGCCGAAGATGCATTTTGTTTCCACGGTAATGGTTGCCTTGGGGTCCACGTTTAGTGCGCTCTGGATTAACGTCGCCAACTCCTGGATGCAGACTCCGGCGGGTTTCAAAATTAAAGTCCAAAACGGCCGGCCGGTCGGTGCACTAATCACCAATTTTTGGCAGGTGGTCTTCAATCCCTCGACCATGGTCCGGCTGGAACACGTTATTGTTGGAGCATTTTTGAGCGGTGCGTTCCTGGTGCTTAGCGTAGGATCATGGTACGTACTGAAAAATCAGCACAAAGAAATTGGACGTGCGTGCGTCAAAATTGCTCTGGTAGTTGCCGCCATCTGTGCCCTGCTGCAATTATTTGTCGGCGATCTCAATGACCGCATGATTGCCAAATATCAGCCCATTAAACTGGCGGCTTTTGAAGGGCATTTTAATTCGCAAGGTTCGGCTTCCTTAAGTTTGTTCGGCTGGGTAAACCAGGCTGATCAGACAACACACAGTATTGCCATACCCGGACTTTTAAGCTGGCTGCTTTATTTTGATGCCAGTCATCCTGTGCAGGGGCTGGATTCAACAAATCCATCCAATTGGCCGCCGGTCAATCCGGTTTTTCAATCGTATCACCTGATGATTGCCATCGGTATGCTATTGATCTTAATTACACTGCTGGGGTTGTTTTACTGGAAACGTGGAACGCTTTTTGACCAGCGGTGGTTGCTGTGGATATTTGTTTTTTCCGTCGTTGGCCCGCTGGCAGCCAATGAATTGGGATGGTTTTCTGCGGAAGTGGGGCGGCAGCCTTGGATTGTCTATGGAATACTTAAAACAAGCGACGGTGTTTCACCCAATCTTCCCGCCGCGGACGTTCTGGCGAGCACGATTATGTTTTCGATTATGTATCTGCTTCTGTTTGCATTGTTTATTTTTCTTTTGGATCGGAAAATCAAGGCCGGTCCTGTCGTGGCAGAACCAGACGAAACTGCAGAGGGTTCGGAATTGCTGCTGGGGCATGCCCGTATGGATCCATAAAAATTTGCATTACAACCTTTTAAATTTGGATCGCTGAAATGATTTTACAAATAATATGGTTCGTCCTGATCGGCATACTCTTCGCGGGGTTCGCCATACTTGATGGTTTTGACTTCGGCGTAGGAATGCTGCATTTGTTCGCCCGTTCGGATAACGATCGCAGGGTTTTGCTCAATAGCATCGGGCCGGTCTGGGATGGCAATGAAGTCTGGCTGGTTACCGGCGGCGGCGCGTTGTTCGCCGCGTTTAAGGATGTGTATGCAACGCTGTTTTCCGGATTTTACCTGGTGCTGATGCTTTTGCTTTTGGCTTTGATTTTCCGTGCTGTTTCCATTGAATTTCGCAGCAAAGAACCGATGAAATGGTGGCGCACACTCTGGGATATAAACTTTTTCATCGGTTCTCTGCTCGCGGCACTGCTGCTGGGGGCGTTTGTCGGCAATCTGGGGCATGGCATCACACTTGACGCGAATGGTGACTATACTGGTTTGTTTTGGGATCTTTTAAATCCTTATGCACTGATGGTGGGGATTACAACCGTGGCACTTTTTATGATGCATGGCGCGATCTATCTGGTAATGAAAACGGATGGAGAACTGCACGATCGCGTCCGCGGCTGGGTGAACAATGCCATTATTTTCTTTATTATCTGTGCCGTAACGACAACCATGGTGACCGAACTTTATGAGCCCCATCTGACGCAGCCATTCAAGAATCATCCTGTTTTGTTCATCTTTCCGATGCTGATGATGCTGGCCATTGCCAATATACCGCGGGAAATCCATCACAAACGTGACTTTCAGGCATTTCTATCCAGTTGTGCGGCTATTGTTTTATTGCTGATTGTATTGTCCATTGGTATGTTTCCAACCATTGTTTATGCGACAAACAATCCGGCATACAGCCTGACCGTTTACAACTCATCAAGTTCACAATATACGCTGAGAGTGATGCTGGTTATCGCCTGCATTGGAATGCCGCTGGTACTCGGTTATACAACTTACATTTATTACATATTCCGCCACAAGGTTCGGCTGGATTCGCACAGTTACTGAGTAATACCGTCATTTTATTTAATTCTGTTTAAAAAATCATCAACTAAAGTTCCGGCGAGTTGTTTGCGAACCACCCGACGTGAATTATGGCCATCGATGATCCAGGCGCCAGGATCATTGCCTTGAACCATCTGGAGTGTATTGGCGACGATGACATCAGCACGACTCTGAATACGGCTTTCCCCGGCTATGCGGATGAGTTCATCTTCGCTCATGGCGACCTCGAGTTTGAATTTATAAAGCAAACCGCGATAGTTCCATTGTGTGCGAAATAGATCGATGATTTTTTCACTCTGAACCCCGCGAACAGCGATCAGCTGGTGATTTCCTTTGACCTTTGCAGCCTGCACGTTTTCAACAACCCAATTGGCCTGGGGTGGATTCGAATCCGGTATGGGAGTGCTGCTAATAATCCGAAATACGCCATCAGGGATATAGTCGCTCACGGCTGCGGTCATAAATACGCCGCGATAATTTTTTTGGCTTAGACATTGAGGTATCAGTGCGATCAGTTCAGAGTGTGAGCGAAAACCCAGGGTATTTAATGCGCCCGCGTTTCCTCGTATACCACAAGCGTATTTAACATGTTCCGCATTTGAAGTCAGCAACGTTACATCAGCGACATCAAGCATTTTGGTCGCGATATCCAGGCCTGTTCGACCAGTAAAAATGTTGTTCCACTGGCGCACGTCGTCGATGCGTTCGAGTGTGTTGCCCGCGGTGATTAAAACGTGCGGATGTTCAGCCATGGCGGCTATGTTAGAGGCTAATTTTTCGCGAGTCGAGGGCGAAATTCCTGTGAAAATGCCTTTTTCAGGCATCATCAAACCCAATGTTGTTCAGACGGGATCAAATTAGTGTGCTTTGGTTTTAATTTTGGGGGCGGTTAGAACGTTATCCGTTTGATCAATTGGCCGTACGCTCGTTGCTTTTAAACCCTTGGGGCCTTCTTCGGCTTCATATTCAACAGTTTGGCCTTCTTTAAGTGTACGAAAGCCCTCCGAAATAATGACGCTGTGATGGACGAAAATATCCAGTTTTTGATCTTCAGTGGTAATAAAGCCGAACCCTTTTCGGTCATTAAACCATTTTACGCGACCGATACTTTTGGACATGTTGATTGCGCCCCCAAATTATTGCAGGCGTCCTGAATAAATGATTTAATGACGTATCTTACCATTTATGACTGACCTAACGTGTACGACTTGAAGTTCAGATCAAAGTCACAATATATTTACGTGGGGGAATTATAGAAATTATTTCCATTTTCAGTCAAGGGAAATATTCAACGCTTATTTCATCGAAGTGAAAAGCATCTTTTTAAGATATCAAAATAATAGTCCCATAGAATGACTATTTACCAAGCTTTGTGCTTGGTTATCACCCATATACTTCCGAGCGCATTTAAATACCTGAAATTTCGAGAATGTTTGTTTTGCGCCCTATAACCAAATCATGGCCGTTATTTGTGTTAGAAACACGCTTTTTATGACGACGTTGATGAATAGTATGAGACACTCATGTCGGAGCAGGGAAAATTGCACCGTCCGGTAAGCGAAATTTTTATTAAAAAAGAAGCGTTTTTTTTGCGTTGTTGTCACTTTTAGTTTAGCATGAGTATGCGGGGTAAGCTGTTCCGCGAGGTGTGTGTCAAGAGTTCGCCTGTAAAAAAGAAATAAATTATCCTGACGCCTGTGGCCGAAGGGTATATATTAAAAGCTCTTGATTACCGGCTCTAATCTGAGCTTAACAGGGGCCCGAAGAAAGGTAACCTTATGGCATCTTGCGGGTTAAATGAATAGATGCAGCGGGCTGATTAAAATCCCGCGACGCGGACGTTGATATTTTACAGGAGCCGGCATGAAGCCGGTGAATTGGATAAGCAAGGATGCACCTCTCGCCGAGACGTCTTCGGCGGGGCGGAGCCTGCCGGCAAATGGTCTGCAGACTACGAGAGAGAGGTATGTTGTGTCGGGCCTCAATCCCTTAGAGCCTTTGCCTCCGCTTGGGCGCGACCCTGTTCGCCCGGCTCGGGAAGTTTTTAAACAACGTCGAGCACCTGCGGAAACACCCAAAACCCCTGCTGCACCACAGGACGTTTCCCCGGCATCTCAGGCGGCCCGTAACGATGCTTCGCGAAAAAAGCCCGCCTCTGAAGAACCGGCCCAGGAACCATCATCACCTCCTGAGGAGGCTGCGACCAAAGAGAATGAAGAACCTTTGTCGCTGAAACTGCCAATTCAGGCACAGCTTACTCTGATTCGCACGATCATGACCGGCCGTCAGGATTTTGTTGCGGTGGCCCTGGAACAGCTTCAAAGCTCTTTGCGTAATATCTTCTGGCCGGGCGTTTTGCGTATTTATCGTCCGGACATGGAATCCTCGGAGTCCGGGCCAGCCGATGTTCCCAGAGCGACAGCGCCCCTGGTGTGCGGCGAAGAAAATTATGGTTCGCTTGTTCTGGAAGGAACCCCGCCCAACCCGCGCACGGTGGATCAGCTTCGGCAGGCCGCCTTGTGGCTGGCGGCCATGTTGTCCATCGCCCATAAATTGTCCAGCCTGCAACAACTTGCGGATACCGATGAACTTTCGGGCGCATTCAACCGTCGCTATTTCATGGAAAATGTGCCCAAGGTGCTGGAAAGAGCCAGGCGGGAACGTTTCTGTGTGACCATACTGCTTTTTGATATCGATAATTTTAAACAATACAACGACCAGTTTGGTCACGCCGCCGGCGATGCGATTATTCGTGAAATCATCGGACTCCTGCGACACTGCACGCGCACCCGAGATATGGTGGCGCGTATCGGTGGAGATGAATTTGCCGTGGTCTTCTGGGACGAAGGTTCGCCAAGGCACCCCGACAGCCAGCATCCGCGTAATGTTCTGACCGTCGCTCATCGTTTCCGCAAAGCGGTCGAGGATCATCCCTGGAACACCGAAGGCGGTCCCATTGCGGGCAAACTCAGTATCAGCGGCGGTTTGGCAACGTTTCCCTGGGACGCGCAAAATTTGCACGATCTGATGATCGTGGCCGACGGAGAATTGATGCGCGCCAAATCTCTGGGCAAGAACGCCATCGTTTTGGCCGGTCCGGAACAGTCTCCACCAACCCAGCCTAACCGGTAATAACCGGGCCTTTTTCGCAGTTCATTTGTCAGAATAAATGTTTTTGGCCATTTTGTGGCGGTGATTGGCAATTCAAGCCATTCGCGCTGATAATGCCCTATATCAAGGAGAATTGGAGGCTCCATGGAATTTCTCAGGCTCTTGACCGAAACCCCGGGCGTTCCCGGTCGTGAAGAATTGATCCGGGCGATCATTGAACGTGAATCACAGGGGCTTTTTGATCAAACACGCGTCGATGCGCTGGGCAATCTGATTTGCACTAAAAAAGCGGAGCGTCTTATTCCGGATCGAACCCCGCAGCGCATCATGATCGCTGCCCACATGGATCAGATCGGTTTTTATGTTCGTCACATCGATGAAAAGGGCTTTATACGCATACACAACGTCGGCGGTTTTGACACCCGCAATTTGCACGCCAATCGCGTACTCGTTCAGGGCCGCCGGGACTTGCCTGGAGTATTAAATCCCGCCGGCAGGCCAATTCATATTGCCACGGAAGAAGACCGCAAAAAGATATACCAGGTGAATGAATTTATTGTGGACGTCGGTTTGCCCGGTAAAAAAGTCAAACAATTGGTGCGCGTCGGTGATCCGGTAACCCTGGTCAGGGAATTTGCCCAGATAGGCGATTTTGTCAGCGGCCAGGCGATGGACAACCGTGCCGCGGTATGGGTCGCGGTTCGGGCATTGCAGCGCGTAAAAAAATCTCGTTATGACATAGTGGTCGTGTTTACCGTTCAGGAGGAAGTCGGTTTGCGTGGAGCCGGTCCCGCGACGTTCGGACTCGAACCGGACATCGCCATCGCTTTGGATACCACTCTTGCCTGCGATACGCCAGGCGTTCCCGAAGATCAAAGTGTCACCCAGGCCGGTGCCGGGGTGGGTATTAAAGTCATGGATGCCTCATCTATAAGCGACCGCTCATTAGTCGAGAGTTTTGTAAGCGTCGCAAGACGGGAAAAAATTCCCTTTCAGCTCGAACTCCTGCCCATGGGCGGCACGGACGCCGGCGCCATGCAGCGTACTCGTGTAGGCTATAAAACCATTACTTTAAGCATTCCGACCCGCTATATTCATACCGTAACGGAAATGGTGCATCGCGACGATTTGCACGCCGCCCGGAATTTGCTCGCGGCGTGGTTATCCAATTGATTTTTGGACCCTTGTGGGCATAAGCTTGATTATGCAGGTTAGTTGGTGGCAGTATGACGAACGAATATCTGTTTGATCAAAAGATCTGCACAGATCTGAACGCTTCAATGACGCTTGAGTGGCTTTGCACAAACGGTCGCGGTGGTTTTGCCACCGGTACCGTCGCCGGTATAAACACGCGTAAATATCACGGCTATCTGGTGGCCGCGGCCCGGCCGCCGGTGGAACGTTACGTTTTGCTTTCCCGTGTGGAAGATCGCATCTGGATTGGCGAAAAGAGTTACCCTCTTTCCAGCAATGAATTTCCCGACATCATCGACCCACAAGGTTACCGTAATCTGATCCGTTTCGAATTGCGAACAGGCCCTGTATGGCGCTACAGCTTTGACGGCGTAATCATAGAAAAATCCATTGTTTTTTTACATGATCAGGATGCCGTTTCGATTCGTTATGAATTGGTTTCGGCCGCTGATGGTCAGTCGGATATTCGCCTGCATTTGCAGCCCATGCTCGCGGGCCGGCATTTTCATGCTACAACAGAAGCCAACAATCGTCCCGCATGGAATATGGAGGATCTAAGGACTCCCACCGATCAATTGGTGCTTTCGGCGCCGCAATGCCCGTTGCGCCTTTTTATCAGCCATAACGCCGATCGTTTCAGCATCGGACCATGCTGGTGGTACAACTATGTTTTGCGCGAAGAACGCAACCGGGGCTATCCGTATCAGGATGATCTGTGGACTCCCGGAGTATTGGAGTTTGCGCTTAAGCTGGGTCATCCTGTGGGTTTGATCGGTTCGGTGCGCCCGGTGGCGTTTGCCGAACAATCTTCGCTGATTCAAAAAGAGCAATCGCGGCAGCAACATTTGTCCATTAAACAGGATGTTTCGTTGCCGGCCGCAAATTTGATTAATAAACTCACCGCCGCGGCGGATCAATTTCTCGTTTATCGTTCCTCAGATCAGTCACCGACCGGAAAAATGTCCGTTATCGCCGGTTATCCCTGGTTCGAGGATTGGGGCCGGGATACGTTTATCAGCCTCGCGGGACTTACGTTGGTAACCGGAAAATTTAATGCGGCGCGCAGCATTCTGGTGACGTTCGCCGACCACATTCGCGACGGCCTGGTTCCCAATCGTTTCCCAGATGATTCCAAGGAGCCTGATTACAACACTGTGGATGCTTCACTTTGGCTGGTGCATGCGGCCTATCAATATTGGCGTTATTCCGGCGATTTTGCCCTGCTGAAAAACTATCTCTACGGCCCGTTGTGCCGCATTCTCGACGCCTATAGCAATGGAACCAGTTACGGCATTCGCATGGATAACGATGCCCTGATCCGTGCCGGTGAACCGGGAGTTCAGCTTACCTGGATGGACGCCAAAATCGGCTGGAAAGTCATCACGCCGCGTTACGGCAAGCCGGTGGAAATTAACGCCCTCTGGTACAACGCGCTGAGAATTATGGAATTTCTGGCGCAAAAAGCCGGCGATCCGGGCCGGGCCGCTTTGTGGGAAAATCTTGCCGGACGTGTCCAGAAAAGCTTCGTGGAAAAATTCTGGAACAAGCAATTGCAGTGTCTTTACGATGTCGTCGGGGATGATGGCAAACCGGATGCCGCCATACGGCCCAACCAGATATTGGCGATCAGTCTGCCGTTTTCGATTCTTTCTTCCGCGTCCGCTAAATCGGTTTTGTCCATTGTTCAGAGGGAATTGCTCACGCCCATGGGCCTGCGTACGCTCTCACCCGGCTCGCCGGGCTATTGCGGGCGTTATCAGGGCAATCAGGAAAGCCGCGATCACGCCTACCATCAGGGCACCGTCTGGCCATGGCTTATTGGTCCGTTTGTTAGTGCCTATGTCAAAGTCAACGGTTCATCGCCGGATGTGCGCAGCAAGGCCTGGGAATTTCTCCAGCCCTTCGAAGCCCATCTGCGCCAGGCCGGCATTGGCAGCATAAATGAGATCGCCGACGGCGATTTCCCGCATTTGCCGCGCGGATGCATTGCCCAGGCCTGGTCCGTGGGCGAAGTGATACGCAGTTGTTGGGAGGACGTTTTAGGCCGTGCTCCGTCCTGGCCGCACGAAACACAGGACTCCAGCGCCATTCCCCATGTCGGTATCTCCGCCGGCGCTGTAAAACTTTAAAATTCTCATTGATTTAATAACCCGCCTTAGCGGATGTAACTCGGGCTCTTGAGCCTGAGTTATAGCCCAGGCATTCCCCGCCCTGAGCTATGTCGAAGGGTTTACCGGGACCAATTAAAACCAATCGTAAATGCGTTATTTTGTTCTTCTGCTCACCAGCTCAACTTTCTCCTGCTCTCGGCGGCGGTACCGCCGCCGTGCCAGTCACCTTCTATGAGCCGAGCCTTGTCAAGCAGAATTTTCGTCGTCATGAGTCGATGGGTTGAACCTTCTATTCAGTGCTTCCGCGAATGATTTTTGTTCTCTATTTTCGCGGGCCTATTCAACTGTTCAATAGCCTGCCCCATTCTATCCCACGGGCTTAAATCCCAAGGTCATCAGTCGGGGTTGGGCTTTCCTGTCATCGACCTTAACGACTCCTATTCGCTTCGACGTTCCTTGGGATGGCTTAGCGCTCAATCCCAACGGTTAATCCCGTCGGATTCTTCCACGGCGTACCATCACGTAACATCGCCCAGAGTTTAACTAATAAACGCCGAGCCACCGCCACAATGGCGATCTTCTTACGCTTCGGACTGCCACGCCGAACCTGTTCATACACCTCGCGCATCCAGGTATTTTTCCACACACCCAGCCAGGCAATCTCCACCAACAACCCCCGCAACAGACGATGGCCAGCCTTGCTGATGTGACCCTGCCGATCACTTTGGCCACTCTGCCAGCGACGAGGGGTCAAACCCACGTAACAACCCACCTGCCGGCCATTCTTAAAGCGCTGCGGATTATCCAATACCGCCACCACCGCCTCACTTAAACGCGGCCCCACGCAAGGCGCCTGTTGTAAACGCTTCACGGCCTCCAGCGTTTGGCCCAGCTTCGCCAGTTGTCCCTCGACCTGATGGATCTGCTCCTGGACCCGCTCCAACTGCTCTAGCTCGCAACCCACCTGAAAAAGCCATATCTGTTCCCCAGATGCTCCGGATACGTCCTGTTTCAATCGCGCTAGCCCTTGTTTCGTCCACGCCCCATGCACCGACCCCAGATGCAGACCTTGGCGTTCGTAAATGGACCGAAGCGAGTTCTTAATGGCCGTTTGGCGACGCACCAGACTGTGCCGGTATTCGATCAATGCCCGCCATTGGCGCACCGGCGCCGCGGGTACATGCACGGTGGGCAGGCAATTCATCTCGGATAATTGTGCTAGTTTTAAGGCGTCACTCCGATCCGTTTTGGCCTTAACGGTCTTCCAACGCCATCGCTCATCATTGCCGTTCGCCACCTGTATTGGAATATTCAGACGCCAGGCGATATCGCAAACCCAGCCCGACGCCGGTCCCGCCTCAATCACCAGTCGATCCGGGGAACACCGCCGCAGTAATTGTTCTACGTCATGGGCGTTGGTGCCGATCTTCCCAAAGGTTTGCCGTTGACTTCCCGTCAGATAATCCACATACACGCTCTTGTTCTTTCCCAGGTCGAGTGCGAGAATCTTCATGGCCGAGTCCTTTCTGAAAAACACGTTTGAGCGATCCACAAGATCAGCTCGTATCAGCGGAGATTTTACTCTCCGACTTTAACGCGATCAGGAAGGCTCGGCTTCATAGTTTCTATCCCCTTCGTTTGTGCCATCCGCGTGTAGCAAGGTGGGAAATTTTTGACGCATTGTGGCGTTTGTTGAGTGCCGGCAAATCAAGTCTCAGCGCTAAGCAGAGACAGTATTTCGGCCTGGAGTTTCGATAAGGAATTCGTAATGACCTGCCAAACTTCTTTATCGTTGATTAAATCATAGCCGTGAATCAGCACATTCCGAAAGGCAATGATTTGGGCGGTGCTGGAAATCCGTGAGGCGATGGCGGGGTCAATACGCGTAAGCCGATTCACGGCCTCACCAATGATTTCGAAATTGCGCTCCACCGCCTGACGCATCTGGCGATCCTGCCGGTAATCTTCCAGTGTTTTGTTTCGCGTGCTCTCAAGGATGAAGGAAACAGCATCGCTAATATCCACGAGAAGTTTCGGGCTTTTAGGCTGCATAGAGCAATTCCCGCGTTCTGTTGACTTCGCGGATAAAGTATGGATTTCGCAACGCCGATATCATCACCAGATCGACGGAACGCTCTAACAGCCGCGCCAATTCATCGCGAAGATCGAAATATCGGGTCAGCCACGGGCCCAGATCAACGTCAGGCAGAAATTCCACCAGAAAATCCACGTCGCTCCGACTGGTGTCGAAGGCTTCACCGGCCGCAGAGCCAAACACTTCCAGGCGGGCAACGCCGTAGTCCCGGCAGAGCCTGGCAAGTTCAGCGGATTTGGTCTTTAATTGAGGGATCATTTAGCACAATTCCTGAACGAGAAATATACTACAATGACCGTCATTATCATACCATGTTGCGGCGTGGGTTTTATTCCTCTTTTTCACTCCCGTCTCAGAACTCCCGACTCCCGTCTCCAGACTCGCCCTCGCTGTTGTCCCGCACAAAAATTCAATTATGATGACGCCCAAGGTATAACCAAAAAATGACGATGAGGAATCGATGATCGATAAAGTATTCAAGGCATATGATATTCGTGGGACTTACCCCGAAGAGCTTAATGAAGACCTGGCGTGGAAGATTGGTTATGCCGGGGCCCGGTTTTTGCGGAAAAATCTGACCGGTCCGGACAAAACGGACGCGCGCAAAAACATGGTGGTCGTCGCCCGTGACATGCGCCCCAGCAGTCCGTCGCTGTGCCAGGCGCTTATTGACGGCATTCGCTCCAGCGGCACAGGCTGCATCGATATCGGCATGATCGATACGCCTGAGATGTATTTCGCCATCAACGATTTGGCCGGCTGCGGCGGCATCCAGACTACGGCATCGCATAATCCGCCCCATTACAACGGTTTTAAAATCAGCGGCCTGAAGGCCAAACCCATCAGTGAAGACACGGGTTTACAGGAAATCAAAAGCATCTGTGCCACGCTGCAAAAAAGTACGCCTGTGCAGGTCGGCGTTCTGGAACATCAGGATCTTACCCAGCCTTACCGCGCCCATGTTCTGAAATTCCTGAAAATGTCCCGGCCGCTCAAAGTTGTGGCAGACGCCAGCAACGGCATGGCGGGAAAATTTCTGCCGGCAATATTCATAGGTCAGCCCAATCTCAATATCATCCCTTTGAATCTGGATATCTCCGGCACATTTAAACATGGGCTCAATCCGCTGGAGGATGGCAATCTCAGCCAGCTTCAGGAGGCCGTGCTTTCCAATGGCGCCGATCTTGGCGTCTGTTTCGACGGCGACGCCGATAGGAGTATTTTTGTCGATGAACAGGCTCGGGTCGTTCGCAGTGATATCGTTACCGCGCTTCTGGCTCGGGATTTTCTCAAGACCAACCCCGGCGCCGCGGTCGTTTACGACTTGCGTTCCAGCCGGGTGGTTAAAGAGGAAATTCAAAACGCCGGCGGCATACCTTTGCGCGAGCGCGTCGGCCATTCGTTTATGAAAAAAACGCTCGCCGATTCCCACGGCGTTTTCGGAGGGGAATTGTCCGGCCATTTTTATTTCCGGGACAATTTCAATTGCGACAGTGGGGCGATCGCTTTTGCCCGCATGGTCAGCGTACTTTCGCAATATGACATGCCTATGAGCCAGATGCTCAAGCCTTTACTTCGCTGGCATTCCAGCGGTGAAATTAATTTTGAGGTTGCTGATAAGGACGCGGTCATAGCCCAGATTGCCCAGAAATATAAGGACGCCTCCATCGATTATCTTGACGGCATCACGGTGGAATACGATATCTGGTGGTTTAACGTCCGCAAAAGCAACACCGAACCGCTCCTGCGCCTGAACCTGGAAGCGAATACCGAAGAAACCATGAAGAAAAAACTCGATGAAGTGGAACAGTTAATTTGTGCGCCGGCGCAGCATTAATTCCGGTATTTTTTGTTGTTTTTGGGGTGTGCGGATGTGCCGGATCAAAAAAAATGATTTCACGATTTTGTTCGCTTTTTTTATCGCTTTTGCATGTCTCGCTTCTCATGCTTTACAAGCCCGCGCCCAGACCCTTTCCGATCGTATTGCCGCGCTATTGAGTTCTAAACAGCTTGCCGGCGCCCAGGTCGCCATCGATATGCGCGAACTCGTTCCGACTGGTTCGCAGGAAGTTTATAGCCTGCATCCGGATTTACCTTTAATGCCCGGAAGTAACGCCAAAGTGCTCACGACCGCGGCGGCGTTTGACCGCTTCGGAGCCGATTATGACCTTCCAACGCGTCTGTACATCGTTGGAAACGATCTGGTGGTAGTTGGCGGCGGCGATCCGGCGTTGGGTGACCCCGTGCTCAGTCAATATGTCGGCTGGAAACCAACCACGCCTTTTGAGATATGGGCCGGCATCCTGAAGAAAAAGGGGCTTACTCATTTTGATAATCTCTATATCGACGACAGCATCTTTGATCACCAGTTCACCAATCCGCTTTGGCCTTCCGGTCAAAGCAGTGACTGGTATGAAGCTCCGGTGGGGGGGCTCAATTACTCATTGAATGTCAAACCAACGCCGGGCAATGCTGATGGAACCGCCGTTGACGATCCGGGTTTATACGCCGGCTCGGCCATCTGGCAAACGTTCACCGCCAATGGCATCACCTTTGACGGCCAACTGCTCCGCGGCTCTTTAACTCAGCTCGATGCGTCTGGCCAGGCCAAACCGCTGGCCACCTTTGAAACGCCTTTACCGGCGATTTTGCGTCGCGCTCATACCGATAGCATTAATCTCATGGCTGAAGCGCTTTGTAAACTTCTTGGTCACGACGCGACAGGGCGGCCCGGCAGTTGGGCCGATGGCATCGCGGCGATTCAGGCATACCTCAAATCATTGGGCATAAGCCAGGATATGGTTACGTTGGCGGATGGCTCAGGTTTATCGCATTCTGATCGCATCGCTCCAGAGGCCCTGACCATGGTTCTGGCCCACATCGCCTCGGAACCCGACGCCGCGGTATATATCAACAGTATGGCCCGCCCCGGCTCTGGAACGCTTATTCATCGCTTCATTGGCTCGCCCGCGGCGCGGGACATATATGCTAAGGATGGACACATCACTGGCGCTTCGACGCTTTGCGGCTATTTATTCGTCGATGGCCGCAAGTTTGTATTTTCCGTGATGGTCAATCACTATCATGGAAACGTGAACTCCTGGGAAGATCAGGTCGTCACGGCGTTGTACTTTGCCGCGAGCGGAAAGCCCTGATCCCGGTCTTGCTTTATGCATCACCAGATTCTTTCAGCGCCATTGGTCCTTGCCGCACCCGATCAGCTTATCCAGGACGGCGCTGTAGTTATTAATGATTCTTTGATTCTCGCTATTGGCAAACGCTCCGAGATATTGCGCCAGTTCCCATCGGCAGTGGAAAAACATTTTGACGGGCACGTACTTTTGCCGGGCTTTGTTAACGCCCATACACATCTTGAACTCGGGTTTCTGGCGGGAAAAATTCCCGGTCCTGCATTTTTCCCTGAATGGGTGCTTAAACTTCAATCATCTTTTCCGCCGCAGGAGCAAATTCCGCAGGTCGTCAGCACAGGCGTCTGTGAATCAGTCCGGCAATCCTTGCGTTTCGGCGTAACCACCGTCGGCGACATCACCCGTCGGCATCAGCCGTGCCGCTCGGCATTGCAAAATGTTCCGTCGCACGTCGTAAGTTTTGGCGAAGTCATGGCCCTGGGGCGTTTGCGTGATCAGCTTGATGCACGGTTTGCCGCGGCTGTGGATGATGCGACTTCCTCCGATCGGCTTACCATTGGCGTTTCGCCGCATGCGCCATATTCCGTCGAAGGGCCGGCACTCAAAAAAATAGCTGCTCTGGCTGAAAAACGCCGTCTTCCATTAGCGATGCATCTGGCGGAACATTCCGAGGAATCTCAATTTCTGGCTGATCTGAGTGGGCCGCTGGGTCGGGAATGGGAGTTGATGCGCCAACTTGATCTATTGGACGATAAAATTCCGCTCTTTAACGGTTCACCGATTCAATGGGCTAAACATTACGGCCTTTTGGATATAACCGTTCCGGTTATTCTTGCCCACGTCAATTACACTTCCGACGACGATCTGGCATTGCTGAGTAGACCAAACGTGAGCGTTGCGTATTGTCCGCGTACGCGCCGTTATTTCGGCCACGATTCGCACAGCGCCCACCGCTGGCCCGATATGCTTTCCCGTGGCATCAATGTCTGTCTGGCGACTGATTCGCTGGCTAGCAATCCCGACCTGTCGGTGCTGCGCGAGGCGCAATTTGTTTATCAAAATTATCGGGATTCAAATCTCGCAGATTTGTATGCCATGATCACCACCCGTCCATCCGCGGCTCTGGGGCTTGCTGATCACGTTGGCCGTTTGTCGCCCGGTTTTTACGCCGACATTCAGGCTGTGCCGATTGATTCATCAGCGGAGAAAATCACTGATGTACTGGAGGTGCTAATTTCTGAAGCGCCATTGCCGTCCGCACTCTGGATCAACGGCGTGCAGGTTAAAATTCCCTGAATTCTCAAATCTTTAGTAGCAGGCACGGTCCCCGTGCCGTCCTTGTCTCCACGCATCATTTAGTGATAATTGCGTCAGCTAATAATTCCTATTTTCGTAATGGCTGGCTGACATCGCGGCGTTGGTTGACGTTTATGTATCCACTAGATTGTTCAAGCAATGAGGGGGTAAGCTTTACGGCGCTCTTTCTGCTCATGCGACAGGTAAGTGATCAATTAATCGCCGATCATCACGGCGTTTTATTCCAGTGATGGATCACGAATAATGCCCGATTCTTTGCAGACTCTTCATCGTCCGCCGCGCTATCGTCTGTACATTGACGAATCAGGCGATCACACGTATCGCCGGCTTGACGAATTTGCCCATAAATATCTCGCCTTGCTCGGTGCATGGTTCGAGCAACCAGGACCCTATTCCAGGTTTGCCGATTCTCTGGAAAATTTTAAACTCGACATCTTTGGTCCTCGCCCCGATAAACCCGTTATTCTGCATCGTTCCGATATCATTAACTATAAAGGTGCGTTTGGCATTCTCAGAGACCCGACAATAAAGGCCAGGTTTGATAATGATTTAATTTCTTTGCTTGGCGCCGCTGATTTTCACTTCATCTGTGTCTTAATTGATAAACAGAAGCACATACAGCAATACGCCGATCCTTTTCATCCTTACCATTATTGTCTCGCCGCCATGCTCGACCGCTATAGCGGATGGCTTAACTTCGGAAACTGCGTGGGCGATGTGATGGCCGAATCGCGCGGTAAGGAAGAAGATATTCAACTTAAACAGGCTTATCGCCGCGTATATGAATCCGGTACTTTGATATTTCCTCGGGAACATCATCAGCGCGCTTTGACCAGCAAGGATATTAAATTACAGACCAAGAATAAAAATATCGCCGGCCTCCAGTTGGCGGACATGTTGGCACATCCAGTCAAACAATACTGTCTTGTGCGCAAGGGATTATTGCCTGATCCGGGTCCGGTTTTCGGAAAGCGTCTCCTTGAGGCCGTGGAAAGTAAATTCAACAGGAATATCAGTGACAATAACGTTGATGGTTATGGTATGGTAATTTTGTAAATGAAAAGGCCCCTTTCGGGGCCTTTTCACGCCAGCCCTTACGGGCTGTCCACCTGCAAGCAATTGCATTACAATATATTATCGAACAAAGAACAGATAAAATCAAGTCTTTGTCTTGATAAATCTATGCCCCGTACCCTATGGCCTATCGTCGTGTCGTTGTGTCGTCGTGCCGTTGTGGTGAATCGACTTCTTCGTGTCAAAAAATAATAATCTCTCTGTGAGCTCTGTGGCTAAATCTTTTGTGGCTCTTAAGCAAGCTGGCGGACGATCTCTTCGATCGGCATCTGTACGCAGGTGAATATCGGCGTATCGCGCAGAGTATAACGGCTCCCTTCGGTCTCCCTTAATTCCTGCACCAAATCCAGAAAATCACCGGGTGCATCCGTTTCAAATGCGACTACAAATTCCTGATCGTCGATGCCGAAGCTGTAAGTAGTATTGAGTTTCACCGACGGATATTTGTTGCCCACCTGAATGTGTTCATCCATGACCCCTTGGCGTGCGGGTTTGCTCAACAGATACCATTCGCGCGTTTTGACGAAGGGATAGACAAAAATATATTTGCGTTTTCCGGGCACGAGGACCGTGCGAGCATCGTCATGACCGGGATCGATTTTATCCACGTATGTGCTGCGTTTGGACTGGGCCAGATAATTAAATGGCGTTGTCAGATATCCTGCCAGCGGCAGGCGATTAATCTTCGCCGAGAAATCCTGCAAACTTTCCAGTTGGAAACTAATTTTCCAGAACATCAGGTCCACGTCGGGTCGTGTGCCCACACAACTGTAAGTCAATAAAAGCATTTCCTGCTGGTTATGGTTTTTAATTAAATTTACCAAGCCGTCCAGAAGCGTCGTCTGCTGTTCTCGTGGAAGCCGGCGAAAATCAGGCATGAGTTTATAAAAGCTAAAAGCGACAAATTGCCGCGCTTTGGCCGAATTCGGCGTGGCGGCGCCATAGACCATAGGCGCTGTCTGCCCGCCATGAGCCGACGGCGGCGTAGTGGGGCGCGTGAGATTCGCCTTTTCTTTGGAATCTGCTACCTGATCAACCATAAATATATTTTACAGGCAATTGGGTATCGCGACAAAGCCACGCCATAGTAGCAGGCACGCTTCGTCAATCCTAAGCAATGTCGAAGGGCGTGCCGTAGCCCATTCTCCCTACTCAGAACTCCGTGCCGCGGCAAGCTCGCCGACAACCTTGGAATCAGGATTCATTATTTTTCCAGGCATATTTTTTTGCTCCTATTTTTGGGCCTTCTAAGCGCTACAACGTTACAAAGGCTTATTTTATAGAGTATTTCACACTTTCTGATCCGTAACATGATTAATGCTTGTTGCGGCTTTAAGAGTGGAAGAAACATCTATATTTTCAGGGGTTGTTGCGCTGTAGCGGTTAGATTTTTCATGTTTTAGTCCAGAAAGCATAGCAGAACGATCCTAAGAGATTACGCCAATGGGCGCAGAGTGAACATCGAAGCACAAATGCTACGGCACCGCTTGATATTTACTTGTCAAAGAACCGGCCTTAAGAGGCTCTAATACTGAATAGGCAAACCAACCGGCGCGGCGAGCCACGCCGAGTTCTGAGTCGGGAGAAGGCGGCATCGCCGCCTAAGATAGACGTGCGGAAATTGGCCGGCGTATTACCTTGTGAATGACGCCGTGGCATAATGCACCACCAATGGCCAAACGCACTTATAGTAAGTTCCGATCTCTAAGTCGATACCAAACCGCCAGGGGCATTGAAGGTGAATTCCAACCCGGGTCAGGCAGGCGGGTGTTGGCAAATAAACTCGGCATTCGATCCAAACTTTTGATGGACCGGCTGGAATTTGAATCCCTGGTGAAGGCCCAGGAAAAATATCTCACGATTATCACAACAGAGACGATGTTTTCCGCTGATCTGGTTCGCTCGATGCACCGCGAGTGGCTAGGAGAGATTTATCAGTGGGCGGGTGATTATCGGAGTGTCGAGCTTTCCAAGGGTGGCTTTACGTGGCCGCCAGCGAAGCTTGTTGCGCAAAACATGGCGTCCGTGGAGAAACAAACACTTCAACGATGGACGCCATGTCGCGCAGGACCGACATTCGGTGTCGCCCAGGCGATGGCCCACGTACAGTGCGACTTGTTATTTGTCCATCCGTTTCGGGAAGGCAACGGTAGAATTGGACGCTGGGTTACGGATTTAATGGCGATGCAAGCGGGTCTGCCAGCGCTGGATTATGCGTTTCGCGGGCGCGGTGGATTGCGAAGACGGCATGATTATCTGGCTGCGGTAACCGATGGATATGGTGGGAATTACGAACGTCTGGCGCGTCTCTTGGTTGAGGCAATTGAGCGAGCTGTGGAAAGAGCCGAACGCGAACGCTGAGCCCGATCCTCCAGCCCACGAGCACCCTCAAATGCACTGGAATCCAAGGCGCTGCGCATTAACATGGCACGCCGAGCGTTGGGTGTATGAAGATGCCGATTGCTCTTGATTATTAAAGTTGCCACTATATAATTATACCCTGGTAAGCGTTAAATCCCAACAAACCATTTTTCAAAAACTACTGTGGGACAGGCATCTTGCCTGTCCGTATTGTCTCTTTCCTTTTAACTTTTTACTTTGCCGCGTTTCCGTTTCAAATGTATAGAATTAATGTGCGATGGTATCGGCACTAATAGGCGGCTTTACGTCGCCGAGGTGTATGATGAACCCCGTTTTGCGGTTGATAGCGGAGGACCAAAAGCTGGCTTCCAGGTATGGCGGCTTGGGCGTAGGTTTTACCCTGTTCATCGGAAAATTCGACCTCAAAAACGCCCGGATTCAAGGTTTCGACAACAGTGCCGACCTGGCCGCGGCGCAGGCCTTTGTCGGGCTGATCATCGATGATCGCGACGATATCAAGCAAGTGAATTTTGGATGTCATGACTGTCTCCTGAAACGGGCAAGCCCGCCCGTTACTTCACATAACAACTAGTCAATCGTAGCACATTCTGGCCGGTCAAAACAATCCATGAAGATCGTATGGTTGCGGCGCCGGTAGCGGTAGTCATCGAAAAATCCAACAGATAACGACGGCCAAACCTGTCGGAGGCGGTCGGCTGTAACTGGTCTTGGTTGGCTCGCGCCGCATCGAACAGCGCTTTACGAAGAAATTTGGCATCACCGGCTCTCAGGCCCAAGCGAGAACGGAAGACACGGGCCTTGTGCCGCCCGCGCGGGTGGGTGTCGCTAAGGCAATAATCTCGCAGCTTGACGATATCTACTACGATCTTATCGAATGACCGCGTCAATCTTGTCCCCTTTTAAACCAGCGAAAGCATCGGATTTTACCATGAAAAATTGAGTTTCGGCCACGGCATCAAATACGGACGGCGTCGCTATTTCTGTTGTTCGCAAAATTGCGAACACGAGAGAAAGTTCGGGTAGAATAGTGATGGTTAAATTGATGATCGAATACGCATATACAGGAAATGGCGAACATGAAAAAGAACAAACGGCATACCTCTGATGCAGAAGTGTCACAGCAAATTCGGAAGTTGAGATCGGCCGCAAAACTGAGCCAGCGGGAGCTGGCGGCGATGATAGGCACCAAGGCTTCAGTCGTGTGCCGCATGGAAAATGCAAACTATGACGGCCACTCCGTGTCCATGCTCCGGCGAATAGCAGAAGCATTTGGGCGTCATGTTGAAGTCCATTTTGTTTCAAGACGATGATGAAAAATTCAATCTCGTCACCATATAGCGTGTTCGCAAATTTGCGAACGCGCTGTGAAGGACATGCAGAATATGGCGTTGGGGAAAATACTAGCTACACCCCCGTTTTGCTCTCTGCGGCACTGCCGTCGTCCCTCTGGTATTGACATGAATTTCCCGCATTGACAGCGGGGTTTTCATGGTTGCAATTCCGCTGATCGTTTGTGGTTATAGTCGCTACTCATGGTCCTGTGAAACTGGTTATAATGATGCGGTAAGCGCATTGGATGCGCCATGCTTCCGGAGATTGGACATGCAGCACGACCGAATTCTTGTTGACCCTGCGATTTGCCATGGCAAACCTGTCATTCGTGGCACACGCGTACCTGTGGCGCTTGTCCTGGGCTCCCTGGCGGGTGGAATGAAGGTTGAGGATGTTCAACGAGAATACGACCTGACCGAAAATGACATCCGCGCCGCCCTGCGCTTTGCCGGAGAACTGGTCGATCACGAGCAATTCCATCCCTTGCCCGGTTAATTACTTTTGCGGCGAGTCTCAATGCGTTTTCTTATCGACGCCAATATGCCAAGAAGCGCCGGTGCGACGCTTCGCGAAATTGGTCACGAGTGTCTGGACGCTCGTGATATAGGCTTGGCTGGAGTCCCCGATTCGCAAATCGCTGATTATGTAAGAATTCATCGCCTGGTTTTGGTCACACGCGATGGAGATTTCGCGGATATCCGAAACTATCCACCGGAACAATATTTCGGCATCGTGATTATGCTTTTGCCCGACTATGCCACCGCAGGCGTCATTGCCGACGCCTTACGTTCCTTTGTGAAAAATCAATCTGTGATGGACCGTCTGCCCGGCCGCCTTGCTGTTGTGGAGCCCGGAAGAATACGTCTTCGCCCGGCCTAATGCATCACCGTTTTTATGTGTTCACAAAATTGCGAACGCGCAGGGCGCACGCAGCAAAGCTGCGGCGAGAATTTAGAACAGTAGATCAGGCGAGCAGGTGAGCAAATAAGGAGGTTCAACAAAATTTGTTCTTGTTCGCAAAATTGCGAACGCGCCGAACAAGTGCAGACTGGGATTTGTGGTAGGGGCCTGGATTATCGTGTTCGCAAAATTGCGAACGCGCGATGGGAGGCAGGCAGAGGATAGTGGGCGGGAGTATTAGGCGAGATTTGCTAGCGGCGTCCCTGTTTCACTCTCAATTTAGCTTGTTCGCAAAATTGCGAACGCGCAGGGCGCACGCAGCAAAGCTGCGGCGAGAATTTAGAACAGTAGATCAGGCGATCAGGTGAGCAAATAAGGATGTTCGCAAATTTGCGAACGCGCAATGGGTTTCCTGAGTAGATTTTAGCTTTTAGATTTAGTGCCGTGTATAAAGGCCGAATCGCTAGCACGGCCAAGTTGCTTGCAGGTAAGTATTAAGTACAGAGTGGAGACCAACGCAGCAATCGCGCAGGCAAAGAAGATGCAAGCGCCTGCAATCCGCATGAACCATCGCCCAAACGTGCCATGCACGCCGGGATTAAAAAAAATCACCGCGGAGATCACTACTCCAGCGACACAAGCCAATGCGCAAAAAGACATTATGGATGCAAAAAGGACCAAGCCCTCGCGTTTTTCCTTTTTTTTCATCAGTTCCCGGCCTTGACTTTGGGGAATGGCGGATAAAGCTCCGCATGCCGGGCATTTCACGGCAAAGCCGCCTTTTTCCAATTGTTGGACATTTTTTACCAAATCTCCTTCCTGCGCACCGAAGACCTTGTTGCATTGCGGACATTTCGCAGTCGCGACATCCAGCGGCACATCATTGCCCGGGTTTATCGTTCCGGCGACCGGTGTGAATTTTTCAGAAGATTTTGCACGCGTATGAGGCGTGGCCTTTTTTTGCTTCCTCCAAATTTCCTTCCTCCAAACCCATATCGTCGCTGGGACAAGTAAGCCCACCAGCGCCCATTCACCCGGCTCAAAACCAAGCCAATGACGAAGACTTAGGCGAACGACGGCAATGATAGAAGTAATACCGATAAGCGAGAGCCAAAAACGAGCCCACAATGGCAGGTTGCGAAAGGTCTGCTTGATCATGGCCTGATAATGTAGTCGGATCAGGACAAAGTACAACTTTATTCTTAAGCATATCCGAACTCGTCAAGATCCTGTTCGTCGACAGGAGTTTCTGGGTGTTCGCAAAATTGCCAACACGCAATGGAAGGCAGGCAGAGGATAGTGGGCGGGAGTATTCGGCGAGATTTGCTAGCGGTGCCCCCGTTTCACTCTCAATTTATCTTGTTCGCAAATTTGCGAACGCGCTGAGGAGGTGCGGGGATTGTTTTAACGCAGAGAACGCAGAGGTGGCGCGGAGGTCGCAGAGTATTTATTTACCACGACGGCACGATGGAGTGTTCGCAAATTTGCGAACGCGCCGAACAAGGGCAGACCAGGATTTGTGGCGGGGGCCAGGATTATCATGTTCGCAAAATTGCGAACGCGCTAGAAGGGACATGCAGGCTATGGTGTTGGGGAAAATAGTTGCGACGTCAGAGTTTAACTCTCCTCAGCGTCGCGCAGATTAATTTGATGAATAAAACTGGCCTCATCATGGCGCAGGATTACGGCCCACGACTGGCGGCTGATTTGTACGGCTTTGAGGGTAAAAATATTGCTCATAGAGCACCATAGGTTATAGGTGACAGGTTACAGGGGACAGTTTTTCCGCAACCGACCTGTCCTAATACTGAATAGGCAAACCATCCGACACTCGATGCTCATTTTGAGAGAATCAATGAATTTGGCACTCTGATAGGGATTGCTACAGGTTATTTCTCTATTTAGGGGATAGGGGACAGGGTATAGTGGGCGGGAGTATTAGGCGAGATTTATTAGCCGCGTTTCCGTTTCACTCTCAATTTATCTTGTTCGCAAATTTGCGAACGCGCTAGGTGGGCAACCTATTGAACTACTGTTCGCAAAATTGCGAACGCGGCACAATGGTGACGGGAGTTTCTGGGTGTTCGCAAAATTGCGAACGCGCCATGGGAGGCATGGGGGGAATTGAGGAAGGAAAAACTAGCCGCATCCCCATTTTACTCTCCTTGCATTTGCGATCGTCCGACGTAACGCCGGGGAATAATAGATGGAATGAGACTGCACTAATAATCTTCTTAGAAAAATCTTTGTTGTATGGTGGAGGGGTGATGGGAGTATTAGGCGAGATTTGCTAGCCGCGTTTCCGTTTCACTATCATTTAGTTTGTTCGCAAATTTGCGAACGCCCATAGTAGGGGCGATCAGAAGGAAAACGCAATATTTTGCGTGTTCGCAAATTTGCGAACGCGCAGGGCGCACGCAGCAAAGCTGCGGCGAGAATTTAGAACAGTAGATCAGGCGAGCAGGTGAGCAAATAAGGAGGTTCAACAAAGTTTGTTCTTGTTCGCAAATTTGCGAACGCGCCGAACAAGTGCAGACTGGGATTTGTGGTAGGGGCCTGGATTATCGTGTTCGCAAAATTGCGAACGCGCTGTAGCGAGATGGATACGTTTTATTCATTTGATGTGAACCATTCTGAGAGCGCGTCCCAGCTTTTCTGTTTGGAAATCCGGCCATTTAACGGCCACCAGCGCAGGCCGCCAACACTAATGGTTAGGGTGCCTAACTTACGCTGTGTCCTTTTCCACTTTTCCCATACATCAAAGCGTACTCCACGCTTTCCAATGGAAACAGATTCCTTAAGACTTGCTGCAACCCACTTTGTAGGACGACCTTTTTGTCTACCTTTCATATTTATCACCTTAATAAAAATACTAGCGGCGCCCCCGTTTCACTCTCCGTCAACGTTTCACTTAAGATATTTAGGAAAGACTTTCTGGAATTTTTCTGCTTCTTTTAATAGCCATTTAAAATAATCTTCCCATTTATTTTGATCTTCAAAATCACCTCGAATAGAAATTTTTATTCTGCTTGCCTTCCTTTCCGGCAACTCCATCCACTCAAGCTGTTCGTTTAGTTCCGCTTCAATTTTATTTTTTTGATCAAAGAGATGATGAAACAATTCTTTATTATTTGCAATCCATATTTCTGAGGTAAATAAACCTTCGCGAGAATTTATAGATAGTGAAATATGCGCGTCACTACTTCCGAAACTGATGTTTGTCCAATGTTGAGGATAACACTTTTGTAAACGAATTTTCATATTATTGTGTTTGACATATTCTTTAAACCGCTCCCAAAATTCCAACTGTTTTATTTTTGTATCAGTCAATTCTGCTTTATCGGTCGAATGTCTTACGACCCTGGCCCAATCATTTGGTTTTGAAATAAGTTCGAATTTTGGTGCAAAGGGCGAATCCCCAATTTGCCAAAGCTCAATCTGAACCAGATAAAATTCAGTATTTTCGTCAGTATGTTCATTTAACCAATCTATTGCCTGCCGATGTTCTTCTCGAACATCTTCTACAATCCAGACGATAATGGCCGCGTTATATCCAGAGGCATACGTTATTAATTTCCCTAGATGATCATGGTTTGTTTTTTCAAGTTGATTTTCAATAATTATCTTTCTATTGGAATGTTCTTCTACGGCTAGAATGTCTGCACTGAAACCACCAACAGTCGCCTCCGTTTGCATCAATTTAATATCAAAACCGAGATCATCGCCAAGAACCTTTAGGTTTTCCTCCTCGGCCAACCAGTTTGTAAAATTGTGCGCCTCGTGTTTCCAGGCCTTTCTTAATTCTACTTTTTGCAGCTTTCCAAGATTTTGTGAGCTCATAGCATAACTCTCCATTGCATACCTATATCTATCATTCATACAACTTACATACTATTTTACTCCGACGATCATGCAGCGATATTGGCGCAAACGAGTTCGGCCTGCTTTAGGACGGTTTCGGTTGCAGTTTGTTGTTTGTCGGGCGGATAGCCGTACTTTTTGAGAATGCGTTTGACTGCCAGCCGGATTTCCGCCTTAACGCTTTCCCGCACGGTCCAATCGATGCGGGTGTTATTTTTAATGGCGACAAATAATTCGCGGGCGATTTTTTTAAGCGTCGGTTCACCCAGAACCTTTACGGCACTATCGTTTACTTCCAAGGCATCATAAAAAGCGAGTTCTTCGGTACTCAGGCCAAGCTCTTCACCGCGTTTGTTGGCTTCACGCATCTCTTTCGCTATCGCAATTAATTGTTCAATGACCTGAGCGGCTTCAATGGATCGGTTCTGATACTTTCTGATCGCCTCTTCAAGCATTACCGAAAAACGGCCCGACTCGATAAGATTTTTTTGTCTGACTGTGCGAATCTGATCATTGAGCAATTTACGCAGCATTTCCACGGCCAGATTCTTTTGCGGCAACTGCCGTACTTCCGCCAGAAATTTTTCCGAGAGGATCGAGATTTCCGGCTTTTCCAGACCGGCGGCGGCGAATACGTCAATGACCTTGTCGGATATCACCGAACGTGAAACGATCTGCCGGACGGCTTCATCGATATTTTCCCGGTCGGTTGAGGTTGCATCGCCCAACGATTTGACCAGCCCGGCGCGAACCGCCTGAAAGAAAGCCACGTCATCGCGGATGCGCAATGATTCATCGCTGGGCAATGCCAGGGCAAAGGCTTTGGAAAGTTCAGCCACCGCCTGTAAAAATTTCTTTTTACCATCCGGCAGACTTAAAACATAATCCATGGCCCGGGCAATGGCTCCCATGCGCCCGGCAACGGGGCCGCGCACGGAGGCGGCATAATCAAATTTGCCCAATATTTTTGTAACCACGGTAAATTTTTCCAACATGACCGCGACAGCTTCAGCCATATTCAGCGTTGGCCGGCCTTTTCCGCCTTCTTCGGTATAAATGGCAAGGGCGGATTTAAGCTCATCCGCCAGGCCCAGATAATCAACCACCAGCCCGCCGGGTTTATCGGCAAAGACGCGATTCACCCGGGCTATCGCCTGCATCAGCGTGTGGTCTTTCATCGGTTTATCGACGTACATGGTATGCAGGCAGGGAACGTCAAAGCCCGTAAGCCACATATCGCGCACAATGACGATCTTGAATTCATCTTCAGGTTTCTTGAAACGAGCCGCGAGTTGTTCGCGCCGGGGTTTAGAGCGAATGTGTTCCTGCCAATCTTCCGGATCGGATGCCGAACCAGTCATAACGATTTTAAGGACTCCACGAGTATCATCGGAATCGTGCCAGTGCGGGCGGAGTTTAATGAGTTCCTTATATAGCTCGACGCATATACGCCGGCTCATACAGACGATCATGGCCTTTCCATCCATGCCCGAGAGCCTGTTTTCCCAATGGTTAACCAAATCCCGCGCCACAAGTTTGATGCGATTTTCCGTGCCAACCAAGGCTTCAAGGCGCGCCCACCGGCTCTTGGCCGCCTGTTTGGCGCTTTGTTCCTGATCTTCGGTAACTTCATCAAAGTCCGGATCGATGCGCGGGCGCTGATCTTCCGACAAATCAATCTTGGCCATCCGACCTTCATAGTAGATGCGAACCGTAGCGCCATCTTCGAGCGAACGTTGAATGTCGTAAATATCGATGTAATCGCCGAAGACGCTCCGCGTATTGCGATCGGATTTCTCAATCGGCGTGCCGGTAAAGCCAATGAACGATGCGTTGGGGAGCGCTTCGCGGACCCGGCGGGCGAAACCCTGGGTAAAGCCATATTGGCTGCGGTGCGCTTCGTCGGCGATTACGACAATATTTCGCCGGTCGGAAAGCAATGGATGCAACTCGCCTTTTTCGGCGGGCAGAAACTTCTGAATGGTCGTAAAAACCACGCCACCGGAGGCCACCATGAGCAGCTTTCGCAAATCATTGCGTTCCTTTGCTTGTTCCGGCGCTTGCCGGAGTAATTCCCTGCAGCGGGAAAATGTGCCGAATAATTGATTATCCAGATCGTTACGGTCTGTCAGCACGACTAACGTCGGATTCTGCATTGGGGACTGCTGGATAATTTTGCCCGCATAAAAAGCCATGGAAAGGCTTTTCCCGCTTCCCTGAGTATGCCAGATCACGCCGATGCGCTTATCGCCTTTTTCCGTAGAAGCATTGACCGTGCAGGCAATGGCTTTATTGACGGCAAAATACTGATGATAGCTGGCGGTTTTTTTCTCCAATTTATGGCCATCATCTTCAAAAACGCTGAAATACCGGATCAAATCCAGAAGCCGTTCCGGGTGGAGCATACCGGCGGCCAGCACCTGCATTTGCGGAACTGAACCCAATTCAATGTGTTCGCCATCAATGCTGCGCCAAGGGCTGAAGCGTTCCCATTCGGCGGTTAAACTGCCTGCACGAGCTTCAAGGCCATCGGTAATAATCAGTAATTCATTGAATACAAATAAGCCGGAGATATCCCGTTTATAGGTTTGCAACTGCTGGAAAGCCTTGCGTATATCAGCGGTTGAATCCGTGGGGTTTTTAATTTCAATAACTACCAGCGGCAGACCATTGACGAATAAAACCACATCAGCACGGCGGTTGCGATTGTTTTCTATGACGGTGAATTGATTGACCACAAGAAATTCATTGTTTGCCGGATTATTAAAATCCACCGGCCAAACTTGCTTATGCATCCGCCGGCCAAAGTTGTCATGGTGCTCGATGGCGATGCCTTCGGTAAGCATGCGATGGAAAGATCTGTTGGATTCGATGAGGCTCGGTGAGCGGGTTCGGGTAAGTTTTCGGGCAGCTTCGGCGAGGACATCCTTGGGAAAATCGGGATTAATTCGCGCCAGTGCATTCTGGAGGCGTTGTTCTAATACAACCTGGCTGTAATCTTTACGTTCCGGTCTTTCGCCATCGGGTGCGATTTGGGGGCCGAAAGCATAATCATATCCAAGCGGAAGAATATGGCCGTCAATGAGATGGATTTCGGTCTGCTGTTCATCGAGAAATGACGGCATTAATCTTCGCCTGTAGTATTTTCAAATCTCATATTTCAAATCTAAAATTTCAAATTTGAAATTTCAAATCTAAAATTATTCCTTCCGCCCTTCATTCGCTTTCTTTATCACCGCATCGCGCGTCTCCTGGATTTTCTCCAAAAAAGCTTCAGCGCGGCGATTCTGGCGATATTCCAGTTGCGTCTGTTCGTTCAATCGTCTCTGGCCGGGAATATCGCTGTTTTGCAGGCTATTTGCCCAGCCGCGAAGCTGGCGCGAAACCGCTTCCACTTGCTCAATCAAAGACTCAATTCGGTCTTTACAATGCGCCAGTTCCGGACGCAACTGGGCAAAACGCAGGGCCGAACGGACTTCGCCGGCCGATCCGCGGGCAATGTAAAGAAACGTCAGAAAATCCGCCGTCGTGCCGCGTTCGAAACCTTCGGCGATATTATTGGAAATCGAAAGACTGGCCCGCTGAAGCTGGTTCCTTAGATCGCCCAATGGGCCAAACTCGCGATCACGGACAAGATTAAATACCTCATCTGCCAGCGCGATCGCCGCCTGCCACACCGGCGTATCTTCAAACCGCTCATAGGTCATAAAATCCTCTTTTTATCCTCAAATTTCAAATCTAAAATCTAAAATCTCAAATCTTAAATCTGTTATCTCAAATCATCCATCCTATGCCATGTTATACCCGCTGCAATTCCTCTACCAACAAAGTTCCATCTTCTACCAATAGTTTCCCCATATCACGAAGAGCCTCCAAAATCCGCAGGCTTTCTTCGACAGTTTTAGGGTGGCGGCTCTCTGGCAACACATCCTCAATCATTGAAAATGCCACGGTATAAAAATTGACCAATCGCTGTGTCAACTTTTGCGGTAATCGACCGATTTTATCGGTGTTGGATTTGTAAACATTGAAATATTCCATTTTAACCTGGATAACAATTTTCGAAGGCTTTTGTGTCTGTTTAACTTTTTCAATCAGTTCATGAAAAGCTTCCAGATATCCTCGCCGCCTTACGATGTTGAGGATTGCGTTTATTTCGCCGGCCAGCGCATGAGCAATTGCCTTACGTTCCTGATGAAACAGCCAAAGTTGTGTGATAAATCCACTGGCCGTCGCCAGAATGCCGCCAATAAGAACAGCGAGTATTGTCATCCACATTGCGTGTACTCACTCACGACTTTTTCTCATCTTTTCGTATGATTAACGTGGGCTCCAATTTCCGGCTTCGTCATAATTCCAGCTGTTTGGCAATCCGCAGGCATTCCATAATGCATCGAAGATAGGTTTCATTATGCGGTCGGCATTCATTCCGTAATCTTCAACCAAAATGTCTGGTAAGAACAAGCTATCACGATCGATAGATAATGAAAGATTACCCTTCGGAAGATACATTTTTCTTCCCTTGACCCCCAGCAATGACATCATCACAAAGGCCGGCTCTGGGATCCGTAATTCCTTAAATGCCTGGAAATAATCCTTAACTGAATAAATTATGTCCTGCTCAAAAGCTGTACTTGCGATATGATTTTGTTCACTAATCTTGTTAACGATAGCAGCATCGACACCTTCAATTATTCCTGATCTATAAAGTTGGCAATAGCATGATTTGCCGTATGTAATCAACCCATCCAAATTAAGACGATGATCCCATCCTCCACTGCCTGGCGGTCTAAGGTGGCCTCGTTGGTTATACATGTTTTGTGAATCAAGTCTAAAATCCATTGAAAAAGCGGTCAATGGAATAATGTGTAAAACTTGCACGGGCGACTTAGGCAATGATATTGGTGTTTCACCTGCAATAATGTTGCCCACACGTTCTTGTCGAAATCGCTTAACCCGCTCAGATAGTGATTCTGAAAACGTGAATGCTGTCCGAATTTCGCCTACATCGAGAGGATATTTACCTGCCGAATTCCGCGAGAAAAACCGCGATGTGTTTTTATACGTCACCATATGTGGAGCCGCAAAACTTTTTGGTATACGGATCAGCAGAACAAAACCATTGCCTTCATTACCCCAACCTCTTATTGCCTCAATATAAACACGAACGCGCGGGGCAATGCTGTTTATGATGATTTGCTCACATCGTAATTTGGCTGTATCTGATGTTTCATTCTGGATTGGAATTACTTCTTCCGGCTCACCTGTTTTTTTGCCGTTTGTATCAACGGCTTCCTTAATTCCATATATGATGTCGCCGCCGGAGGCATTGGCAAAAGATGAAACATCTGCGAGAAATTCTTTTTTTTTGTTCATCGGTTTTGCCTGGCAATTCTTGTTTATATTCCAGCGTCTTTATTTCCGTTACCTTGTTGGCAATTAGCGAGTCGATGTCGTCTTTTGTTATAGAATCAATATCTTTAGGAATCATAAATCACCCAGCCCTACTGAATTTTTCCGCATCCTTTACCCGCAACTCGCCGGAGATCAGTTTTGGCAGCAGCGTATCACGCAACGTGGCGAGAGTGCGGGATTCTTCCGTGTTGGTTAGAGCGCGTTGAAAGAGCGCAGTGACCGTCTGTTCAAATTGCTGGAGTAATTCTTTCGGTGGCAAAGCAATATTCTGACTTGCAAAAGTGCTGGTTGTAATTGTATCAAAAACCGAGCCATGAGCGCTTTGCACCAGATCACTCATTTCATGTCGAATCATGCAATAAAGAGCAAATGGAGTTCCCGTTGTGGTGGCTAGAGCATAGCAAGTCTGATTCATTGCCATATTCCGGCCGAATAGAATCATCCTCCCGGTCGTCGCACCACGTGCGACTACAACAGTGCAGAATGCCGGGATCATCTGTGTAGTGCTTTCATCAAGGCCTTTGGTGGTGATGGTTCTTTCGGTCGTCACCAAAAAGGTCTGTCCGCATTGAGACACATCTTTTGCGCTGGCCCACAAAATATCTCCATCCCAGTATTCCTTGCGATTGGTTTTTGGTGTTCCACCGCTCATCAATTTTGCTAACTCAAGAATCGGACCTTTACGCCAACCTTTGGGCAGGCCGGACTGTATAGCATCTATGAACCAGCTTTTGAAAATCGCCTGAGCAATCGCCTCCAGCGTCTGGTTCATGCGCCGGTTCAACTCGATCTTGTCGTCAAAAGCATCAAATATTTTTGTTATTGTTTTTTGTTCGTGTAAAGGCGGAATCGGAATTTCAATAGTTCGTAAATAACTTACAGGCCGTGCAAGTGAAGGTACACCTACGGACGAAGCATTGGCGAGCAATTTATGTCGCCCTTCAGCGGTCTTAAAATAGCGGGTGACAAAACCAGGTAGAACTTTTGTCTTGTCACATCTCATGTAAAATTGGCGTTGTGAAATGATATATCGCTCGTATTTTGATGTTTCAGGAATATACGCAGCCTGACCAATGTTGCCAGCATGAGTGAAAATGATGTCTCCTCTAAAGACATTTGCGTTCTTAAGTTTCTCTCCGTGTTCTAAGGAAATGAAGTTATATTCTTTGTCTTCTAGGCGTGTTCCATGAAGATGTTGACCGCTAATAACTGGAATGCCTTTAGGAACGAAAGTTTCAACTTTTATCGAAGACCCGAATGGCCCCATTCCAACTTTCTCGGCAACCTCCTCTATTCTGGCTTTTTTCCATTCATCCACCATAACCAAGTCCTTTGAGGTTTTGCCGAATCGCTTTTTCTAGCTTAGCGGATTCGGCAAATTGTTCCTCTACTGTCTCTATGAGCCGTTTCATTTTTTTTGGAAACGGTTCGCCATCATCTTCGACATCAGCCGCGCCGACATAGCGGCCCGGCGTGAGGATATGACCGTTACCCTGAATTTCTTTAAGCGTTGCACTTTTGCAGAAGCCTAGAATGTCTTTGTATTTACCAGCCGATTTTTCCCCGCGCCAGGCGTGATATGTGCTGGCAATTTTTTGGACATCTTCTTTGGATAATTCTTTGTGAATACGATCAACTAATGAGCCAAGTTTTCGGGCATCGATGAAAAGCGTTTCACCGCGGCGCGTGCGGAATTTGCCGTCCGC
>Ga0335074_10000659_pt1 | contig 48169 bp, 39 predicted proteins | sample Lox_Sample_23_FD_206715 | JGI IMG/M metagenome (GOLD analysis project Ga0335074, IMG submission 206715) | Soil microbial communities from Loxahatchee National Wildlife Refuge, Florida, United States - Lox_Sample_2.3 | ecosystem: Environmental > Terrestrial > Soil > Wetlands | place: USA...
AGGCTCGGCTGGGCGGCCGGAGCCTCGCCGCCGCCCGCGGTCAGCGCTCCGCCCGCGGTCAGCGCTCCGCCCGCGCCTCCAGCCACCGCCCCGTCTCCCGCGGACGCGCCCCCCTCCTGGGCCAGCGCCGTGGTGCTGCATGCCCCGGCCGAGGTGCGCGCCGGTGTCGATCCGTGGGGGCCGGTGCCGTCGCTCGGCCTGATGCGCGCGGTCAAAGCCCAGTTCGATCCGGAACACCGGATGGCACCCGGCCGGTTCGCGGGAGGGATCTGATGGCCGCAGCGCAGGGACCCGGCCGGGCCGAGACGCCGCTCGACCCCTCCGGCCGGCTGCGGTCGGTGGTCAGCGACTGCGTGCACTGCGGGTTCTGCCTGCCGTCCTGCCCGACGTATCAGCTGTGGGGCGAGGAGATGGACTCACCCCGGGGCCGGATCTACCTGATCAAGCAGATCCTGGACGGGACCGAGGGCAGCGAGGCCGCGGCCACTCACCTGGACCGCTGCCTGGGCTGCATGGCCTGCGTCACCGCATGCCCGTCCGGCGTCCGCTATGACCGGCTGATCGAGGCCGCCCGCGGCTGGGCCGAGGAGCGGCCGCCCGTCGCGGCGAACGGCGCGCCCGACGCGCACGGCGGGCCGGCCGGGCCCGCGGCGGCGCCGGTGCTGCCGCCGCGCTCGCGCCGGGACCGGGCCATCCGCGCGGCCATCTTCCGCACGTTCCCGTATCCGCGCCGGCTCCGCGCGGCGATCGCGCCGCTGCGGGCCGCCCAGCGGACCGGCCTCGACGCGCTCATCGACCGCAGCGGCCTGGCCGACCGGCTGGCTCCGGAACTCGCCAGCGCACTCCGCCTGGCGCCCCGTCCCCGCCCGGCGGGCCGCAGGCGGGTCGCGGCCCGCGCGGGAGATCCGGGCGGTGCGGGCAGCACGGGCGGCGTGGGCACGGGCCGTGCGGGCGGCGTGGGCACGGGCCGTGCGGGCGGCGTGGGCACGGGCAGCACGGGCGGGACCGCCAGGCGGCGGGCGCGCGGCGGGGCGCTGCCGGAGCGGATCCCGGCCCGGGGCCCGCGCCGGGCCACCGTCGGCATGCTGACCGGATGCGTGCAGCGGGTGTTCTTTCCCCAGGTCAATGCCGCGACCGCGCGGGTGCTGGCCGCCGAGGGCTGCGACGTCATCATCCCGGCCGATCAGGGCTGCTGCGGCGCGCTGTCGCTGCACGGCGGCCGGACCGCCGAGGCGATCCGGTTCGCGCGCCAGGCGATCGAGACCTTCGAGCGGGCCGGCGTCGACGCGATCGTGGTCAACGTGGCCGGTTGCGGCTCGGCGATGAAGGAGTACCGCGACCTGCTGGCCGACGATCCCGAGTGGAGCGAGCGGGCCGCCGGTCTGGCCGCCCGGGTCCGCGACCTCAGCGAGTTCCTGGCCGAGCTCGGCCCGGCCGCGCCGCGGCATCCGCTCGACGTCACCGTGGCCTACCATCCGGCCTGCCATCTCGCCCACGCCCAGCGGATCACCGCGCAGCCGCGCGAGCTGCTGGCCGCGATACCCGGGCTGAGCCTGGCCGAGATCGCCGACGCCGGCACCTGCTGCGGGTCGGCGGGCATCTACAACCTGGTCCAGCCGGAACCGGCCCGCGAGCTCGGCCGGCGCAAGGCCGCGAACGTCGCGGCGACCGGGGCCGGCCTGCTCGTGACCGCCAACCCGGGCTGCGCCATGCAGATCGCGTCGTCGCTGGCGGGAACCGGCACCCCGATGCCGATGGCGCACATCGCCGAGGTCCTCGACGCGTCCATCCGCGGCGCCGACGTCGCCACCCTCCTCACCTCAGCCACGTCGCCGCGCCCCGCCGCCTGACCGCACCGCCCCCACCGCGCCCCGCCGCCTGACCGTGCTACCCCCACCGCCCCGCCCCGCTGTCCACCGCGCCCCGCCCCAGCCGCCTCTCTATCTCCGCGCAGCATGGCGGCGCGGCTGTGCATAACGGGCGCGCTACGCGCGCTTGTGGATAAGCGCCCTCAATGTTGGGCCCAGATGGTCGTTTTAACGACCATCTGGGCCCACGTTTCGGCGTAAGCCGGTTGGCGCGCCGTTCCCGCGGCGGTTTTGCGGGCGGAGCCCGCGTAGCCGGGCCGGGTCTTTCCGGGCGGGGCCGGGCGGGGTGCTGTGTCGCACCGTGAGTCGCAGGAATCCCGGTAGCCCGGGTTATGCAACGCGCCGACCCCCCGCAGCCGGACAGCGCGGCCTGATCAGGCGCAGGTCGCCCCGACCCGCACCGCTGCGACACCACCACGACAGCTGGCACGACATTGCGACGACACCGCGATGACGCTCGTTGGCGTCTTGCTTGACTTGACCGTGACGCCTAATGATGTCATCATGACGTCATGGAGATGTCAGAGTTCGTCGGCAAGCTGCGCGGGGAGCTGGTGTCGATCACCCGCTTCGCCGGTGACGACGTGACCCGGGCGGCCGAACTGCTGACCGAGGCGCTGGATTCCTCGGTCCGGCTGACGTTGCTGGAGGTGTTGTCCGCGGCGGCCGCGGACATCACGGCGCGGCTCGACGACGCCGTGGTGGAGGTGCGGCTGGCCGACGGCGAGCCGACGTTCGTGGTCACCTCCGCGCCCGCCGAGATCGACTACGAGCCGCCGGCCCAGGCCGGTGCCGCGGACGCCGAGCCCGGCACCGCGCGGCTCACGCTCCGGCTGCCAGACGCCCTCAAGACCAGGGTCGAGGCCGCGGCGACGCGCGAGGGCGTGTCGGTCAACACCTGGCTGGTCCGCGCGGCCAGCCGCTCGCTCGAGGCCGATGGCCGCGGCCGTCCCGCGGCCGGCCGACGCGGCACCGGGCAGCGGATCACCGGCTTCGCCCGGAGCTAGCCGCCGGGCAGCATCCACCCGAGAAAGGACCCACGCCATGTCCGCCTGGGAGTTCCCGACCGACGGCCCGGTCGACCTGCAGCTGCACGTCCTGTCCGGCCGCGTCACGGTGTCCGCCACGGCCACGCAGACCGCCACGGTAACGATCGTCGGCTCCGGGCCCCGCGCTCGCTCCGACGCCGCGGCGACGGTGGCGTTCGATCAGGGCACGCTGTCGGTCAGCGTCCCGGGCGGGCCCTGGCCCGGGCGGCACGGTTCCGTTGACGCGACCGTGGAGCTGCCGGAAGGCTCGTCCTGCCACATCGATGCGACCTCGGCGGACGTCAGGTGCACCGGCCAGCTGGGCGCCGCCGACATCCGCGCGACGAGCGGCGACATCGACGTCGAGCGGGTCAATGCCGTGGCGCAGCTGCAGACCAGCTCCGGCGACGTGGATCTGGGCGCGGCCGCGGAGGCGAAGGTGCAGACCACATCGGGCGACGTGAGCATCGGCCGGGTTGGCGATGCCACCGTCCGGACGGCCAGCGGCGACGTCGCCATCGCGGCGGCGGCGGGCCGCCAGGTCGAGGTCAAGTGCTCATCGGGCGACATCGGCGTGGGCGTCGCCCCCGGCATGGGGGTATACCTCGACCTGTCCAGCGTGTCCGGAACGGTCAGCAGCGAGTTGGAGCCCGCCGAGGACGCGGGTGAGGCCGACATGACCCTGTGCTGCCGATCAATCAGCGGCGAGGTGCGGGTTATCTCCGCGAGCCAGGTCGCCGGCCGGGCCGCGGACCAGATCTAACCCGACGTGAGCGAAGGAGCCGTCGTGATGCACCCGTATCTGACCAGTCAGATGGCCAGGCAGCGCACCGCCGACATGCGTGCCGCGGCGCAGCGGGCCAGGTTGCTGCGCAGGCCCCGCGTCTATCGCACCTCCGTGCGGCACCGGGCCGGCTGGACGCTGGTCGAGATCGGCCTGCGCGTGGCCGGGACGTCCGGCGGTGCCTGACCGGGCGCCCGCCTTTCAGTCAGGGCCGCCGCATCAGGCGGGCACGGGCAGGGTGGCCCAGACCGCCTTACGGCAGCCCTCCAGCCTGGTCCAGCCCCACGTTTCGGACAGCGCCTCGACGACGTGCAGGCCGCGGCCGGCCTCGGCCAGCGGGTCCGTCGGCGCCATGACCGGGGGCTCGGTCCCCGGGTCGGTGACCATGCAGGTGACCTCGCCGGCCCGCAGCCACCAGATCAGCTCCACCTGGGCCGCCGCCGCGCCGCTCAGGTCGCGAAGACCGTGCCGCAGCGCGTTGGTGACGAGTTCAGACACGATGACCGCCGCGTCCTCGGACAGGACCAGCAGGCCCCACCGGCGCAGCAGCTGGCCGGTGAAGTCGCGCGCCGCCCGGGAGGCCAGACCGGCGTCCAGGGGGGACGGCGCCACGTGCTCGCATACCCAGCGGCCAGCCGGAAGCAGGGCGTCGGGCATGACCCGGTCCGGCCGGAACGTCGACGGCGTTCGCTGGTCAGGGCGCCGACTCCCTGGTCGGACGGAGGCGTACTGCTGTCCGTAGGGCATTGCACAGACCTCGGGACTGGTACAAATCGAGCGGACGGCTAGCCGGTACTTCCGCTACGATGCCACTGAGGATGTGCATTTGCAAATACTGATGCACGTGCAACCAGCCGTGTAGCCATGCATCGCCTCCTGTCCTACCCGCTTGCCGCCGGCCGTCCCGGTCCGGTTCAGCTCGGCCGCTGGCTGGCGAAATATCCCGGTTCGTCCCCGCAGAAAGGACCCAAGGTGGATCTGGCTCACCAGCACGGCAATGACACCCGGTTGGACGGCGTGACCTGGCGCAAGAGCCAGCACAGCAACCCCAGCGGGAACTGCGTGGAGCTCGCCGAGTTGCCCGACGGAGCGATCGCGATCCGCAACTCCCGTTTTCCGACCGGACCGGCGCTGGTCTGCACCCGGCCCGAGTTCGCCGCCTTCCTGGCCGGGGCCAGGGACGGCGAGTTCGACGGGCTACTCGGCTAGCGGCCGTTTTGGGGGGAAGCCGGCCAGGGGGGAGCCGGCCCGGCCAGGTCCCGGCCGGGCCGGCTGGCCGGGTCCGGCATTCAGGGTTCAGACCGGGACGGATAGCCAGGCCTCGTCCAGCACGCCCTCGGCGACGATCACGGCGGGACCGGTCAGCAGGCTGGTCGTCGCGGTCAGCGTGACCTCCAGCGAACCGCCGGGCACCGCAACCGCCCACCGGCCGGCCGCGCCCGGGTCCGCCGCGGCGGCCGCCACCGCGGCCGCGACCGCCCCGGTCCCGCAGGACAGCGTGGCGCCCGATCCCCGCTCGTACACGCGCATGTCCAGCCGCCCGCTGCCGTGAACGCGCACCACCTCGACGTTGGCGCCCTCGGGGAACCGGCGCCGGTCGATCACCGGCGGGGCGGACAGGTCCAGTTCGGCGACCGGCAGGTCGACCAGGCAGGCCAGGTGCGGGTTGCCCAGCGAGACCTCCAGGCCCTCATAGGTCCTCGTGCCGATCGTCGCCTCACTCCGGCCGCCGACGACGGGGGCGCCCATGTCCACGGTGAAGTCCCCGTCCGGCTCCTCGCGGACCTGCCGCAGCCCGGCCCGGGTGGCCACGGTGAGCTCCGGGCCCTCGGCCAGGCCGTGACCGATGAGGTAGCGGGCGAACACCCGGATCCCGTTCCCGCACATCTCCGCGACGCTGCCGTCGGCGTTGCGGTAGTCCATGAACCACCGCGCGCCCGGGGCGGCCCCCCGGGCCGGTGCCACGCGTAGTATCCCGTCCGCGCCGAGCCCGGTGCGCCGGTCACAGAGCCGCGCGACGAAGTCGGGCGACATCGCCAGCTCGTCATCCAGGTCGGCCAGGATCAGGAAGTCGTTTCCGGTCCCGTGGCCTTTGGCAAACCGCATGCACCGATCGTAGCCAGGGCCCGGTCCTCCAGGTCCGTGTCGTCCGCGATCAGCCAGGTGATCCTGGGATCGCGCCGGAACCAGGACTCCTGGCGGCGGGCGAACCTGCGCGTCGCCCGGACCGTCTCGGCCGCGGCCTGCTCCTGCGACCAGTCCCCGTCGAGGAAGCGAAGGACCTGCGCGTAGCCGAGCGCGCGGCTCGCGGTCCGGCCCTCGCGCAGACCGGCCGAGACCAGGCCGCGCACCTCGGCCACGAACCCGGCCCGCCACATCCCGGCCACCCGGCCGGCGATACGCCCGTCGAGCTGCGGCCGCGGCAACCGCAGGCCGATCTGCGTTACGTCGTACACGGAGCGGTAGTCGGGCAGCGTCGCGCTGAACGGGCGGCCGGACAGCTCCAGCACCTCGAGGGCGCGTACGATCCTGCGCCCGTTCCCCGGCAGGATCGCCCCGGCCGCGACCGGGTCCACGGAGGCCAGCCTGGCGTGCAGCGCGGCCGCCCCGACCTGGGCCAGCTCGGCCTCGAGCCGGTCCCGCAGCCCGGGATCGGTGCCGGGGAACTCCAGGTTGTCGAGGACCGCGCGCACGTAGAGCCCGCTGCCACCGACCAGGATCGGGATCCGGCCGCGCGCGTGCACGCTCGCGATGGCCCGCCGGGCCAGCTCCTGGTACTCGGACACGCTCGCGGCTCTGGTCACCTCCCAGATGTCCAGCAGGTGGTGCGGGACGCCGCAGCGCTGCCCGGGGGCGAGCTTGGCCGTGCCGATGTCCATGCCCCGGTAGAGCTGCATGGAGTCGGCGTTCACCACCTCACCATCCAGGGCCCGGGCCAGCCGCAGAGACAGCCCGGACTTCCCGGCGGCGGTCGGGCCGACCACCGCGATCACTGGCTGCGGCATGGCATCAGTGTGGCAGCGGAGGGTATGCCCGTGCACACGGCGCGACCACCGGGGTCGCGCACACGGGGGGAGTAACCATGGGGTTGCCATTCGAGACACCCGGCGGATACCAGGACGACGACACCGCTCCGGATACCGGCATGTACGGCGACGACCTCACGGCTCCGGACCTCGACGGTTACAGCCACGACCTCTCCGGCGGTTACCAGGACGCGGGCGAGGACGACATCGGCGAGGACGACGATTTCGACTACGACTACGACGAGCGCAGCCAGGGCGACCAGGCCGGCTGGGACCCCGGCGACCTCGGCCGTATGTGAAACCCGGTGGCGCACCGGGCGGCCGCGGCGCCCCGGCACGGCAGTATGACGACACGGCGCCGGGCGGCTAGCCGCCGGCCTCCCACGACGCCACCAGATAGCTGACCTCGTACTGCGTCATCGCGCACTGCAGGCGGCCGCGCAGCCGCCGCCCGTCGGCGGCGCCGGCCAGGACCTGCCAGGCGGCCCGGCCCGCGACCAGTAGCTCATCGTCGAGCGAGGGAGCGAGCCGGGTCAGCCGCGCGGGGTCCGCCTCCGCCAGCGCGGCCGCCACCTCGGCGTCGTAGTCGTCGGCGGCCGGGTCGGCGGCCCGCTCGATGCCGGCCGCCCTCCGGCCCGGCCCGTCGCCCATCGCGAGCACGGCGACCCGGGCGGCCCGCCGCGCGATGTCGGCGCCGAGGCGCAGGCACCCGGCCACCGGCGTGTCCCGCGCCACGGCCCGCAGCCGCAGCCGCGTCGGCGGCACGGCGGATCGTCGTACCAGCCAGGCACCGACCGTGAGCGACAGCGGCAGCACCGGGTCGCCCGTCCCGGTGGCGAAGCGCACGCCGTACTCGCGCAGGCTGCCCGCCGCCGAGCCGTCGTAGTCCGCGTCGTCGCCGGCCCCGCCGACCACCACGGTCAGCTCGGGCCGGGCGGCGGCGAGACCGGCGACGGCCGCGTCGCAGGCCGATAGCACCTCGGCGATGACGCCGTCGCGCGCCCGGCCCGCGGTCCCGACGGCCTCCGGGACGAGCAGCGGCGGATGCGGGCAGACCGCGGCCGCGACGAGCACGCCTACGCGGGGCGCCCGACGGCGGGCATGCCGATCAGGACCGGCGTGGCCGCGCCGGGGTCGCCCGGGCGGCAAGCGCCCGCGGTCGCGCCCGCGTTCTCGCGGCGGGCGGCCCAGGCGTCGCCGCCGGCGGTCCGGCGGACGGTGCGCGGCCCGTCGTCGGCGATCAGGTAGTGCGGCGCGGCGCGGGTGACCACGGTGGTGACGAGGTCGCCCGGGCGCGGCCGGGCGCCGGCGGGCGCGAAGTGCACCAGCCGGTTGTCGCGCGCCCGGCCGGACATCCGGTGCGTGGCCTCGTCCTTGCGGCCCTCGCCGTCGGCGACCAGCACCTCGACCTCGCGCCCGGCGAACCCCCGGTTGCCGTCCAGGGACGTCTCCTCGACCAGGGCCGTCAGCCGCTCGTACCGCTCCTGCACCACCTCCGGCGGCACCTGGGCGTCCATGGCGGCCGCCGGGGTGCCGGGCCGGATCGAGTACCGGAACGTGAACGCCCCGGCGAACCGGGCCCGGCGCACCAGGTCCAGGGTGTCGGCGAAGTCGTCCTCGGTCTCGCCGGGGAAGCCCACGATGATGTCGGTGGTGATGGCCGCCTCCGGGATCGCGGCGCGCACCTTGCCGAGGATGCCCAGGTACTTGTCCCGCCGGTAGGCGCGGCGCATCGCCCGCAGCACGGCGTCCGAGCCGGACTGCAGCGGCATGTGCAGCTGCGGCATGACGTTCGGCGTTTGCGCCATCGCCTCGATCACGTCGTCGGTGAAGTCCCGCGGATGGGGCGATGTGAACCGGACCCGCTCCAGGCCCTCGATCTCGCCGCAGGTCCGCAGCAGCTTCCCGAACGCCAGCCGGTCGCCGAACGCGGTCCCGTAGGAGTTGACGTTCTGGCCCAGCAGCGTGACCTCGACCACCCCGTCGGCGACCAGGGCCCGGATCTCGGCCAGCACGTCGCCGGGGCGGCGGTCCTCCTCGCGCCCGCGCAGGCTCGGCACGATGCAGAAGGTGCAGGTGTTGTTGCATCCGACCGAGATAGCCACCCACGCCGAGTAGGCGGACTCGCGGCGGGCCGGCAGCACCGAGGGGAACCGCTCCAGCGACTCGACGATCTCCACTTGGGCCCGCTGCTGCACCCGGGCCCGTTCCAGGAGCACCGGCAGCGAGCCGACGTTATGCGTGCCGAACACCACGTCGACCCAGGGCGCCCGGGCGGTGATGACGTCCCGGTCCTTCTGGGCCAGGCAGCCGCCCACGGCGATCTGCATGCCGGGATGGGCGTTCTTGACCGGCAGCAGCTGGCCCAGGTTGCCGTACAGGCGGTTGTCGGCGTTCTCACGGACCGCGCAGGTATTGAAAACCACCACGTCGGGCGTGGTCCCGGAGGCGGCGCGCCGGTACCCGGCCTCCTCGAGCAGGCCCGCCAGGCGCTCGGAATCGTGCATGTTCATCTGGCACCCGTAGGTGCGGATCTCGTAGCTGCCCGACGCTGCCATCGCCGATCATGATATGCGCCCGAAGGAGTAGCCAGGGGACGCCGCCGGAGCCAAATCCGGCGTTATGGGTTCGATGTTGACCTTGTACCTAATCTCCGGTGGGCGGACCATCCGGGTGGTGCACCATATCCCTATGACAAACAGGGCGGCGGACGTAGCAGCAGAGGACGTGGCAGGCAGACCCCAAGACGGAACGGGACCGGGCGAAGACGCGGCGGACGCGGCAGCCTCCGTCGCGACGGTGCCGTTCGGGGAATGGCCCTCCCCCATCCTGGCGTCCGATGTCGCCCGCGGCCGGCTGCGCATCGCCTTCCCCACGGTGATCGGCGGCGAGGTGTGGTGGCAGGAGGGCAAGCCCGAGGAGGGCGGCCGGGTCACCGTGGTCCATCGGTCCGCCGGCGGCAAGCTCACCGACCTGCTGCCCGCGCCGTGGAGCGCCCGCACCCGGGTGCACGAGTACGGCGGGCTGTCCTATCTGCCGGTGCCCCGCTCGTCGCTGCGGCCCGTTTCGGCGGGCGGCAAGGCACCGCGCGGTCACGCGGTCGTGTTCTCGAATTACGCCGACCAGCGCCTGTATGTGGCCGGGGCGGAGGTCTCCGACGGCAAGGCCGAGCCGCAGCCGATCACCCCGGACCCGGGCCCGGCCGATTCCGGCGCCGGGGCCGCGGATCACGCCGGCCTGCGGTACGCCGACTTCGTGCTGTCCCCGGACGGCCGCGAGATCTGGTGCGTGCAGGAACGGCACGCGGGCGGCAAGGTGACCCGGTCGATCGTGGCGATACCGCTGGACGGCTCGGCCGCCGACGACCCGGCGGCGATCCGGCAACTGGTCACCGGCGCGGACTTCTTCGCCTTCCCTACTCCGTCGCCCGACGGCAAGCTGCTGGCCTGGATCAGCTGGAACCACCCGCACATGCCGTGGGATGGCACCGAGCTGCGGGTGGCCCCGGTGACCGACGACGCCGTCGGGCAGGGCCGGCTGGTCAAGGGCGGCCTGCGCGAGTCCGTGCTCGCCCCGGCCTGGCGTGACAACACCAGCCTGTACGTGGTGACCGACTGGACCGGCTGGTGGAACATCTACCAGGTCGGGCTGGCCGGCGAGCCGCCGCAGGCGCTGTATCCCGCCGAGGAGGAGTTCGCGGGCCCGCTCTGGCAGCTCGGCGGACGGCCGTTCGCGCTGCTCGGCGACGGGCGGCTGGCGGTGGTGCACGGCCGCGGCGGCCTGCGGCTCGGAGTTCTCGACCCGGACACCTCCGAGCTGACCGATCTCGATCTGCCGTCGCTGCCCGAGTTCGGCCCGGCGCTGTCCGCTGACGGCACCGCGATCGCCGCCCTGGCCGGCGGGCCGAAGCAGCCGCTGTCGGTGGTGCTGGTGGACGCGGCCACCTCCCGAGCGGATGTCCTGCGGGCCGAGCTCGATGAGGTGCCGGACGAGGCGTACCTCCCGGTTCCGCGCAAGGTCGAGCTGGAGGGACGCTATGGCCGGGTGGTGCACGCCCTGGTCTACCCGCCGTCGAGCGCGGATGCGGCCGGCCCGGCGGACGCGCTGCCGCCGTACGTGGTCTGGGTGCACGGCGGTCCCACGTCTCACGCGGTCGGCCTGCTCGACATCGAGAAGGCGTACTTCACCAGCCGGGGCATCGGGATCATCGATGTGAACTACGGCGGCTCCACCGGCTACGGCCGTCTGTACCGGGAGCGGCTGCGCCGCCAGTGGGGCATCGTCGACGTCGAGGACGCCGTGGCCGCGGCGAGCTCCCTGGCCGAGGCCGGTGACGCCGACCGGGCCCGGCTGGCCATCCGAGGCGGCTCGGCCGGGGGCTGGACGGCGCTGGCCGCGGTCACCACCGGGGCGCTCGACGGCGCCGTTTTCAGCGCGGCCACGTCCTATTACGGCGTCTCGGACCTGCGCGGGTTCGCCTCCCACACGCACGACTTCGAGTCGAGGTACCTGGACGGGCTGATCGGGCCGCTGCCGGGGTTCGAAGCCGTGTACGCCGAGCGGGCGCCGGTCGGGCACGTCACGGACGCGACCTGCCCGATACTGCTGCTCCAGGGGCTCGATGACCCGGTCGTGCCGCCCGCCCAGTCCGAGAGCATCGCGGCGGATCTCGCCGCGCACGGCATCCGCTACGCGTACATCGCGTTCGAGGGCGAGTCGCATGGCTTCCGCGGCGCCGAGGCGGTCACCACGGCGCTGGAGGCCGAGCTCTCGTTCTACGGGCAGGTCCTGGGCTTCACCCCGCCCGGGGTTCCCGTCGTCAAGCTGACGTGACGGCGGCGGCGCAGGATCGCTAGCGGGCGAACTCGATGGCGCGCGACTCCCGGACCACGGTCACCCTGATCTGGCCCGGGTAGGTCAGTTCGTCCTCGACCTGCTTGGCCACGTCCCTGGCGATCACCTGCGCCTGGATGTCGTCGATGTCGGACGGCTTGACCATGACCCGGATCTCCCGGCCGGCCTGCATCGCGAACACCTTCTCCACGCCCTCCTGGGCCAGCGCGATCTGCTCCAGGCGCTCCAGCCGCTTGATGTAGGCCTCCAGCGACTCACGCCGCGCGCCGGGCCGCCCGCCGCTGATCGCGTCCGCGGCCTGGGTCAGGACCGCCTCGACCGTGCGCACCTCCACCTCGTTGTGGTGCGCCTCGATCGCGTGCACCACGTCATCGGGCTCGCCATACCGGCGCGCGATCTGGGCCCCGATGAGCGCGTGGCTGCCCTGGACCTCATGGGTCAGCGCCTTGCCGATGTCGTGCAGAACCGTGCAGCGCTTCATCAGCGCCGCGTCCATGCCGAGCTCACTGGCCATCATTCCGGCGATGTGCGCCGACTCGATGAGATGCTTGAGCACGTTCTGGCCGTACGAGGTGCGGTAGCGCAGCCGGCCGAGCAGGTTCGTGAGCTCGGGGTGCATGTCGGTAATGCCCACGTCGACCAGCGCGTCCTCGCCCGCCTTGACGCACAGCTGCTCGATCTCGGTCTTGCTCCGGTCGTAGGCCTCCTCGATCCGCTGCGGGTGAATCCGCCCGTCCAGGACCAGCCGCTCCAGGGTCAGCCTGCCCACCTCACGGCGCACCGGGTCGAAACAGGACAGCAGCACGGCCTCCGGGGTGTCGTCGATGATCAGGTTGACCCCGGTGACGGTCTCGAAGGCGCGGATGTTGCGGCCCTCGCGGCCGATGATCCGGCCCTTCATCTCGTCGCCCGGCAGATGGAGCACGGACACCACGGATTCGCTGGTCTGCTCGCTGGCGACCCGCTGGATGGCCAGGGTCACGATCTTGCGCGCCCGGGTCAGGCCCTCGGACCGCGCCTCGTTCTCGATGTCCCGGACGATCAGGGCCGCCTCGCGCTTGGCCTGGTTCTCGATGCCGGTGACCAGCTCCGCCTTGGCCTGGTCGGCGGTCATGCCGGCCACCCGTTCCAGCACCTCGCGGCGCTCCTCGTCGAGTCGGTCGAGCTCCTTGCGCCGCGCCTCCACGTCCTGGGCCAGCCGCTCCAGGTCCGCGGAGCGCTGATCGACCCGGCGCGCCTCCTCGTCGGTGCGCTGCTCGCGCTCGGCCAGCCGGGTCTCGCGGCGCTCGAGGTCGGCGCGCAGCAGCCGGACCTCCTCCTTGACCGAGCGGATCTCTTCCTCGACCTCGCGGCGGCCCTGCGCGACCTGCTCGGCCGCTACCTCGGCCTTCTGCACGATCGACGCGGCATCGGACTCGGCCCGTTCCCGCAGCAGGTCGGCCTGGCGTACCGCCTCGTCGAGCTGCCGCTGGGTCATCTCGGTGGGCTGAGCGGCGGTGGTCTCGGCCGGCTCGGGCTGCTGCGTGAGCCGGGCGGGAGAACGGCGAACCATGACGAAGATCCCGAACAGGCACGCGATCACGGCAAACGCCAGCACGATCGCCAAGATGCCGATCCCGTTACTCACGGTGCACCCCTTCCTGCTCGCGGCGTCCCGGTTACCGCGGCCCGGTATCAGGACCTGTCCTGCAGCGAGGGGCTACTGCGCCTGCGGCCACCGCCGTGTGCGACGACGGGCCGTCGCCCGCGGGTGCGCCCGCCGGGGGCGGGCGGCCATCGGGCTGCCTATCCGTTCGGGACGTTGCCGCCCGGCCGTGGTCCGGTCGCCCGGCATCGAAGGTCGCGACAGCGCCGCCCCGGTATCCCCGGTGACGCTGCCTCGCGATGCCGCGACCGGTCCCTGACCGATCGGCTCAGCCCGGCCTAGAACTCCCTTCGGTCGGCGCCGGAAACGGCCAGGCGCGCGCCTGGCCCGGGCTCCGGCCCGGACTGGGACCAGCCGTCACCGGCCGGCCATGCCGAACGCTCACAGCTACCGGACAAAGCAGGCGCACCATGCCGCTCCAGCCTCACCCGGCGCTCGTAACCAGTCTCGTTCATCTCGGTCGATCCGCCCTACGCGGAGTAAAACCCTCGCTGCCGTGAGGCTAAGCGCAGATAACGATTTGGGCAAGCATGCAGCCGGTGATCTTACCCAAACGGTTGTCCTGAACCTGGCTCTAGCAACTACCCGTCGGCCGGTTCGTCGGCCGGCTCATCGGGCACGTCGTTCAGGTCCAGCCCGGCCCCGGCCAGGTCAAGGCCCTCCTGCTCCAGTGCCTCGCGGGTGAGCCGGTAGGCCAGGGCCGGCGAATAGCCCTTCCTGGCCAAGGCGCCGATCAGGCGGCGCGCCCGCGCGGGCGCCGGCTGGCCCCGGGTCGCCGCCAGCCGGGCCGCCACCAGGCTGCGCGCGGTCGCGACCTCCTGCTCCGGGTCGAGGCGGGCGACCGCGGACTGGATATCGCCGGACGCCACGCCCCGGCTGCGCAGCTCGGCCGCGAGCGCCCGGCCGGACAGCCCCCGTCCGTGATGGCGTGACTCCACCCAGGCGTTCGCGAACGTGGCGTCGTCGATGAGCTTGACCTCGGCGAACCGGCCGAGCACCGCCTCGGCGGCCTCCTCCGGCACCCCGCGCCGCCGCAACGCGGTCTCGAGCTGAGCCCGGGTCCGCGGGGCGGCCGCCAGCAGCTTCAGGCAGATCTGCCGGGCGACGGCCTCGGGATCGGCCTCGCCGTCCTCGGGGTCATCCGGGCCGCCTGGGCGACCCGGGCCAATCGGGCCACCCGGGACGACGCGGCGCCGACCGGACCGGTAGCGGGCCCCGCCGGGTTCACCGACGGGGCCGCCCGGCGTTCGCCTAGTTGCCACCGCCGGGTACCACCTTGAGCCCGGCCGCCGGGGCGCCCGCGCCCTTCGCCGCGCCCGGCGCCTCCGCGTCCAGGCGCGGCCCGACGCCGAGCTTCTCCTTGATCTTCTTCTCGATCTCGTTGGCCAGGTCCGGGTTCTCCTTCAGGAAGTTCCTGGCGTTCTCCTTGCCCTGGCCGAGCTGGTCGCCCTCGTAGGTATACCAGGCGCCGGACTTGCGCACGATCGCCTGCTCCACGCCGAGGTCGATCAGGCTGCCCTCGCGGCTGATGCCGACGCCGTACAGGATGTCGAACTCCGCGGTCTTGAACGGCGGGGACATCTTGTTCTTGACCACCTTGACCCGAGTCCGGTTCCCGACCGCGTCCGTCCCGTCCTTGAGCGTCTCGATACGCCGGATATCCAGGCGGATAGACGCATAGAACTTCAGCGCCTTCCCGCCCGTGGTGGTTTCGGGGCTGTTATGAACCATGACCCCGTCGGCCAGGTAGTTATGTGATCCTTCGATCTCGATGTCGTAGCGATTCATCTTCTGATAGTCCGACCTGGCCTTGATGGCAAGTACCTGGGCCGGGGTCGGGTATATGACAGGCTCAGTGAACTCGGGCTCGACCGAGAACTGTCCGCGGAAGCGAGGAAGCAGTTTGTAGTCCATGGATGGATGAACGAAGGGTGCCACTAGCTTCTGGAACTTCTCGGAGGCCGATGTGGTGAACTGCAGTACCGACACTCTCCGGGCACCGCTGGCGCGGAGCTTGACGTCCAGTCCGTGGCTGTCCCGTAGGTACTGAACCAACCGCTCCCGCGAGCCGGGACTCATCGCCTCGACACAGATCTCGATCCGGCCGGTTCCGCCTCGCGTTCTTTCCTGGACGCCCTTGGACCGGAGGGTGAAGCAGCCATCGTCCATGTACCAGACAGCGAGCGCGAACGGCGTGAGCGCTTTCAGGTAATCCCAGCTCAGATGCCTCTTCCCGTCCCCCTGATAGACCACCTCGCGTAGCTCGCCTAGCTCGGCCAGCGGGGTAAAGTCCGCGAACACCGCACCCTTAGCATTCACGGTCCTGGCGTGCGGGATATTCGCCAGCAGCGAGACCTTCCAGTCCAGGTACGCCGCCTGCTCGGCGCCATGCCCCATGCGGAAGCGGGCGCTGTGGTCTTCCCGGCGAACCGGGCTGGACAGGTTGCCGTCGCCCATCACACTGCCGAGGATCAACTGTTGTTGCGAGGGGCTGAGCAGGTGAGGCTGGGCAAGCATGACCCTGTCGCCCACTGCGATCTCGCCTGCCTCGCGCCATCCTCCCGGTGTGCGCACCAGGTGATTGCGGGTGAGATCCATGATGGCCCGGCCGTGCCCGGTGCCGCCGCCCGGTCGCTCGACCACGAAGTGCAGGAATTCTTCCGTGGCGCCGTTATTGAACCAGTTAACGACCTTCTTCGGAACGACCTTGCCGAGCTCCGGATCGTACGACAGAACCTCAACCGGCATCTTCTGGTTGACGATCTTCCCAATCCGCTCCCGCGTGCCGTCAGCGAGAGTGACGTACGTGTACCAGGATGCACATCCGAACATGACGCCTATCTTTTCCCGCAATTGGTTGATAAAAATTGCGGTGGTCTTGGTCTGGTTCAGCGCGCCCGCGACCTTGCGCAGGGCCTGGGACATGAGGCGGGCCTGGAGGCCAACGTGGCTGTCCCCCATCTCGCCCTCGATCTCGGCCTTGGGCACCAGGGCCGCCACCGAGTCGACGACGATGATGTCGATGGCCGCGGACCGGATGAGCATGTCGGCGATCTCCAGCGCCTGCTCGCCGGTGTCCGGCTGCGAGACCAGCAGCGCGTCGGTGTCCACGCCGAGCTTCTTGGCGTATTCGGGATCGAGCGCGTGCTCGGCGTCGATGAACGCGGCGATTCCGCCCGCCTTTTGCGCGTTCGCCACGGCGTGCAACGCAAGCGACGTTTTTCCGCTGCTTTCAGGTCCGTATATTTCGACGATGCGGCCGCGGGGAAGGCCGCCGATACCGAGCGCCACGTCGAGCGAGATGGACCCGGTCGGGATCACCTCGACCGGGGGGTGGGTGTCGTCGCCGAGCCGCATGATCGCGCCCCGGCCGAACTGCCGCTCGATCTGGGCGAGCGCGGTCTCGAGGGACTTTTCCCTGTCGCCGCCCTTGGTGCCCGGCCTGTCGTTCGGTGCCATGTGAACTCCCGTGGAATCAAGGGGGTCATCGTCACTGCCAGGCCACGTTCCCCGGGCCTGCCTCGCTGTCGGGCCCGACGTTACGCGCCGCCTCGGACAATTTCCGGGATGCCGGGGCGTGTTGCCCGGTACGTCGCCGGCCGGTCGTTGGCGGAGCCGCGCGGGACGGTCCGCGGTGTTTACTCTAGACGAACAGCTGTTCGATCATGAGCACAACACACCGGAACAATCGAAAACCTCAGATGGCCACCCGCCAGCACGCACGGACGTTGCCCGCCACCTCCGCGACGTCCACCGGGCCGGTGGTGTCCACCGTGATCACGTCGCCGAGGCCGATCGGCCGGTCGAACTCGGTCAGGTCGTCCGCGGCCAGCTCCTCCACCACGTGCACCGGGTGGCGGGCCCCGGCGCGCTGGTTGTACCGACGGGCGGCCAGGGCCAGCGGGCAGGCGCAGTGCACCTCGACCGGACGGGCCGAGGCCGAGGCCGCGGCCGAGGCCGAGGCCGCAAGCGCGCCGATCCGGCCTCGCTCGTAGGCACTACGCGGTCGGAAATTCGCCTCGAGCACAACCGAGGGAGCGTCGGCGGCCAGGGCCCAGAGCAGCTCCATGGCGGCCCCTCCGAGCCGCCTCGACCAGGCCCGGTCCGCGACTGGTGCCCCTAAGCCGTCGTGCAGGGTCTCCTTGATCCGGTCCTTGGACAGGAGCGTGAACCCGAGTTCGGCGGCCAGCGGCACGGCCAGGGTGGTCTTGCCCGCTCCCGGGCACCCGGACACGAGCACCAGACGGCGCTGCGGAGGGTTCACCGGGTCAGCGTAGACGCTCGGGCACGTCGAAGGTGTCGCACACCGCGCGCCAGACCAGCTTCGCGTCCTCGCCGTCGGCGAGGGCCTGGTTCACGGTGCGGTCGCCGAGCGCGGCCAGCACCTGGTCCTTGGCCACGCTCTGCGCGTAGACCTCACCGAACTGCGCGTTCATCAGTTCCCAGAACGTAGTCAGACGCACGGCCGCCAGGCTACCCGCCCGAGCTGGCGCGGGCCGCGACCGCCGCCCGCGCCGGGCTGGTCGAGGCGGTCATGCGTCGGCCGAGGACCTCGTCGACGATCTGCTCCGGCACCTGGCCCGCACGGGTTAACGACAAAGCGTTACATTACGCCCGGACAGCACGCCCGGCGGGCTCGCTGAGGCGTCCCGGCTGCCGGCTCCAGGCCAGCCACGCGGCGGCCGAGAGCCGGGCCCGCGCCGAGGCGAACAGCCAGAGCAGGGCGGGACCGCACTCGGCGGCCACGCCCGGATGGTGCCGGACGACGTCGAGCTCGTTGGCCGCCGTCAGCTCGACGAACGCGCGGATCTCGCGCTCGGGCGGGGTACGCGTCGCGCCGGTGAAGCGGTTCACGAACGGAACCGGCCCCTCGTTGGCGAGCCCGGGGTAGACGGCGGCACGGTCGCAGCTGGCGTACAGGTACACCAGCGACTCGGCCCGCTCGCCGATCATTTCCCGCAGCACCGGCCGCTCATCCAGGCCGAGCAGCGCGGGCGCGTAGCCGTCCGTGCCGTAGCACGCATGGCACAGGCCCGCGGCCCGCAGTTCTTCGCCCGCTCCCCACTCGGCGAGCAGCGCGGCGACCCGCGTCACGTGGTCGAGCAGCGTCCCGCCCGGGTGGGCCAGGCGCTCGGCGCCGCGCTCGCGCAGGAACTCACGGACCGGCCGGATGTCGGGGAACGCTGCCATGAGATCGAGCATGGGCCCGCGCCGCCGCCGGTGTCTTGCACAAACCGGCCGCGTCGCCCGGCCCGCGCGCGGCTAGACGAACGCGCTGGTGCCGGTGATGGAACGGCCGACGATCAGCGTGTTGATCTCCCTGGTGCCCTCGTAGGAGTAGATCGCCTCGGCGTCGGCCACGAACCGGCCCACGTGGTGCTCGAGCAGGATCCCGTTGCCGCCGAGCAGCTCGCGGGCCAGGCCGACGGTTTCCCGCATCCGCACCGTGCAGAACGCCTTGGCCAGCGCCGAGTGCTGGTCGTCGGCCAGGCCGGCCTCCTGCAGCTGGGACAGCCGCAGGCACAGGCAGGCCGATGAGGTCACGTTGGCCAGCATCCGGACCAGCTGGTCCTGGACGAGCTGGAAGCCGGCGATCGGCCGGCCGAACTGCTGCCGCTCCTTGGCGTAGGCCAGGGCGTGCTCGTAGGCGCCGCGGGCGCAGCCGACCGCCATCCAGGCCACCCCGGCCCGGGTCAGCCGCAGCACCGACGCGGTGTCGCGGAACGAGGTCGCGTTCTGCAGCCGGCTGGCCTCGGGCACCCGCACGCCGTCCAGCGTGATCACCGCGTTCTGCACCACCCGCAGCGCGATCTTGTCCTTCATCTTCGTGGTCGAGAACCCGGGCGCGGGCGGCTCGACCACGAACCCCTTGACCTGGTTGTCGGCCACGTCGCGGGCCCAGATGACCACGTTGTCGGCGAACGTCGCGTTGCCGATCCACTTCTTCTGCCCGTCGAGCACCCAGTCGTCGCCGTCGCGACGCGCGGTCGTGGTGAGGCCGCGGGCCGCGCCCGAGCCGACGTCGGGCTCGGTCAGCCCGAACGCGCCGATCTTCTCCATCCGGGCCATCGCGGGCAGCCAGCGCCGCTTCTGCTCGTCGGAGCCGCACAGGTAGATCGAGCCCATGGCCAGGCCGCTGTGCACGCCGAAGAACGTGGCGATGGACGAGTCGACCCGGGCCAGCTCCATGGCCACCATGCCGTCGAGCAGGTTGCCGCCGCCCGGGCAGCCGTACCCGTTGTAGGCCAGGCCGGCGATCCCGAGCTCGCCGAACGCCGGAATGAGCTCGCGCGGGAACTCCTCCCGGGTCCAGTACCGGTTGATGACCGGCTCGATCTGCTTCTCCATGAACTCCCTGACCCGCTGCAGCCGGTCCCGGCCGGCCGGGTCGAGCAGCAGCTCCAGCGAGTAGAAGTCGCTCTCGGGCGCGCTGGTCATGGGCTCCTCCGCGGCGGATGGTCGGGGATGGCGGCCGGATCGGGCGCGGCCAGGAACCGGTCCACCACCGGGGCGAGGTCGGTGGCCTCGGCCACCAGGCTCAGGTGACCGCCGTGGTAGACGTGCAGCCGCGAGTTCGGGATGAGCCGTCGCAGCAGCCGCGCGTTGGCCAGCGGGATCAGCGGGTCGTCGTCGCCGGCCAGGATCAGCGTGGGCTGGCGCAGCAACGGCAGGAACGGGAGGCTGGTCCAGCCGGCCCCGGCCGCGAGCTGATACAGGTAGCCGCGGGCCGATCCGACCCGGCTCTCCCCGTGCATCATCGCCGCCATCCGCTCCGGGTCGGTCCGGGCACTCCCCCCGTACAGGTGCGGCGCCACCCGCTCGAGGTAGCCGGGATCGAGGTAGCGCCGCGGGGTCGCCATCCGGGCCAGCACGGCGGGCCGGGCCGGGATCATGATCGCCCCGGTGGCGGTGGCGACCAGCACCAGGCGGCGGCACCGGCCCCGCGCCGTGACGGCGAAGTGCTGGGCCAGGCCCCCGCCCCAGGAGATCCCGAGCACGTCGACGGCGCCCGCGTAGCCCAGCATGTCCAGCATCCGGGCGGTCAGCCGGGACAGCCCGGTGAACCGGTAGGGCCAGGCCGGCAGCGGCGAGCCGCCCACCCCGGGCACGTCGAACCGGATCACGTCGAGCGACGGGTCGAGCGCGTCGACGAACGGCTGCAGCAGGTCGAGGCTGGCCCCGATGCCGTTGAACAGCAGCAGCGGCACGCGCTGGCGATCGCCGTTGCGAACCGCGCCGTGGCGGACGGCCACCCGCAGCGGCTGCCCGGCCACCACGATGCTGCGTATCTCCGCCTGGGCGGCGGCTCGTTTCCTGATCAGCATGGGGCTCGCTAGCGGTCGTGGACGTAGCTGCCGGGCGCGGCCTCCATCGGCCTGAAGCCGGCGCCGCCGAGGCCCTCCGGGCGGTCCCGCTGCCCGCCGCTGCGCTCGGCCAGCCAGGACGAGTAGTCCGGCCACCAGCTTCCGGGCACGGTCTGCGCCGCGCGCAGCCAGTCCCGCGGCTCGGACGGGTTGCCCGCGGCGGTCTGGAACGTGGCCTTGGGATTGCCGGGCGGGTTGACCATCGACGCGATGTGCCCGCTGGTGGACAGCACGAATCGGCTCCTCCCTCCGAGCAGCTGGGTGGTGCGGTAGCAGGACTGCCACGGGCACAGGTGATCCGCGATCCCGGCGATCACGTAGGCGTCGGTGCCGACCTTGGACAGGTCGACCGGCGATCCGAGCATGGTGGCCTCGTCCGGCTTGGTCAGCGCGTTGGTCAGGGCGATCTCGATGAAGTCCCGGTGCACGGCGGCGGGCAGCCGGGTGGTGTCGGCGTTCCAGTACAGGATGTCGAACGGCGGCGGCCTCTTGCCCTCCAGGTAGTTGTTGACCCAGTAGTTCCAGATCAGGTCGCCCGGCCGCAGCCACGCGAACACCTCGGCCAGCGTCCGGCCGTCCAGGTAGCCGCGCGACCAGGAGGCCGCGGTGGCCAGCGCCGCGGTGCGGCGGTCGATCATCGCGCCGGCCGTTCCGGCCTGCGACTGGTCCAGCACGGTCACGCCCAGGCCGATGGTGGCCAGCTGCTCGAGCCGGCCGGCCACGGCCAGGTGCGCGGCCACCATGGACGTGGCGATCCCGCCCGAGCACAGCGCGAGCACGCTGGCCCTGGGCGCCGCGCAGATCGCGCGCGCGGCATCCAGGGCGCCCACGATGGCCGCGCCGTAGCTGTCCAGGTTCCAGTCCCGGTGGCGGGCGTCCGGGTTCCGCCACGAGACCACGAACACCTGGTGGCCCTGGCCGACCAGGTACTCGATCATGCTCCGGCCCGGAGACAGGTCGGTGATGTAGTACTTGTTGATCATCGGGGGGACGATGACGACCGGATAGCGGTACACGCTGGGGAGAGCCGGGGCGTAATGAATCAATTCACAGATCTCGGAACGCGCCACGACCGCGCCGGGCGTGACCGCGAGATCGCGGCCGACCTCGAACGCGTCCGGCGCCACCATCGTGGGCACCCGCGGCGGCGACGACAGATCCGACAGCAGCGAGCGCAGGCCGCGCAGCGCGGAGCCGCCGCCGGTGTCGATGAGGGCCTTCCAGGCCACCGGGCTGATCAGCGGGCTGTTGCTGGGCGCGGCGGCGTCGATCAGGTTGCTGAGCACGAAGCGCATCCGCTCGTTGTCGCGCCAGTCGAGCTCGGCGTCGGCCAGCAGCGACTCGGCCGTCCCCGCCCAGGCCAGGTAGGCCGCCGCGGCGCGGGCCAGCAGCGGGTTGCTCGACCAGGCCGGATCGGCGAACCGCCGGTCCTTGCGGCCCGGCGCGATGGCCGAACGGCCGGCCGCGATGCTGGCGAGCTCGCCGGCCAGGGACACGCCGCGCCGCGCGACCGTTCCCGGCCTGCGGGCCAGGCCCAGGGCGAAGCGCAGCGTCGACGAGCTGGGCAGGAACCGGCGCGCCACGCCGAGCGCCGCGTCGGACAGCAGCAGGTCCAGCGCGCTGGCCGCGTCCGCGATGTCGGCGGCGTCGGCGAATCCGGGGCCGGCGTCCGCGCCGTCCTGGCGCGTGGTCACCGCGCGTCCTGCGCCGCGCCCGGCGCGGGCGCGTCCACGGCGTGCGCGACCGGGCCGTCCGAGCCCGGCCGGCGCACCGCGCGGCGCAGGATCTTCCCGGTCGGGCCCTTGGGCAGCTCGGCCTCGATCCAGACGTGGCGGGGGTACTTGTACGCGGCGACCCGCTCCTTCACGTAGGCCTGCAGATCCTCCGGCGTGGCCGCGGCGCCCGGCTTGAGCGCGACGGCCGCCCCGACCTCCTCGCCGAGCTGGTCGTGCGCGATCCCGACCACGGCCGCCTCGGCGACCGCCGGGTGCTCGTACAGGACCTCCTCGATCTCGCGCGGGTACACGTTGTAGCCGCCCCGGATGATCAGCTCCTTCTTGCGGTCCACGATGAAGTAGTAGCCGTCGGCGTCGACCCGGGCCAGGTCGCCGGTGCGGAACCAGCCGTCGGGGATCGCCTCGGCCGTCGCCTCCGGCTTGCCCCAGTAGCCCTTCATCACGTTGTGGCCGCGGATGGCGATCTCGCCGACCTCGTCCGCCGTCACGTCCGCGCCGTCCGGGCCGACCAGGCGCATCTCGACGCCCGCCACCGGCGTGCCGATCGAGCCGGGCTTGCGCTCGGCGTTCGGGTGGTTGAACGAGGCCACCGGCGAGGTCTCGGACAGCCCGTACCCCTCGAGGATCATGCAGCCGAACGCCTTCTCGAACCCGTGCAGGATCTCGACCGGCATCGCCGCGCCGCCGGACACGCAGACCCGCAGCGACGAGGCGTCCGCGTCCGCGCCGGCCGGGTGGTGCAGCATGGCCGCGTACATCGTGGGCACGCCCTCGAAGATCGTCACCCGGTCGCGCGCGATGATGTTGAGCGCCTGGGCCGGGTCGAACCTGGGCAGCAGGGTCAGCGTGCCGCCGCCTGCCACGGTGGCGTTGAGCCCGCAGGTCAGGCCGAAGACGTGGAACAACGGCAGGCAGCCCATGACCACGTCGTCCGGGCCCGCGCCGATCAGCGTCTCGGCGGTGAGCTCGGCGTTGCGGGCCAGGTTGGCGTGGGTGAGCTGGGCGCCCTTGGGCCGGCCGGTGGTGCCCGAGGTGTAGAGGATGACGGCGTCGTCGTCATCGGCGCGCTCGGCCCGGACGTGCACCGCGAACAGCCCGGCCAGCAGCGAGCGCATGTCCGGCTCGTCGACCGTGATCAGCCTGGTGCCGGCCGCCGCCGCGCCCTTGGCCGCCTCCCCGGCCGCCGGGTACCAGGCGAACAGCACCTTGGCGCCGGAGTCGCCCAGGTAGAACTCGACCTCCCTCGCCTTCAGCAGCGGGTTCATCGGGACCACCACGGCCCCGGCGCCGAGGGCGCCGTAGAACGCCATCGGGAACGCTGGGACGTTGGGCAGCATGACGCCGACGCGGTCGCCCGGAGCGACGCCGAGCGAGGACAGCATCGACGTGACCCGGCCGACCGCCTCCTGCAGTTCGGAGTAATCGAGCACCAGGTCGTCCATGCGAACCGCCGGGTGAGCCGCCCGGTCGGCGGCCGCCCGGTCGAGCGCTGAGATGAGATTGGCCACGACGCCCTCCCCGCTGGTATGCGCTGCTATGAGCCACCGCGTACCAGCATCATGCTCCGAGATCGTCCCGGCGGACAGACCCCGTGGCCGCGCCCCGGGCACAAACGCACTATTGCCGGACCGGTGACACCGGTGCACCATTGTGGCAAATGTCATAGAGCATTCGTTTGCAGTGCCGCTGCCATGGGGGGGAGCCGTGGCGTGCATCAACCCTGAGAGGATGCGATGACCCAGACCACTCCCCCCGGCCGCAGCCCCGCCGTGTGGGTCGCCGTCTCGATCCTGATCATCATCGGGATCGCCGGCACCCTGTGGGTTCCGATCTACGCGCGCACCACGCCCATGTGGGGCGACTTCCCGTTCTTCTACTGGTACCAGCTGATCTGGGTGCCGGTGGTCGCGATCCTGTCCTGGCTGGCCTACCTGCTGGTGCGCCCGAGGTCCGGCGCGAGCGGCGCCCAGGGCAACGGCGGCGTGAAGGGAGCGGGCCGGTGAACCACATCAACGACGTCGCGTTCACGATCGTCCTCATCTCATTCGTGCTCGTCACCGTGGTCGGCTTCGCCGCGGCGCGGTGGCGTCCGGCACAGGAAAAAATGCATCTCGACGAGTGGGGCCTCGGCGGGCGCGGCTTCGGCACCTTCATCAGCTGGTTCTTGATTGGCGGCGACCTGTATACGGCCTACACGTTCATCGCGGTGCCGGCGCTGGTCTACGCCACCGGCGCCGCCGGGTTCTTCGCGCTGTCGTACACGATCATGGTTTTCCCGATCGTGTTCGTCTTCGCCCCGAGGCTGTGGTCGATCGCCCGGGTCCACAGCTACGTCACCCCGGCCGACTTCGTCCGCGGAAGATACGGCTCTCGCGGGCTCGGCCTGGCCGTGGCGGTCACCGGGATCGTGGCCACCATGCCCTACATCGCGCTGCAGATCGTCGGCATCGGGGCGGTGCTGACCGTGCTGGGGATCACTGGCTCCTCGAGCAACGAGTTCGTCCAGGACCTACCGCTGATCATCGCGTTCGTCATCCTCGCGGCCTACACCTACCTGGCCGGCCTGCGCGCGCCCGCCCTGATCGCGTTCGTCAAGGACACGCTCATCTACGTCACAGTGATCGTCGCGATCATATATATCCCGATGAGGCTGGGCGGCTGGGGACACATCTTCGGCGCCGCGTCCACCCACCTGAAGGCGACCAACCCGCTCACCGGCAAGCCCAAGGGCAGCCTGATCGTCGCGCCGGCCGGAGAGTGGGCGTACGCCACGCTCGCGCTGGGCTCCGCGCTGGCCCTGTTCATGTACCCGCACGCGATCACCGGCGTGCTCGCCACCCGGCGACGCGACGTGATCCGGCGGAACATGGCCATCCTGCCGGCCTACTCGCTGGTGCTGGGCCTGATCGCGCTGTTCGGCTACATGGCGCTGGCCACGCCGGCGGTGAACGCCGGCGTCAAGGCCGGCGGAGGCAACGCCCAGCTGTCGGTGCCGCTGCTCTTCGAGCACATGTTCCCGAGCTGGTTCGCGGGGATCGGATACTCCGCGGTCATCATCGGCGCGCTCGTCCCCGCGGCCATCATGTCGATCGCCGCGGCGAACCTGTTCGCCCGCAACGTCTACAAGGAGTTCTTCCGGCCGCAGGCGAGCGCGGCGGAGCAGACCCGGGCGGCCCAGGCGGCGTCGCTGGTCATGAAGCTCGGCGCGCTGGGCTTCGCGCTGGGGCTGAGCAAGGCGTTCTCGATCAACCTGCAGTTGCTCGGCGGGATCTGGATCCTGCAGACGTTCCCCGCGATTGTGGTCGGCCTGTACACCCGCTGGTTCCACCGCTGGGCACTGGTCATCGGCTGGGCGGCCGCGATGGTGTACGGCACCATCCAGGCCTACCGGACGCCGGGGGGCACGCAGGCGCACTTCGGCGGCTCCTCGGCCCCGGTGTTCGGGCACGTCACCTACATCGCGATCGCCGCTCTGGTGATCAACCTGGTGGTCTCGGTGGTACTCACCGTCGTCTTCCGGGCGGTCAAGCTGCCGGCCGGGGCGGACGAGACCCAGCCGGCGCAGTACGAGGCCGATCCCGAGAAGGCTCCCGCGGTCGTCGTGCCCGCCGGGGCGGGCAAGTCGGCGGCCTGAGCTTCGGGTGACCGCACCGGCGGGCGGGCGCTGAGATGGCTCTGACCCGGGGCTGACCCGCCCGCCGGTGCACCATCGGGCCCGAGCTGTCGGCGGGGCGCGGCAGGATTGGCGTATGTCCGCGCTCTCGCCGCCCGGCATCCAGGCGCTGGATGGCTTCAGCGACGCCACCCGGGCCTGGTTCGCCGCCGCCTTCGCCGAGCCGACCCAGGCCCAGGCGCAGGCCTGGACGGCCATCGGCCGGGGCGAGAACACGCTGGTGATCGCGCCGACCGGGTCGGGCAAGACGCTGGCCGCGTTCCTGTGGGCGATCGACAAGCTGGCCACCGAGCCGGTCCCGGCCGACCCGCGGCAGCGCTGCCGGGTGCTGTACATCTCGCCGCTGAAGGCGCTGGCGGTGGACATCGAGCGCAACCTGCGCTCGCCGCTGACCGGCGTGGGCCACGCCGCGCACCGCCTCGGCCGGCCCGGGCCGGACATCGCTGTCGGCGTCAGGACCGGCGACACCGCGGCCGACGAGCGCCGCCGGCTCTCCGGCAAGCCGCCGGACATCCTGATCACCACGCCCGAGTCGCTGTTCCTGATGCTCACCTCGCAGGCCCGCGAGGCGCTGCGCAACGTCGAGACCGTGATCGTCGACGAGGTGCACGCGCTGGCCGGCGGCAAGCGCGGCGCGCACCTGGCCTTGTCCCTCGAGCGCCTGGATGCGCTGCGCCAGGGCGCCGACGGGGAACGCCGGGCTTCGGGGCCAGCACAGCGGATCGGGCTGTCGGCCACGGTGCGGCCGCCCGCGGAGGTGGCCAGCTTCCTGGGCGGCAGCCGGCCGGTCACGATCGTCGAGCCCGCCAGCGAGAAGCGGATCGACCTGCAGATCGTGGTCCCGGTCGAGGACATGGCCGACCTGGAGATCGCCGCGGGAGGACCCGGCGACGGGGAGGGCGCTGGCTCGGACGACCCCGCGCGGCGGCGCTCGATCTGGCCGCACGTCGAGGAACGGGTGCTGGACGAGATCGAGGCGCACAAGTCCACGATCGTGTTCGCGAACTCGCGCCGCCTGGCCGAGCGCCTCTGCGCCCGGCTCAACGAGCTGGCCGCCGAGCGGGCCGACGAACGGGCCGAGGAACGCGACGGGCCTGCCGACGCCGGGGACCCCGGCGAGGCGAACGGCGCGCCCGTCGAGGTCGCCCGCGCGCACCACGGGTCGGTGTCCCGGCAGGAGCGCACCCAGATCGAGGAGGCGCTGAAGGCGGGCCGGCTGCCGGCCGTGGTCGCCACCTCCAGCCTGGAGCTCGGCATCGACATGGGCGCGGTCGACCTGGTCGTCCAGGTGGAGTCCCCGCCGTCGGTGGCCAGCGGGCTGCAGCGCACCGGGCGGGCCGGGCACAACGTCGGCGACGTGTCCCGCGGCGTGATCTTCCCCAAGTACCAGGGCGACCTGGTCCAGGCGACCGTCGTGGCACAGCGGATGCTGGCGGGCGAGATCGAGGAGCTGCGCATGCCGCGCAACCCGCTCGACGTGCTGGCCCAGCAGATCGTCGCGATGACCGCCATGGACGACTGGGACATCGCCGAGCTGGAGCAGACCGTCCGCCGCGCGGCGCCGTTCGCCGGGCTGACCCGCCCGGTACTCGAGGCCGTGCTGGACATGCTGGCCGGCCGCTACCCGAGCGAGGAGTTCGCCGGCCTGCGGCCCCGGCTGGTCTGGGACCGGACCACCGGCACGCTGCACGGCCGGCCCGGCGGCCAGCGGCTGGCCGTCACCAGCGGCGGCACGATCCCCGACCGGGGCCTGTTCGGCGTGTTCCTGGCCGGCGGCCAGCGCGACAGCAGCGGCCGCCACTCCCGCCGGGTGGGCGAGCTCGACGAGGAGATGGTCTACGAGTCCCGGGTCGGCGACGTGTTCGTGCTCGGCGCGAGCTCCTGGCGGATCGAGGACATCACCGCCGACCAGGTCCTGGTCTCGCCCGCCCCCGGGCAGCCGGGCCGGCTCCCGTTCTGGCACGGCGACGCGCCGGGGCGGCAGGCCGAGCTCGGCCGGGCCATCGGCCAGTACTGCCGCGAGCTGGGCGCGGCCAGCCCGCCGGACGCGCTGCGGCGGCTGCGCCGGGACGGCCTGGACGAGCTCGCCGCCGAGAACCTGCTCGGCTACCTGACCGCGCAGCGCGAGGCGACCGGCCACCTGCCCGACGACAAGACCCTGGTCATGGAGCGGTTCCGGGACGAGCTCGGGGACTGGCGGCTGGTGCTGCACAGCCCGTACGGCGCCCGGGTGCACGCCCCCTGGGCGCTGGCCATCGCGGCCCGGCTGCGGGAGCGCTACCAGGGCATGGACGTGCAGGCGCTGCACACCGACGACGGCATCGTGATCCGGGTGCCCGACGCCGACGACCCGCCTCCGGCCGGCATCGCGCTGCTGGACCCGGACGAGATCGAGCAGCTGGTGACCGACGAGCTCGGATCGTCCGCCCTGTTCGCGTCGCGGTTCCGGGAGTGCGCGGCCCGGGCGCTGCTGCTGCCCCGGCGCCAGCCCGGCCGCCGCACGCCGCTGTGGCAGCAGCGGCAGCGCTCGGCCCAGCTGCTGTCGGTGGCCGCCCAGTTCGGGACGTTCCCGATCGTGCTCGAGACCGTCCGCGAGTGCCTGCAGGACGTGTTCGACGTGCCCGGCCTGACCGGCCTGCTGCGCGACCTGGCCGCACGCCGGGTGCGGCTGGTCGAGGTGGAGACCCCGGCCCCGTCCCCGTTCGGCCGGTCGCTGCTGTTCCGCTACGTGGGCGCGTTCATGTACGAGGGCGACGCGCCCCTGGCCGAGCGCCGCGCCCAGGCCCTGGCGCTCGATTCCTCCCTGCTCGCCGAACTGCTCGGGCAGGCCGATGCGCGAGAGTTGCTCGATCCCGAAATAGTTCAAGATTCAGAACGCGATAGTCAGTGCCTCTCGCCCAGCCGGCGGTGCCGTGGTCCGGAGGAGGTCGCCGACCTGCTGCGCGCGCTCGGGCCGCTGTCGGCCGCCGAGGTCGGGGAGCGCTGCACCGACCCCGCGGCCGCGCCGGACTGGCTCGCTTCGCTGGCCGCGCAGCGCCGGCTGATCCAGGTCCGGGTGGCGGGCGAGGAGCGCTGGGCCGCGGTCGAGGACGCCGGGCGGCTGCGCGACGCGCTCGGGGTGGCGCTGCCGGTGGGGGTGCCGGACGCGTTCACCGAGCCGGTCCCCGACCCGCTCGGCGACCTGGTGGCCCGGTACGCGCGCACGCACGGGCCGTTCGCCGCGGCTGCGGTCGGGCACCGGTACGGGCTCGGGGTCGCCGTGGTCACCGAGGCGCTGCGGCGGCTGGCCGCCGACGGGCGGGTGGCCGAGGGCGAGTTCCGGCCCGGCGGACGGGGCACCGAGTGGTGCGACACCGGGATGCTCCGGCTGCTGCGCCGGCGCTGCCTGGCCAAGCTGCGCCGGGAGGCCGAGCCGGTGCCGCCCCAGGTGCTCGGGCGGTTCCTGCCCGCCTGGCAGAACGCGGCCCGCCCGCACGGGCATGATCGGGGCCGGTCGCGTAGGCCGGCCGGGGCCGACGCCGTGTACGACGTGATCGAGCAGCTGGCCGGCACCGCGCTCCCGGCCTCGGCGCTGGAGACGCTGGTGCTGCCGGCCCGGGTGCCCGGCTACTCCCCCGCCGCGCTCGACGAGCTCACCGCCGCCGGGGAGGTCGTGTGGTCGGGAGCGGGCGGCCTGCCCGGCGGCGACGGCTGGCTGGTCCTCGCCCCGGCCGAGACCGCGCCGCTGCTGTTCCCCGAGCCGGGCGAGATCACGATGACGCCGCTGCACGACGCGGTGCTCACGGCCCTGGCCGGCGGCGGGGCGCTGTTCTTCCGCACGCTGGCCGACCGGGTGGCGACCGAGCTTCGCGCGAGCGGGCCGGCCGGGCCGACCGGCGGCCTCAGCCTCCCCGCCGACCAGGCCGTGGCCGCGGCGATCTGGGACCTGGTCTGGGCCGGGCGGCTGACCAACGACACGCTCGCGCCGCTGCGCACCGTGCTCGGCTCGGGCCGGCCGGTGGCCGAGGCGGACCGGCCGGCCAGCCCGCACGGCCCGGGCCGGGGGCGGCCGGGCGGGCGCAGGCCCGGGCGGGGCCGGGCCGCGCTGCCGTCGCGCAGCGGCCCGCCGACGGTCAGCGGCCGCTGGTCGGTGCTCGCCCCCGCGGAACCGGACCGGACCAGGCGGCTGCATGCGCTGGCCGGGGCCCTGCTGGACCGGCACGGCGTGCTGATCCGGGGCGCGGTGGCGGCCGAGCGGGTGCCCGGAGGGTTCGGCGCGCTGTATCCGGTGCTGCGGGCCATGGAGGAGGCCGGCCAGTGCCGGCGCGGCTACTTCGTCGAGGGCCTGGGCGCGGCGCAGTTCGCCCTGCCCGGCGCGGTGGACCGGATGCGCGCGCTGTCCGGCCCGGTGCCGGACACGGACCTGGTGCCGAGCGTGGTGCCGCGGCCCGCCGCGGGCCCGGGCGGGGTGGTGGTGCTGGCCGCGGCCGACCCGGCCAACGCCTACGGCGCGGCGCTGCCCTGGCCCGCGCGTCCCGACGAGACGCCAGGCGGGCACCGGCCGGGCCGCAAGGCCGGCGCCCTGGTCGTGCTGGCCGACGGCGAGCTCGTGCTGTACGTGGAGCGCGGCGGCAAGACCCTGCTGTCCTGGACCGCCGATCAGGCCCGGCTCGAGCCGGCCGCGGCCGCGCTGGCGGCGGCCGTGCGCGAGGGCGCGCTCGGCCGGCTGACCGTCGAACGGGCCGACGGCGCGGGCGTGTACGACTCCCCGCTGGCCCGGGCCCTGGAGGCGGCCGGCTTCCGGCCAACGCCCCGCGGCCTGCGGCTGCGCGGGTAGAGCGGGTCCTGGTCCCCCCACTCATCGAGACCAGAACCCGCGCGGGCCGGTTGCGCGTTGCCCACGACTCGTATTCGGACCGCCGCGACGACCGGATTGGGTTCGGATCTCCGCCGGCCGGATACGCCGCGAACCGGGACAAGCGTGCCGCAAGCCTGCGAACGGTAACGTTCAGCCATGCAGCGCAGCATCGACCGCATCCGCGCGTTCTCCTTCGAGGCGGCCAACCCGCGGCGGGCCACGGCCCGGCTCTGGTGACGTCGCCGGCGGCGCGGGGGGCCACGCACGACATCCGCGTCGACGCCGGGCGCGGGGTCGTGGTCAAGCGGTTCCGGTCGTGGGACCGCGACGAGCCCGCCCGAGAGTGGCGGGCGCTGCGCGTGCTCGCCGAGCACGCGCCGGGGCTGGCGCCGCGGCCGCTGAGCGCCAGCCTGAACGAATCCCCTCCGGTGATCACGATGTCCCTGGTGCCCGGCGAGCCGCTGGCATCCGCCGCGGTCGCGCCCGCGCAGGTCCATGCCCTGGCCCGCGCCCTCGACCGGCTGTGGCGGAGCGTCCCGCCGCAGCGGCTGGACCCGTCCGGCGCGGCCAACCCGGCCCGGTTCACCGGCCAGGTACGGCAGCAGCTCGCAGCGGGCTACGAGCTGGGCGCCGATGTTCGCGTTCGTCGCGCCGCCGCCCGGGCGTCCGCCTGGCTGGCCCGCGGCGCGGTCGACCGCGAACCGGCCGCGCGCGGCCAGGTCGTGCTCGGGCAGGGCGACCCCAACCTGGCCAACTTCCTGTGGGACGGCCGAGAGATGCGCCTGGTCGACTTCGAGGACTCGGGCCCGAGCGATCGCGCCTTCGAGCTGGCGATCCTGGTCGAGCACGTGTCGGTGTGGTCGGACGCCGGGCTGGACGCGGAAACGCTGCTGGGCCGGTTCGAGCTGACCGCGGCGGAGCGGGAGCGGTTGCTCCAGTTCCGGCGGCTGACCGCCCTGTACTGGCTGATGCGGCTGCGGCCGGGCAGCATGGCCAGCCGCCGGAACCCGCCGGGGACGCTGCGCCGCCAGGCCGACCGCCTGCTCGCGCTGTTTGGGTGAGCCAAAGAACTCGGGGGCTGAAAATCAGCGGGCCGGGCCGTTCCAAAGAACGGCCCGGCCAAAAACGCTTTTACCAGGATCTGGTCGAATCCTGACCCGTTACTTGCTCTTACGCTGCTCGCGGCCCATGCGGCCGGGACGCCTGGTCATCGCCATGACGACAATAGCGGCGATAACGGTGAGCGGTATCAGGACCATCCTCATCTTGCTCACGATCGAATCCCCCCTGATTACGATGTGAATCGTACGGCTGCCGGATACCCAGCAGGGACCGCCGCAAACCGGTCAGGCCGTTCACGGTTCGTTCCGTTAAAGGGTCGCGCCGTTTCTGGTCAGCTATTGGCCACGGACGCGAGCAGTTCGGCACGGGCCTGATCGACCGCGGCCAGGATCGCGCCGCCCAGGACCGGATCGCCGCTGACGCCGGTCGGCACGACGCGGGGCCGGGCCGGGCAGATCCGGCCCACTTCGACCGCGACCCGGTCGGCGAGCGCGGCGCCGCCCGCCCGGCCGACCTCGCCGCCCAGCACCACCAGCCCCGGGTCAAGCACGACGCAGATCGCGGCCACCCCGGTGGCGACCCGGCCGGCCAGCTCGGCCAGGAACGCGCCGCCCCGCTCGTCGTCGGCGTCGGCGGACGCGACCGCCGCGCGCACCGCGGCCGAGGCGGTCGGCTCGGCGAACCCGTACCTCGCCGCGAGCGGCAGCAGCGCCGATGCGCCGATCAGCGAGTGGAAGCCGCCGGTCAGCGGACCGGCGACGTCCCTGGCCAGCGGGGCGCCGGGCACGGGCAGGTAGCCGATCTCGCCCGCCGCTCCGCCGACCCCGCGGTGCAGCCGGCCGCCCAGCGTAATGGCCAGGCCGAGGCCGACTCCGATCCAGACCAGCACGAAGTCGCCGACCTCATCGGCCGCACCCGACACCCGTTCGGCCATCGCGGCCAGGTTGACGTCGTTCTCGATCGTCACCGGCCGGCCCAGGTCGGCGCGCAGGGCGTCGAGGACGCCCTCATGCCAGGCGGGCAGGTTGACCGCGAGCCGCGGCTCGCCCGTGCCCGGGTCGAGCACGCCGGGGGTCCCGATCACCAGCGCCCGCAGCGCGTCGGGTGACACCCCGGCCGGGCGGCAGGCGGCGGCGATCGCGCCGCGCACCAGCTCGACCGGGTTTTCCCCGCCGTTGGGGTCCACCGACACCTCGCTGACCACGTGGCCGGTGACGTCGGCGACGCTGGCGCTGACCTCATCGTTCTCGACGTGCAGCCCGGCGACGTAGGCCGCCGACGGCACCACACCGTAGAGGGCGGCGTTCGGCCCGCGACCGCCCGCCAGCTCCCCGGTCACCTCGACCAGGCCGCGCTCCTCCAGCCGGGCCAGCAGCTGCGACGCGGTCACCTTCGACAGCCCGGTGTGCTCACCGAGCTGCGCCCGCGTCATCGGGCCCCCGGCGAGCAGCAGTTCCAGTGCCGCACGGTCGTTCAGCTCGCGCAGCAGGCTCGGCGTTCCCGGCCGTCGCTCCAATACCGCCCCCTAGGTGCCTATGCGTAAAATACGGCGTCCTGACCCTGGCCGGACGACCAGGCCGGCGCCGGAGGTCTCGTACGCCGCAGGCTTCGTCAGGACGGGTTGTGTCTCAATCTGGCAACGAACACTATCTTATAGGAAAGTTTCCTGTTAGTTTCTGCGCAGATTCACCAACCTTCGGTCGCAGCGGACGCGCCGCCGGTAGACGTGCCTGCGCGAGAGTAGCCCGGAAGGGAGACCGAGCAGTGAAACTTACCAGATCGGCAGCCGCGATCTGCGCTGCCGTCGCGCTCGCAGGAGCGGCGGCGGGCTGCGGCAGCAGCAGCAACTCGGGGTCGTCGCCGGCCGCGGCGGCGCCCGCCAAGCTCACCGTGTGGCGGATGGGCGCGTCCGTCCCGTCCCAGGTCACCTGGATGAAGGGAGTCGTCGCCCAGTTCCACAAGCAGTTCCCGCAGTACAAGAAGACCAAGGTGGTCGTGGACTGGATCCCCTGGGGCAACCGGACCACCGACTGGACCAACGCCCTCACCAGCGGTAAGGGCGGCCCGGACATCACCGAGCTCGGCAACACCGACACGCCGGGCGTGGCCACCCAGGGCGCGCTGGCCAACATCACCAGCGACGTGAAGGCCTGGGGCAGCGGCTCGGACATCATCGCGGGCAACCTGGCCAACGACACCATCGGCGGCGTCAACTACGCGGTGCCGTGGTTCGGCGGCGTGCGCGGCATCTGGTACCGCACCGACGAGTTCACCAAGGCCGGCATCACCTCCGCGCCCACCACCTGGGCCCAGCTGGTCAGCGACGCCAAGCTGCTGATGGCCAAGAACCCGGGGACGTTCGGCCTGGGCGCGCCGAGCGACTACACCAACGCGATCGTCAGCTTCATCTGGGGCGCTGGCGGCCAGGTGGCGGTGCAGAAGAGCGGCCAGTGGGTGGCCGAGCTGAACAGTCCGCAATCCGAGGCGGGCATCAAGTTCTACGCCGACCTGCTGCTGACCGACCACGTGTCGCCGTCGAAGTACATCGGCCAGACCGAGCTCGGCGCGCCCGGCGCCACCTCGGGCGGCAGCGATGAGGACTTCGCCAAGGGCACCCTCGACATGTACATCGACGGCCCGTGGGCGGAGGCCTCCATGACGGCGGTGAGCACGAAGTACGAGAAGGACTGGGCCTCGTTCCCGATCCCCAGCGAGAACGGCCCGAACCCGGCCCCGGCCTTCGCCGGCGGCTCCGACCTCGGCGTCTGGGCCAAGAGCCCGAACAAGACCGCGGACTGGGACCTGATCAGCGTGATGGACAGCCCGGCCAACGCGACCTCGTTCGCCAACCTGCAGGGGTTCTTCCCCGAGTTCACCTCGTCGCTGTCCGGCGGCAAGTACTCGGGCAGCCAGGTCATGTCGGGGTTCGCCAAGGCGGCCGCCTACACCCAGATCTCGCCGCTGAACTCGAAGAACTGGGCCACGGCTGACGCGACCGACGCGATCATCCCGACGATGATGAAGTCGCTGATGCAGGGGGCCGACTTCTCGGCCACCGTGAACAAGGCCAACACCGAGCTGCAGAACGTTCTGAACACTGGCTCTGAGTCCTGATCTATCGGCTCAACGTCCCGGCCGGCCAGCCCGATGTGGCCCAGGCTGGCCGGCCGGGACCGGCATTGCACGCGGGGAGGGTGGCCTGAGGCATGGCTCAGACGGCGGTACAGCTTTCGGTAACCGGGACCCGGGCCCCTGGCCGGCGCGGCGACCGGGGCGCCCGCTGGGGCACCTTCGTCCGGCGGCACCGGATCGCGCCGTATCTGCTGCTCGTGCCCGCCCTGGGCGGCATGGCGCTGGTCTACCTGTGGCCCCTGGTCGAGATGGCGCTGTACTCGTTCCAGAACTACGGCCTGCCGCAGATCACCGGGGCCGCGCCGGTCCAGTGGGTCGGGTTCGGCAACTTCACCGCCACGTTCGCCGACCCGGAGTTCTGGCTCTCGCTGCGGATCACGGTCCTGTTCGCCGCCGTGGTGGTGCCGCTGACCCTGGTCGCCGGGACCCTGGTCGGCCTGCTGCTGAACCGTCTCGGACCCAAGATGTCGGGGTTCGTGTCGGCCGCCGCGCTGCTGGCCTGGGCCACGCCCCCGGTCTCCGGGAGCGTGCTGTTCTACTGGCTGTTCAACCCGGACGGCGGGCTGGTCGACTGGGCGCTGAGCAAGATGCCGAACTGGCTGGTGGGCAGCACGAACTGGGCCGGATACAACTGGACCACCACGGGCGCCTTGCCGGCCTACACGGTGCTGACCGTGCTGGTCGTCTGGACGTCGTTCCCGTTCATCGCGGTCAGCACGCTGGCCGGGCTGAAGACCGTGCCGGCCGAACTGTACGAGGCCGCGCGGATCGACGGCGCGAGCCCGTGGCGGGTGTTCTGGCGGATCACCTACCCGCTGCTGAAGCCGATCTTCCTGGTGCTGCTGCTGCTGTCGGTGATCTGGGACTTCAACATCTTCACCCAGTCGTACCTGCTGTTCGGCGGGCTGGCCAACCGCAACGAGTTCAACCTGGGCCTGTACATCTACGACAAGGCGTTCACGTTCCCGCCCAGCTACGGGCTCGGCGGGGCGCTGGCCCTGATCTTCACGCTGATCCTGCTGATCGTGACCGTCGGCTACGTCCGCTCGTCGGTGCGGCAAGGGGCGCTGACATGATCTCCACCCGGGTCAGCGCCAGGACGGCCAGGCGAACGCGAAAGATCGTCCTCAACTGCGTGGGCGTGCTGGTCGCGCTGGTCACGCTGTTCCCGATCTTCTGGATGGTGTCCACGGCGTTCAAGCCGTCCCAGGAGATCTACTCGCTGACCCCCAGCCTGCTTCCGGCCCACCCGACGCTGGGTAACTTCTCCCAGGTCATAGACGGGCAGGCGTCCGGCATCGGCACGGTCTGGCTGTTTTTCCGCAATAGCCTGGTGGTGACCGTGGCCGCGGTGCTGATCTCCTCGGCGCTCTCGCTGCTGGCCTCGATCGCGGTGGCCAGGTTCAGCTTCCGGTTCCGCGCCTCGTTCCTGATCATGCTGCTGATCGTGCAGATGATCCCCGGCCAGGCCCTGATCATCGGGCTGTTCCGGGAGTTCGACCAGCTCAACATGCTGCAGAACCTGCTCGGCCTGATCATCGTGTACGCGGCCCAGGCGCTGCCGGTGTCGATCTGGATGCTGCGCAACTTCGTGGCCACGGTGCCGAGGGAACTCGAGGAGGCGGCCGCGATCGACGGCGCCTCGGCGCTGACCATCTTCTGGCGGATCCTGTTCCCGCTGGTCGCGCCCGGCCTGGTGGCCACCAGCATCTTCGCCTTCATCACGGCCTACAACGAGTTCATCGTGGCGCTGACCTTCCTCGGCCAGGCCCACTCCACCTACACGCTGCCGATCTACGTCACCTACTTCTTCGGCCGCGGCGGGGCCGAGTGGGGGCCGATCATGGCCGCGTCGACCATGTACACGATCCCGGTCGTGATCTTCTTCCTGATCATCCGGCGGCGCCTGGTCGGCGGCCTGGTGGCCGGGGCGGTGAAGGGATGAGCGCACCGACCAGGCATGACGACCCGGGCCTGGCCAGGCTGGCGGACGCCATCATGATCCCGCCATTCGGCGGCCAGGCGGCGCCGGGCTGGGTGCTGGCCGCGCTGCGGGACGGCCTCGGCGGCGTGACCGTTTTCGGGCCCAACATCGCCGGGCCGGCCCAGCTGGCCGACCTGGCCGCGCGGCTGCGCTCGGCCGCCACCGAGCCGCTGATCGCGATCGACGAGGAGGGCGGCGACGTCACCCGGATCGGGCACCTGGTCGGCAGCCGGTATCCCGGCAACGCCGCGCTCGGCGCCGTGGACGACGTGGCGCTGACACGGGCGGTGTACCAGGCCCTCGGGACCGACCTCGCGGCGCTCGGGATCAACGTCGACCTGGCGCCGTCGGTGGACGTGAACACGGCGGCCGACAACCCGGTGATCGGCACCCGGTCCTTCGGCGCCGACACCGACCTGGTGGCCCGGCACGCCGCGGCCGCGGTCACCGGCCTGCAGGCCGCCGGGGTGGCCGCGTGCGCCAAGCACTTTCCCGGCCACGGCAGCACCCGGACCGACACGCACGACACGATCGCCACGGTCGACGTCTCGCCGCAGATGCTGGCGCGCCGCGACCTGCCCCCGTTCGCCGCGGCGATCGCCGCGGGCGTGCGCGCCGTCATGCCCGGCCACCTGCGGGTGCCTCAGCTCACCGGGGACCTGCCCGCGTCGCTGTCGGCCGCGGCGCAGACCGGGCTGCTGCGGGGCGAGCTCGGCTTCACCGGGGTGATCATCTCGGACGCGCTGGAGATGCGGGCGGTGAGCGGGCCCTTCGGCATCGCCGAGGCCGCGGTGCTCGCGGTCGCGGCCGGCACCGATCTGCTCTGCTTCGGGCGGGATCAGGACCAGGACACCTATCTCGCCGTGCGCGGCGCGCTGGCCGCCGCGGCCGCCTCCGGGCGGATTGCGCCGGGGCGGCTCGAGGACGCCGTCGCGCGCGTAGCGGAGCTGCGGGCCTGGACGGCCGCGTCGGCCCTGGACCGGACCCCCTCCGCGGCCCGGCCGGCCGGCGGCGCGGACGTCGGCCTGGCGGCGGCCCGCCGCGCGGTCCGCGTCTTCGGCCGCCTCTCCCGCCCGGCCGGGCCGCCGGTCCTGGTCGAGGTGGTACCGCCCGCCAACGTCGCCGTCGGCACGGTGCCGTGGGGCCTGGAGCCCTGGGTGCCGCCGGGCAGCATCATCCGGATCGGGGTCACGGCCACGGCCGACGACCAGGCCGGCGATCACCTCGGCGCCGCGGCGGCCGGCCACGCGGGCGATCAGCCCGACGATCGCGTCGGCGACGTGGACCGGGCCCTGGCCGCCGCGGCGGGCCGGCCGCTGATCGTGGTGGTCCGCGACGCGCACCGCTACCCGGCCGCCCGTGACGTGGTGACCAGGCTGCTCGCGGCCCGGCCGGACGCGGTGGTGGTGGAGATGGGGCTGCCGGTCTGGCGGCCCAGCCGCGGCGCCTACGTGGCCACGTACGGTGCGGCCGGGGCCAGCGGCCAGGCGGCGGCCGAGGTGCTCGGCCTCACCGGCTCCTAGCGTTTGGGCGTCCCGGCGGCCTAGCCGATCCGTGTGCCTGCACCGGGCAGGTGCCGGTTGGCTGCATAATGCTTGACATGCGTTTGTCCGCGCGCGCCGACTATGCCCTGCGCGCCGCCATCGAGCTCGCGGCCGCCAGCGGCGGCGGCCGCCACGTCACCGCCGATCAGCTGGCCAGGACTCAGGGCATTCCGGGCAAGTTTCTCGAAGCGATCCTGACCCAGCTGCGCCGGGGCGGGCTCGTCCGCAGCCAGCGCGGTCCAGACGGCGGATTCTGGCTGGCCCGGCCGGCCTCGGACATCTCCCTGGCCGACATCATCCGGGCCATCGACGGCCCGCTGGTCGGGGTGCGCGGCGAGCGACCCGAGAACCTGGGCTATATCGGCGCGGCCGAGCCGCTGCAGACGGTGTGGATCGCCTTGCGCGCCAACGAGCGGGCCATCCTGGAGGACGTCACGCTCGAGCACATCGTGTCCGGCCAGCTGCCCGAGAGCGTGGTCAGGCTGGCCGACGATCCGCGTGCCTGGGCGTGACGCTGTGACCTCGTGACCACGTGAACCGCGGCGTTCCGGACCTCTGGGCGACTTAGACCGGCACCATGTCCTGAATGTCGCTGATGCGCCGCGAGACCTGCTCGAACTCGGGCTGGTCCGGCGGCGGCACAAACCTGGCCGTGCCCGCGGGAACCACCTTGGGCTCGGCCGTCTCGGCCTCGGCGACGCCCGTGAAGACGGGCTCGCTCTGCAGTTCGGCCAGGGCGAAGTTGTCGGACACCTCTCTGAGCACCTGGGACAGCGGCGCTCCCAGCGCGCCGCAGATCGAGGCGAGCAACTCAGACGAGGCTTCCTTCTGGCCGCGCTCTACCTCGGATAGGTATCCGAGCGAGACCCGCGCGGCCGCCGACACCTCTCGGAGGGTGCGACCCTGCCGGAGACGCAGCCGCCGCAGCGCGTCACCGAGCAAGTGACGAAGCAGGACCATCGCCGCACTCCCTTCTCGAGGCCCTTCTGCCGACCCCTCCACCGTACCCGTCCTTACGGACCGTGCGGGAGAGGGCATAGGCGCGTGTTCAGTGACGTAACGCTGTAATCATATGTTGTCTTCCCGGAGCATGGCGATCAGCAGGCTCAGGGACGCCTCGACCGTGGCCTGGCGGATCTGCTGCCGGTCCCCGGAGAGGGCCAGACGGCGGGCGGTCGTGCCCCCCGCCGCGCTGACCGCGATGTACACCGTCCCGACCGGCTGGCCGTCCGACGGATCCGGGCCCGCCACGCCGGTGGTGGCCGCGCCGGCCGACGCGCCCAGCCGGTGCCGCGCCCCCTCCGCCATCGCCTCGGCCACCGCGGGATGCACCGCGCCGTGGCGTTCCAGCAGGCCGGAAGGAACGCCCAGCAGCGCCGCCTTCAGATCGGTGGCATAGGCCACCACGCCGCCGCGGAAGACCGCCGAGGCGCCGGGGACCGAGGTCAGTGCCGCCGCGAGCAGGCCGCCGGTGAGCGACTCGGCCACGGCCAGCGTGCCGCCCCCGGCCGCGAGCAGCCCGATGATCTCGCCCGAGAGGGCGCGGATCCGGTCCGCCGCGTCCGGCCCGACCTCCGCGCTCACGAGGCTCCCTTCCCCGGCATTTTCCGGCGCTATCTGGCTACCGGGCCGCCGTGCGCCGTCGCCCGGCGCAGCCGCGCGGCGCGGGCCACGTAGTCCACTCCCGTGGCCAGCGTGACCACCAGCGCGGCCGCCATGACCAGCTGGCGGACGATGTCGAACGGCCCGGGCAGGATGTAGAGCGCGATCGCGATCACCTGCAGCAGGGTCTTCGCCTTGCCACCCCGGCTGGCGGCGATGACGCCGTGCGAGATGACCCAGAACCGCAGGCCGGTGACGGCCAGCTCGCGGAACAGGATCACGGCCGTCACCCACCAGGGCAGCTCGCCCAGGTACGACAGCACGACCAGCGCCGACCCGGTGAGCGCCTTGTCCGCGATCGGATCCGCGATCTTGCCGAAGTCGGTGATCAGGCCGCGACGGCGGGCCAGCTCGCCGTCCAGGAAGTCGGTGGCCGAGGCGACGCCGAAGGCGACGCAGGCCGCGATCCGCCAGCCGTCTCCCCCCGCCAGCAGCAGCACCACGAACACCGGGACCAGGCACAGCCGCAGCACGGTGAGCATGTTGGCGATGTTGACCAGGCTGGGGGTCGGGACGGCATTGGCCCCGCTGAGCTCACGCTCTTTCGCGGCGCCGGCGTCAGGCCGGCTCAACGCGCCGCGTACCTCTCGCCGGGGCATCGATCACATCGATCATCTCGGCCACGAGGTCCGCGCCCTCCGCGCCGGTCACCCGGGCCCGGACCATGTCGCCCGGGGTCAGCCGGCCGCCGGCCAGGACCTGCGTGGTTCCGTCGACCTCCGGAGCCTGGTGCTCCGCCCGGCCGCCGTAGCGACCCCGGCCGAACGACTCCTCGATGAGGACCTCCGCGCTCTCCCCGACCCGGTCCTCGGCCCGCTGGGCCATCAGCTCGTCGGCCAGGCCGGCCAGGTCCTCGACCCGCCGGGCGATCTCGTCGGCCGGCAGCTGGCCGGGCAGCGAGGCGGCCTCGGTGCCGTCCTCCTCCGAGTAGCCGAAGATCCCGATGGCGTCGAGGCGGGCCTCGGTGAGGAACCGGTGCAGCTCCGCCACGTCCTCCTCGGTCTCTCCGGGGAAGCCCACGATGAAGTTGGAACGGACTCCGGCCTCCGGGCTGGCCCCGCGGATCTGGTCCAGCAGCGCGCCGAACCGCTCGCGGTCGCCGAACCGCCGCATCGTGCGCAGCACCCGGCCGCTGGCGTGCTGGAACGACAGGTCGAAGTACGGGACCACGCCCGGGGTCGAGGTCATGACCTCGATGAGCCCCGGTCGCAGCTCGGCCGGCTGGAGGTAGCTGACCCGCACCCGGTCGATGCCCGGCACCGCGGCCAGCTCCGGGAGCACCGCCTCGAGCAGCCTGAGGTTGCCCAGGTCCTTGCCGTAGGAGGTGGAGTTCTCGCTGACCAGGAACAGCTCGCGTACGCCCTGGCCGGCCAGCCAGGACGCCTCGGCCACCAGGTCCTGCGGCGGGCGGGACACGAACGCGCCGCGGAAGGCCGGGATCGCGCAGAAGCTGCACCGGCGGTCGCAGCCCGAGGCGATCTTGAGCGGCGCGACCGGCCCGCCGTCCAGCCGGCGCCGCAGCACCCGGGGTCCGGAGGCCGGGGCGATCCCGGGCGGGAGGTCCGGCGCGACCGTGCCGTGTCCCGGCACATGCGCGCCCGAACCGGCGGCGCCCGGCCGGCCGGCCGGGGAGATCGGGAGCAGGCGCCGGCGGTCCCCGGGCTGGTGCGCGGGCCAGCGCCGGCCATCCAGCACCGCATCCAGCCGGGCGGCGATGTCGCCGTAGTCGTCGAAGCTCAGGACCTGCGCCTCCGGCAGCGCCTCGGCCAGCTCCGAGCCGTAGCGCTCGGCCAGGCAGCCGGCCGCCACCACCTTGGCGCCGCCCGATCCGGCCCCGAGCAGTTCGTCGATCGAATCCTGCTTGGCCGCCTGGATGAAGCCGCAGGTGTTGACGAGGACCACGTCGGCGTCGCCGTCACCGGAGAGGGTCCAGCCCGCGGCCTCGAGGCGCGCCGCGAGCTCCTCGGAGTCCACCTCGTTGCGCGCGCAGCCGAGCGTCACCAGGCTCACGGTGCGCCCGGCGGCGCCAGCGGCCTGCTTCGCCTGCTTATGGGTGACGGGACGGCTCGACGACACACCGGCAGACTACGGTAACCGGGCCCGTGCCCCGGTACCGGCTGCGGCGCGGCGAAGTCGCCGCGCAGGCCCGGCGCCGGCGCGGCACAGACGCGGCGACAGACGCGGTGAAGGCCGGTCAGCCGGAGGACGTCGGCTGGCCCGGGCCCAGGCTCAGCGTGACCGGGTTCGTCGACCCGGCCGGGACCGGGTTCCTGCCGTTGACGGTCAGCGACACGCCGCCCGGGTTGCCCAGCATCAGGTCCACGGCCTGCTTCTCGGTCCAGTGCATGGAGCTGCCGGCGGAGACGACGCCCTGGTAGATCTGATGACCGGCGGCGGTGGTCAGCTCGACCCAGCAGTTCTCGGTGGCCTTCAGGTGGATGACGACCGCGTCGGCCAGCGCGGGCGAGGGCGGGCTGGCCGTCGGCTGCGCGTGCCCCCTGTGCTTGGCGGCCGCCCCCGTCGTGCTGCCGCTGTGGTTGGCCCCGGACGCCGACGCCGTGGGCGAGGCCGTCGACGACGACGACACCACGTGATACACGACAAATCCGACCAGCACGGCCAGCGCGATGACCATGGCCGCGCTCCAGTTCGGCCTGCGCCGGTCCTTGATCTTGATGGGCGTGGCGGGCTCGAAGACGTCGGCGGCCGATATCGCCCGCGGTGCGCCCTGGGTCTGGTCGTACTCGCGGATCAGCGGTTCCGGGTCGGCGCCGACCGCCCGCGCGATGCTGCGGATGTGCCCCCGAGCGTAGAAGTCCCCGCCACACGCCGAGTAATCACCGCGCTCGATCGCCCGGATGATCGTCTCCCGGATGCAGGTCCTCTGGCTGACCTGCGTAACGGTGAGACCCGCCTGGCGTCGTGCGTCTGCCAGGGTGTCACCGATGCTCACGCCGAGCCTCCACTCCTAGTCTCACTGCGCGCCCGCCCGGGGGTGCGGTGACAGCAGCCAATCCTATTTTCGCGTTCCCGTCGTGAGGGACCGGTCACCAAGTGTAGACATCCGGCTACCGGCAAACCGGTAGCCGGCCGCTTTGACGGCACTATAAGTATTCCGCGTGTCTGCGCTGGCTACGACCCCAGAACCCTCTGCACTCGTTCAGGAAAACGTCAGCAAAGGGGCATCGGTTCAGCCGTCGGAACCACGCAGCGACGCGATCAGCGTGGCCAGGTCCTCCGGCTTGACCAAGACGTCCCGGGCCTTGGAGCCCTCGCTCGGCCCGACCACGCCGCGGCTCTCCAGCAGGTCCATCAGCCGGCCCGCCTTGGCGAAGCCCACCCGCAGCTTGCGCTGCAGCATCGAGGTGGACCCGAACTGGGTGCTGACCACGAGCTCGGCCGCCTGGCACAGGTACTCCAGGTCCTCCCCGATGTCGGCGTCGATCTCCCGCTGCCGCGACTCGGGCACGGCGACGTCGTCGCGGTAGGAGGGCTCGGCCTGCTTGACGCAGTGCGCGACGACGTCCCGGATCTCCTTCTCGGTCACGTACGCGTTCTGCAGCCGCAGCGGCTTGCTCGCGCCCATGGGCAGGAACAGCGAGTCGCCCTGGCCGATCAGTTTCTCGGCGCCCGGCTGGTCCAGGATGACCCGGCTGTCGGTCAGGCTCGAGGTCGCGAACGCCAGCCGGGACGGAACGTTGGCCTTGATCAGCCCGGTCACCACGTCCACGCTCGGTCGCTGCGTGGCGAGCACCAGGTGGATGCCGGCCGCCCGGGCCAGCTGCGTGATCCGGACGACGGAGTCCTCCACGTCGCGCGGAGACACCATCATCAGGTCGGCGAGCTCGTCCACGATCACCAGCAGATACGGGTACGGCTCGTAGACCCGCTCGCTGCCGGCCGGCGCGGTGAGCTTTCCGGCGCGCACCGCCTTGTTGAAGTCGTCCATGTGCCGGAACCCGGACGCGGCCAGATCGTCGTAGCGCCGGTCCATCTCGCCCACCACCCACTGCAGTGCCTCCGCGGCCCGCTTCGGGTTGGTGATGATCGGGGTGATCAGGTGCGGGATGCCCTGGTAGGCGGCCAGCTCGACCCGCTTGGGGTCGATCAGGATCATCCGGACCTCGTCCGGGGTCGCCCGCAGCAGGATCGACGTGATCAGCCCGTTGATGCAGGTCGACTTGCCGGCTCCGGTCGCACCGGCGATGAGCATATGAGGCATCTTCGCGATGTTCGCCACCACGTGCAGGCCCTCGACGTTCTTGCCCAGGCCCACCACCATCGGGTGGTGGTCGCTGGCCGCCGCCTGGGACCGCAGCACGTCGCCCAGGCTGACGATCTCGCGGTCGGTGTTGGGGATCTCCACGCCGATCGCGGACTTGCCCGGGATCGGCGACAGGATCCGCACGTCCGCGCTCTTCACCGCGTACGCGATGTTCTTGGACAGCGCGGTCACCCGCTCCACCTTGACCGCCGGGGCCAGCTCGATCTCGTACCTGGTCACCGTCGGCCCCCGGGTGAACCCGGTCACCTGCGCGTCGACCTGGAACTGCTCGAGCACGGCCGACAGCGCCTCCACCATCAGGTCGTTGGCGCGGGTGCGGGTCTTCGGCGCGGTTCCCGGGCGCAGCAGCGTGGGCGGCGGCAGCGTGTAGCTCGCGTCGCTGGCCCCGGTCAGCATGAGCTGCTCGGGCTTGCGCGCCGCGTCGGCGGCCGCGGCCGGAGCGGGCGGGGCCGGCTTGGCCTTCGCCGCCTCGGCCTCGGCGGCCGGAGACCAGGGATCCTGCCACGGCACCTCGGCCGCGGCGGCGCCCGCGGCCGGCCCGGCGGCCCCGGGGCCGAACGAGAGCGCCTCGCTCGCGGCGGCGTCGTCCTCGGCGGCGGCCGGGCGCGGCGCTGCGCTGCCCCCCGACCGGCCGCCCCGGGCCAGGATCCCGCCGATCAGCGGCGTGTCGTACGGCCGGTCGTGCGCACCGGGCTCCAGGGCCTCCTGCCGCTTGCGCCCGCCCCTGGTGAGCTGACCGCGGGCGCGGCCCGTCCCCTCCGCCCCGTCCTGAGCGTCGGCCTCGCCGTCCGGGGCCGGCCGGCCCCACATGAACCCGTGCAGGTCGACGACCCGGCCGGGCACCCGGTGCAGCGGCGTCCCGGTCACCACGAGCAGGCCGAAGCCCGCGATCAGGGCCAGCAGCGGAACGGCGACCCAGGGGGTGACCGCGGCGACCAGGGGCGTCGACACCGCGTAGCCGATCACGCCGCCCGCGGCCCGGACCGCGGCCAGCCCGTTCGGCGCGCCCAGCCGGGGCGTACCGTGCGCGATGTGCACCAGGCCCAGCCCGCCGATGATCAGCGCGATCCAGCCGATCAGCATGCGGGCGGTGTCGGCGTTGCGGTCCGGGTGCCGCAGGTAGCGCCAGGCCAGAAGCCCGAGCAGGATCGGCAGGGTCCAGGCGGCGGACCCGAACCCGCCGCGCACCAGGGCCGACAGGCCCCGGCCGACGGGGTTGCCCATGTGCCACCAGATGACCGCGGCCACCAGGATGGCCAGGCCCAGGGCGGCCAGGCCCACGCCGTCGCGGCGGTGCGCCGGATCCAGGTCCCTGGCGTTGCGTCCCAGGGCGCGCGCCGCCGCGCCGACCGTGTGCGCCAGGCCCATCCACAGGCCGCTGATCACCTGGACCGCCCAGCCGATCAGGATCAGGGCCGGATTGCTCGGCTTGGCCGCCGAGTAACGCCGTCCGCCCGGCCGGCGGTAGCCGGGCCCGGACCGCCCGCCGCGAGACGCCGTCTTACGCCCGGCCGAACCCCGGCCCGAGGCCGGCCGCTTGGCCGTGCCGGTCGAGCGGGACCGGCCGCCGGTCCCGCTCTTCATCCGCGTCGTGGTATCCCGCGAGCGCGCCGTTCCGCCTTTCGGCTGCGTCGTGCCGGGTTTCGGGCGCGCTGAGCCGCTGGGCGCACGAGTCGCCATGATCTCTACGGTAGCGACCATTTTGGCTATGGCGAGTTAGGCACGCCGCTGGCTGGCGCAGAGCACCGGAACCCGGTCGCGCGTTACATTGACGGTCGTCACCAAGACGGCATACGGTGGAACCGGCCCCGGGGCAAGGAGGAGGCTGAATGCGGATCGCGGTCGTGGGCGGCGGGCCGGGCGGGCTGTATTTCGCCGCGCTGGCCCGGCAGCTCGACCCGGGCAGCGAGATCACGGTCTGGGAGCGCAACGCCGCCGACGACACGTTCGGGTTCGGCGTGGTGTTCTCGGACGAGACGCTGGGCGGGATCGAGCACGCCGACCAGCGGATCTACCGCGCGATGGAGCGCGAGTTCGCCCGCTGGGACGACATCGACGTGCACGTCAAGGGCGAGACGATCACCAGCGGCGGGCACGGTTTCGCCGCGCTGAGCCGGCGCCGGCTGCTGCAGATCCTGCAGGAGCGATGCGCCGAGCTCGGTGTGACCGTGCACTTCCGCGCCGAGGCCCCGGACCCGGCCGTGCTCTCGAAGACCCACGACCTCGTCGTGGCCGCCGACGGCGCGAACTCGCCGATCAGGGCCTCGGCCCGCGACGCGTTCGCGCCGACGATCGACGCCCGCCGCTGCCGGTACATGTGGCTCGGCACCGACCTGGTCTTCGACGCGTTCAAGTTCTACATCGAGCAGACGCCGCACGGCGTCATGCAGGTGCATGGGTACCCCTACGACGCGACCGGCAGCACGTTCATCGTCGAGATGCACGACTCGGTCTGGCGGGACGCCGGATTCGACCGGCTGGCCCGGCCCGACCTGCCGCCCGGCGCATCGGACGAGGCGTCGATCGAGCGGATCCGCGAGCTGTTCGCGGGCGTGCTCGACGGTCACGCCGTGCACGCCAACAACTCCAAGTGGATCAGCTTCGGCACGCTGCGCTGCCAGAGCTGGCGCAGCGGCAACGTGATCCTGCTCGGCGACGCCGCGCACACCGCGCACTTCTCCATCGGCTCGGGCACCAAGCTGGCCATGGAGGACGCGCTCGCGCTGGCCGCCTGCCTGCACGAGCAGCCCGGGCTGGACGCCGCGCTGGCCGCGTACGAGGCCGAGCGCCGGCCGGTCGTGGCCTCGACCCAGCGCGCCGCCCAGGCCAGCCTGGAGTGGTTCGAGAACCTCGGCCAGTACCTGAACCAGGAGCCCGAGCAGTTCGCGTTCAACATCATGACCCGCAGCCGCCGGGTCACCCACGGCAACCTGCGGGTGCGCGACCCTGAGTTCGCCGCGCGCATCGACGCCTGGTTCGCCGGGCACGAGAAGCGCCGCGGCATGGCCCCCGGTGACGTCGTCCCGCCGATGTTCCAGCCGTTCCGGCTGCGCGGCATGGAGCTGAAGAACCGCGTCGTGGTGTCGGCCATGGACATGTACTCATCGCGCGACGGCACCCCGTCCGACTTCCACCTGGTGCACCTGGGCGGCAAGGCGCTCGGCGGGGCCGGCCTGGTCATGACCGAGATGGTCTGCGTCAGCCCCGAGGGCCGGATCACGCCCGGCTGCGCCGGCCTGTACGCGCCCGAGCACGAGGCCGCCTGGCGGCGCACCACCCGCTTCGTGCACGAGAACTCCACGGCCAGGATCGGGCTGCAGCTCGGCCACTCCGGCCGCAAGGGCTCGACCCGGCTGATGTGGGAGGGCATCGACGAACCGCTGCCCGACGGCAACTGGGAGGTGTGCGGCCCCTCGCCGGTCCCGTACCTGCCCGGCGTCAGCCAGGTACCGCGCGAACTGTCTGTGGCCGAGATGACCGAGATCAAAGATCGTTTTTGTTACGCGACGGAAGCCGCTCAACGCTGCGACTTTGACCTGATCGAGTTGCATTGCGCGCACGGGTACCTGTTGTCGTCGTTCATCTCGCCGGTCACCAACCGGCGCACCGACCGGTACGGCGGGGATCTGGCCGGCCGACTGCGCTACCCGCTCGAGGTGTTCGCAGGGATGCGCGACATCTGGCC